>CXWL01012437.1_pt1 | contig 10918 bp, 9 predicted proteins | sample 590931 | NCBI WGS metagenome assembly CXWL01 (sample SAMEA3498368, study PRJEB10139) | groundwater metagenome | biome: water well; material: biofilm material | place: Germany | collected 2015-04-27 | reverse complement strand
CAGTGCGGGCGGAGGGCGAATCGGCTTCGCTCAACGTCAGTTCCGCGCCGTCCTTCGCCACCAAGTGGCTCGCGCCCAGGTTGCACCGCTTCGCCTCCGCGCACCCGGAACTCGACGTGCGCATCAACGCCAGCACGCGACTGGTGGACCTGAGCCGCCACGATGCCCCGGCCGCGGGCGAGCACAGCCTGTCGACGCTGGACGACGCCGACATCGGCATCCGCTTCGGCACCGGCAGCTATCCCGGCTACCGCGTCGACAAGCTGTTCTCGGTCACGGTGACGCCGGTCTGCAGCCCGCGGCTGAAGAACGCGAAGGACCTGCGCCGGCAGGTGCTGATCCACGACAACCTGAGCGCGGACGACGGCCGGCCGCTCTGGGACGCCTGGCTGGACGCGGCGGGCATCTCCGGGGTGGATACCGCGCGCGGCATGCGCTTCAACCACTCCGCGCTCGCGCTGGAGGCCGCGGCCGATGGCCTCGGCGTGGCGCTCGGGATGCCGGTGCTGGCGGGGGCGGACATTGCCGCGGGCCGGCTGGCGAAGCCCTTCGCGCTGGAGCTGCCGATCGGCTTCGCCTACCACCTGGTGTGCGCCGAATCGTCCTTCAAGCGGCCCGACGTCGCCGCGTTCCGCGGCTGGATCCTCGAGGAAGCGGCCTCAGCGCAGCGCAAGGAATAGGCGCGCGGCGAGGCCGCCGCCTTCGCGCGGCGCCAGTTCCAGCCGGCCGCCGTGCGCGCGGGCGACGCGCTCCACGATCGCCAGTCCCAGTCCGGAACCGCCTCCGCCGCCTCGCGCGCCGTCCAGTCGCGTGAAGGGGCGCTTCAGGCGCTCGATTTCCGCCGCCGGGATGCCCGGTCCGCGGTCCAGCACTTCGAGCACTGCCAGGTTGCCTTCGACGCGCGTGGCGACCTCGACCGCGCCGCCGGCGTGGCGCAGCGCGTTGTTGACCAGGTTGCCGATGGCGCGCCGCAGGGCGAGCGGGGCGAAGGCGAGGCGCGGCACGCCGCCGGCGCGGAACGCGACGCGCTCGCCGCGCCGCGCGGCCGCCGCGGCGACATCGCCCGCGAGCGCGTCCAGCTCGCCCTCGGCNNGCGCCTCGTCCTCGCCACGCGCGTAGTCCAGGAACTGGCCGATGACGCGGTCCATTTCCTCGATGTCCGTGCCCATGCCCTCGGCGATGTCGCGTTGCGCGCCGCTCATCTCCAGCGCCAGGCGCAGGCGCGACAGCGGGGTGCGCAGGTCGTGCGAGATGCCGGCGAGGACGGTCGCCCGCTCCTGCTCGAGTCCGTCCAGGTCCGCCGCCATGCGGTTGAAAGCGGCGGCGACGGTGCGTAGCTCGCTGGGTCCGGCCTCGGCCAGAGGCTGGTGCGCCTCTCCGCGTCCGAGGCGCCCGGCGGCGCGGGTGATCGCGGCCAGCGGGCGCGCGATGCGCGAGGCGATGAACCAGGCCCCGGCGAGCGCGATGGCGAGCAGCGCCAGGCCCCAGCCCAGCCAGCCCAGGCCGAAGTCCGGGTCGAAGCGCTCGCGCGGCAGCATCACCCAGTACTCGTCCTCGTCCATGGTGAAGCTGACCCAGAAGCCCTCCAGCTCGTCGCGGGCGAAGGCGAAGCGCGTGCCCGGCCCCAGCGCCTTGCGGGTGCGCTCGGCCACCATCGTGAACAGCGGCTCGGGCGGCAACGGTTCGAGCTTTTCGGAGGCGGTCACCGGGGTGATGCGGATGCCTTCGCGTTCGTTCAGCTCCAGCAGCAGCTCGCGGCGCAGGAACGGGTCGGCATTGACCAGCGCGGCGCGGGTCAGGTTGACCGTGCTCACGGTCTGCTGGGCGAGCTCGCGCGCGCGCGGCTCGCGCTCGTGGATGCGGTAGATCTGGAACGAGGCCAGCGCGCTGACCACCAGCAGCAGCGCGACCAGCAGGAAGGAACGGGCGAAAAGGCTCAATCGGCCTCGGGCACGAAGACGTAGCCGAAGCCCCACACCGTCTGGATGTGGCGCGGCTGCGACGGGTCGGCCTCGACGATTTTCCTCAGGCGCGATATCTGCACGTCGATGGCGCGGTCGAACACCTCGTACTCGCGGCCGCGCGCGAGTTCCATCAGCTTGTCGCGCGACAGCGGGGTGCGGGGATGCTGCACCAGCACCTTCAGCACGGAATACTCGCCGGTGGTGAGCGAGACCGCCTTGCCGTTGCGGCTGAGCGAGCGCGTCGCCAGGTTGAACTCGAAGGCGCCGAAGCGGTGCAGTTCGGCATCCGTCGCGGGGGCGCCCGGCGGGCCGCCGGGCTGCCGGCGCCGCAGCACGGCGTGGATGCGCGCCACCAGTTCGCGCGGGTTGAAGGGCTTGGGCAGGTAGTCGTCGGCGCCCATCTCCAGGCCCACGATGCGCTCCACCTCGTCGCCCTTGGCGGTGAGCATCAGGATCGCGGGTGCGTTGCCCGTGGCGCGCAGGCGGCGGCAGATGGCGAGGCCGTCCTCGCCCGGCAGCATCAGGTCCAGCACAACGAGGTCGTAGCGCTCGCGCGCGAGCTGCCTGTCCATGCCCGGGCCGTCGTGGACCGCCTTCACTTCCAGCCCCTGCTCGCCGAGGTAGCGCACCAGCAGGTCCCTCAGGCGCGGGTCGTCGTCCACCACCAGGACGCGGGTCTTCAGGCGCTTCTTGGGTTCATCCATGGCGGGCAGGGTAGCAAGCCGGCGGGGGCATGACGAAACAACGTGTTACGCCCCGGGGCGGTGGACATGATTTGTTACAAAGATACTGCAGGCGCCCGGGCGGTCCCGCCGGAACCTTCGTACCATGCGGGCGTGAGAAAGGCCCTCTTCGTCCTGGCACTGCTGTTCGCGGCCGGTCCGGCCCTTGCCGGATCCGGGAGCTGGGGTTCGTTCCAATTGCTGCCGCAACTGCAGGGCGATCCGCGCCACATGCCGCCGCCGGGTGGCCGCGAGCGCTGGGAGGAACGCCGGCGCCTGCGCGAGGAAGTGCGCGAGGGCCGGCTGCCGCGCGACGAAGCGGTGCGGCAGTACCGGGAACGCTTTCCGGAGCGCCAGCAGCACGAGCGGCGCCAGATGTCGCACGAGGAGCGCGAGCAGATGCGGCGCGACATGCACGAGGCCAACCGCAACCTGCGCAAGCGCTAGGCGGCGTCCTTGCCCATCAGGTGGGCGATGGAATTGGCGTAGTAGCGCAGCACCGGCAGTTCGCGCCCGATGGCGCGGAACACGCCGTCCTTCTCGCTCACCAGGTGGCGCGAGACCAGCATGCGCAGGCCGACATGCATGGCATAGTCGAAATCCTTGCGCGGGATGTAGACATGGGCGCCGGCGGCGTCCAGCGCGTCCAGCATCCGCTTCGCCTCGGCCTTCAGTTCCAGTTCCGTCCAGTCGCGTTCGGGATCGCGCGCGAACACCCCCGACATGAGCGGCACCGGCACCACCGGCACGATGCGCCCGACGGCGTCCATCAGGTGCTTGCCCAGTTCGCTGATCGCAGCCTTTCGCTCGTCGCCGGACAGCTTCTGGAAATCGAGCCCGCGCGCGCGGCTGTATTCGCGCATGGACACCGGCGCGCCGAAATTGACGCAGGCGTAGCCGAAGCGGTGCCAGTCGCTGTTGAGCATGAGGCGCAGGTTGTGGACTGCGAAGCCGAGCGTGTTCCAGGCCGCCCAGAAGCGTCCGGGCTTGCGCGCCTCCGGGTCCGCGGCGAGGAGCAGGGTGCGGTCCTCCAGCACGCGGTCGTAGTTCAGGCCCAGTGGAATGAACACCAGGTCGCGTTCCCCGTCCAGCCAGAACCCGCGCAGCATGTAGTCCACCACGCCCAGGCGCGGCTCGCGCATCAGGCCGTCGCGCGTGAGGCCGCCCTCGGGGAACACCGCCTGCGGCACGCCGGCCTGGGTCGCCATCACGATGTAGCGCTCCAGCACCCGGCGATAGAGGTCGTCCTTGGAATTGCGCCGCACGAAGTACGCGCCCATGGAGCGGATCAGGCCGGCGAGCGGCCAGATCCGCGCCCACTCGCCGACCGCATAGGACAGGGCCGCCTGGTCCGCCGCGAGGTAGCCGGCGAGGATGTAGTCCATGTTGGAGCGGTGGTTCATGACGAACACCACCGTGGCGTTCTCGGGCACGCGGGCCAGGTTCTCCGCGTCCACGTAGCCCAGCCGGACGCGGTACAGGCCCTGCGCCACCTTGCGCCCGACCCAGTAGCCGATGCGGAAGTACAGGTAGGCGTTGAAGGCCGGGACGATTTCCCGAGCGTATCGCTCAACTATCGCGAGGCCGATCTGGACCGGGACCTTGTTATCCCTCGCGAATTGCTCGGCCGCGGCCTGCACCTTCGGATCGCCCAGCAGGCGGTGGATGAGCACCTGGCGGCGTGTGCGCTGGAACGGGCGCACGCCGATGCGCAGCCGGGTGGAGACTTCCTCGAGGACCCGGTTGGCGCGGCCCGCCACGAACCAGCGCAGCCCGGGCATGAGCAGCTTGTCGTAGGCCGCCCAGGCCGCAAGCGCCCCGGCAATCACCGCCAGCCAGACTGGAACCTGGACCAAAATCCCCCCTCCCGTGCGGGCAAGTCTATACTTCCCGCCATGGCGCGAGGCAAGATCCGCTCACTTTCCGAGGCCCCCGCGCGGGGAGACCAGGAGCGCCTGCTCAAGACGCTGCTCAGCCAGCTCGACGGCATGGCCTACCGCTGCCGCGACGACGAATACTGGACCATGGAGTTCGTCAGCGAAGGCTGCCGCGCGCTCACCGGATACAGGCCCGAGGAACTGCTGTTCAACGGCGGCACCTCCTGGGAGCAGGTGACCCATCCGGAGGATCGCGGCCGCGTGCGGCTGAGCATCCGCGAGGCGCTGACGGCGCGCCGCCGCTTCGACGTCGCCTATCGCATCACGCGCGCCGACGGCGAGGTGCGCTGGGTTTCGGAGCGGGGCACCGGCATCTACGGAGCCGACGGCCAGCTGCAGGCGATACAGGGCTACATCTCCGACATCACGCGCCAGCGCGAGGACGAGCAGGCGCTGCGCGAGGCCGAGGCGCGCTACCGCAGCATCTTCGAGAACTCCATCGAGGGCATGTATCAGAGCGAGCCAGAGGGGCGCTACATCGCCGCCAACCCGGCGCTGGCGCGCATCTACGGCTACGACTCGCCCGAGGCGATGATGGCCGCGCTGCAGGACATCGAGCACCAGTTGTATGTCGAAGGCGGCCGGCGCCAGGAGTTCCTGCGCCAGATGCACATCCACGGCCAGGTGATCGGCTTCGAGTCGCAGGTCTACCGCCGCGACGGCAACGTGGTCTGGATCGCGGAGAACGCGCGCGCGGTACGCGGCGGCGACGGCCGCATCCGCTACTTCGAGGGCACGGTCGAGGACATCACCGAACGCAAGACCTACGAGCGCCAGATCGCGCACCAGGCCACGCACGACCGGCTCACCGGGCTGCCCAACCGCTACCTGCTGCAGGACCGCATCGAGCAGGCCATCCGCCAGGCGATGCGCGAGAAGACGCGCGTCGGCATGCTGTTCATCGACCTGGACCGCCTCAAGCACGTCAATGACACGCTGGGCCACCACGCCGGCGACGAAATCATCAAGGTCACCGCCATGCGGCTGCGCGGCTGCCTGCGCGACGGCGACACCGTGGCGCGCTTCGGCGGCGACGAGTTCGTGCTGTTGCTGCCCGGCGTGCCGAGCGTGGAGGCGGTGCTGCAGGCGACCCAGCGGGTGAACGCGGCGGTGCATGGACCCTGCCTGGTCGAGGGCAAGGAGCTGGACGTCAGCTGCAGCATCGGCTCCAGCGTGTTCCCGGAAGACGGGGACGACCCGGAAGTCCTGCTCAATCGCGCCGATGCGGCGATGTACCGCGCCAAGCAGGCGGGGCGCTAGGCCTCCTGCGTTTCGGTCACTGGGGGGCGCAAGACAGGTCTTCGATGCGGCTGGTCTTCGAATTCCAAGGTTTGCCTAGCTGTATACCCTGTCAGATCAGTCCGGGGTAGGAACCGCCGTCGACCTGGATGTTCTGGCCGGAGATGAAGCCGGCCTGAACGCTGCAGAGGTAAGCGCATATATCGCCAAGTTCCTCCGGCTTGCCGAACCTCTTGGCCGCGATCGTATCGGCGATGCGGTGGCGGGCCTCGTCCATCGTAATACCTTTATTCTTCATCATGCGCTGAGCCATGAGTCTCTGGCGGTCCGTATCGATCCGCTCGGGAAGGAGATTGTTGATGGTCACGTTGTCGGCGGCGACTTCCAAGGAGAGCGCTTTTGAATAGGCGGTCAGCCCGGATCGGGCGGCGGCCGACAAGCCCATGTACGTAAAGGGCATCTTTACCATCGCGGAGGTAATGTTCACGACGCGCCCGAAGCGCCGGGCCTGCATTCCGGGAACAAGCGCGGTAATCAGCAGTGCCGCCGCCAGCATGTTTGCCTCCAGGGCTTGCAACCAGTCGGCGTGCTTCCAGTCGTGCCAGTCTCCCGGTGGCGGGCCCTCATTGTTATTCACGAGGATATCGGCATCGGGACACGCGGCCACGAGCATGGCGCGACCCGCCTCCGTATTGATGTCGGCCGTTACCGTCATTACCTGCGCTCCGACTAGGGTTCTCAGATCTCCGGCGGCCTTGGCGAGGCGCTCCATATTTCGACCATTGATCCACACCTGACAGCCTTCGCGTGCGAGCGAGGCAGCGCATGCGTAGCCCAAGCCCTTCGATGAGGCGCAGACGATCGCTTTTCGGCCAGCTATTCCAAGATCCACTATGCGTTCTCCTGATTTATTGGTTTGGACGATGCGATCGACGTCGTCTGGCACCTCGGCGCGCCCGGCGCTTGGCGCTAGTTCTTCAGCAGTGCCTTGCAGGTCCAGACGAGTTGCTTGGCGTGTGCATGGAGCTTTGGCTCCATGCGCGTGTACGGTCCTGCGATACCTACAGAGAGAACGTCGCCCGCAATATAGACGGGCGTCGCGACGCCCATGACGTCGAAGATATTCTCACCTCTGCCAACGTGCCAGCCTTTCTTCGCGCCGTGCTCCAGCTCAGCCATTAATTCGGTCCGCTGAGACGCCGACAGGCGGGTGCCGCTCGGACCGCGAAGGCGCGAAATCAGCACGGACCTCTCCGGCGGCGGAACTGCGCTGAGCAGGGCCTTGCCGCTGGAGGTCACAGCCATCGGCTTCAGATCTCCCGCCCCAGCGGTATAGCGAACAGCCTGGGTGCTCTCAATGACGTTGAGATAGATAACCTGATCGGCCAATCGCTTCGCGAGCACCACGGTTTCTCCTGTGGCGTTCCTCAGCTTCTCCAAATAGGGCTGCAACTGCTCCTGGATCGGATCGCGGGCCTCGATCTGGCGCGCCTTCACCAACCAGCGTGCGGTCGGGTAGTAAGTGCGGCGGCCGGCCACCTCATAAAGATAACCGCGTGCCTGCAGGGTGCGCATCAACCCGAAACATGTGGATGTCGGTATATGCAACAGACGCGCAAGTTCGGAGAGCGACATCGGGACGCCACGTTCGGCAAAGACCTCGAACATCATTAGTGCGCGATCAACGGTTCTTATGACCATGGCCAAGGCTATCACGGTCGCTCAAAGTTTTCCCATATACGCAAGAGGCGTCTGATATGCGGAAGTTGGTGTTGCGTATATGCGAAAGACATTGCGGAATAATGCAACCTTCCCGACACAATGGCACTGTCCGACCTTGACTTTCATTCGGACGCCTGCGCCCAGGCGATGTCAGCCATGCTTACTGCCGAGGAAAACGAGCTTCTCACCAGAGTCGGTCCGGGAACCCCAATGGGGGAACTGTTCAGGCGCTTCTGGTTGCCGGCGCTTCTGTCGGAAGAGATAGCAAAGCCGGATTGCACGCCGGTGCGCCTCCGAATCCTGGGTGAAGACCTGCTGGCATTTCGCGACAGTTCCGGACGCGTCGGCATTATCGAAGCCTATTGCGCTCATCGAGGTGCGCCGCTCTTCTTCGGTCGCAATGAGGATTGCGGAATTCGTTGTGCCTATCACGGCTGGAAATTCAACGTTGACGGGGAATGCGTCGACGCGCCAAATGCTGGCAGCGTTGCCGAGAACCCGAAAGCGAGAGCACGACTGGCTATCGTCGCCTATCCCGCGCGCGAGGCGGGTGGCGTCGTCTGGGTCTACATGGGGCCCAATGCGCTTCTGCCGGAATTGCCGGAGATGGAGTGGACCAAGGCGCCTGAGGGTTACCGCCACGCCTCGCGCTGGCTGCAACGGTCGAACTGGTTGCAGGGGGCCGAGGGCGAGATCGACACTTCCCACATTAGCTTCGCGCACAAGGATTTTGATCCGGCCAGTTCATTGATACAGGCGACTGGCGCGAATCTGGCGGTGGATGGCGCGCCGGAGATCACGGTCAAGGAAACTGACTATGGCTTCGCCAGCGCCGCGCGGCGCAGGCTCGGTTCTGAGTACTTCTGGCGGGTATCGCATTGGCTGTTGCCCATGTTCAGCCTTATTCCGCGTGCTCCGACCGACGAATTCACGGGTTGCGGCGGTCGGGCTTGGGTTCCAATCGACGACTACAACACGACGACGTTCGCGTATAGCTACCGGATAGACCGGCCGCTCAAGGAGGAACTCGACCTGATCAATAAGGGTGCGCATTTCCCGCCCAGGACCAGACGTGTCGCGGTTCGATTGGAGGAGGGCCACTCGATCGACGCATTCGTTCCGGAAGCCAACATGGACAACGACTATCGCATCGACCGCGGGATGCAGCGGACGACCAATTTCACCGGTATCTGGGGGGTCAGTGCCCAGGACCGATGCGTTCAGGAGGGCATGCGGTCGATCCGCGGCGGCCGCGGCATCGCCGATCGGTCGCGGGAGCACCTCATGCGATCGGACACGGCCATTGCCGCAGCGCGCCGCCGGCTGTTGCGAATGGTCCGGGATCTCCAGAACGGAACCGAGCCCTTTGCACCCGCACACGGAGACGTATATGCGGTACGGCCGGTCAGCAGAACGTGCCCCATCGATAGTTTCGAGGAGTTCTTCGACAAGCACTGTCAACCATTGGAGCGAGGAGTCAAAGCATGAATGTGAACATTTTTCGAAAGCTTGGCGTTGCGCTGATCGCCCTTGCCGCAGCCGGAGGCGTGGTCGCCCAGGACTATCCGAATCGACCCGTCAAGATCATCGTGGGGTATGTACCTGGGGCGACGGGGCCGGACTTCTCGGCCCGGACAATGGCGCCGAAATTGTCGGAACTGCTTGGACAGCCATTTGTCGTCGAAAACAGGCCTGGCGCGGGAGGGACCGTGGCAACTGCTTTCGTCGCCAAGGCTCCCGCCGACGGCTACACGCTGCTTCTGGGCGAAACAGGGCAGCTGGAGATCGCACCGTTCCTGAACAAGACGTTGCCATACAACACGTTGAAGGACCTGACGCCAATCGGCATGATGACCGACGGCGCTGGCATCGTTTTCGTGTCGAACGCCAAGACCACCCAGATTCGCACCATCCAGGATCTGATCAAGGAGTCCAAGGCGCAACCGGGAAAGCTCGCCTACGGGTCAGCAGGGATCGGCAGCATTCATCACTTGATCATGGAGTCATTCAAGGATGGCGTTGCGGTGAACATCACGCACGTGCCGTACAAGGGAGGCGGCCAGGCGCTGCCGGCGTTCCTGGGCGGCGAGGTGCAGGTGCTGGTTGCCGCGCTGCAGACGGTCTGGCCACACGTGCGGGCAGGAAGCGCGCATCTGCTCGCCGTCACCGGGTCCGCCCGGCTTCCCGCGATTCCGGAAACGCCTTCGCTCTCGGAGGTTATCAGTGGCTTCGGGCTGGAGTCGCAATTGGGCATCCTGGGACCGGCCGGCATGCCGGCCGAGGTCGTGAGCAAGCTCTCGAATGCAATGAGGACTGCATTGGAGAGCGATGACATTCGCACCAAACTCTCAGCAGGAGGGACCCGTACCATCAGATGGACGACTGGCCCCGAGTACGCGGACATCATTCGGGCAAACTTGGCGAAGTACGAGCGCGCGGTCAAGTTGGCGAACATTCGACCCGAGTAGATGACGCTAGGCGGCCCCGGCAGGCTTCGCTTCGGCGTGATTGGCCTCGGCATGGCGGGCGCTTTGATGGTACCGCGCCTGGCCAATCATGCCGGTACGATTCTCGCAGGCGCCTGCGATCTCGATCCTGGACTTCGCGCTCGATTCCAGCGCGACCACGGCGTCGACACGTTCGACGACGTGCGCGCGCTGGTCAGTCGGCCGGACATCGATGCGGTCTATGTTGCGACACCCCACCAATTCCACAGGGAACATGCCGTTCTGGCGGCAGAGCACCGCAAGCACATCATCGTCGAGAAGCCGATGGGGCTTTCGCTTTTGGATTGTGATGCGATGATCGAGGCAGCGGAGCGCAACGGCGTGGTGCTCGTGGTGGGCCATACCCACAGCTTCGATCCGGCGATTGCACGAATCCACGACATCATCCAGTCCGGCGAATTCGGCGCGCTGGCGATGATCGCAATGTGGAACTACACGGATTTCATCTATCGGCCCAGGCGACCGGAAGAGCTGGATACCGCACTTGGTGGCGGCATCCACTTCAACCAGATTCCCCACCAGGTCGACATCGCCAGGCTGCTTTCCGGTTCCCCGCTTCGCAGCGTTCGGGCAATGAGCGCGGTCCTCGATCCGGAACGTGGGACGGAAGGATGTTGCGCGGCATTCATTGATTTCGATAGCGGTGTCGGAGCGACGTTAACGTACAGCGGATACGACCACTTCGACAGCGACGAGCTTCATCAATGGGTTGGATCGACTGGCCGTAAGAAGCAATCGCGGCATGGAGCGACGCGCAAGGCTCTGGCGGCGCTGGGCGGGCGGGACGAGGAACTTCGCCAGCGTATTGAGCGATATGGCTACGGCGG
>CXWL01005397.1_pt2 | contig 10919 bp, 13 predicted proteins | sample 590931 | NCBI WGS metagenome assembly CXWL01 (sample SAMEA3498368, study PRJEB10139) | groundwater metagenome | biome: water well; material: biofilm material | place: Germany | collected 2015-04-27 | reverse complement strand
AATGATGCGAAGGAGTCACGGGCTGAGGGGGAAAATCGTGTAATAGACAGGTCTAACTTGTTTTCTCCGGTTCTTACTTGTCACGACCCCCAGATTATCAGAGCCCAACTCTGGGCCATTAAGCTTTGACGAGCTCCTGCTATTTCAGTTAGCACAGGTTTTCTGGAGTAATGAGTAATGTTGCTGGAATGGGCGGGATCAATCACGTGTGCGGTCTTGAGAGGTGTGAGGCGCTTCGCCACAGAAATCGGTATAGAGACTGACCCGAAATGTCTCAACGCCATCGAACTATGAGGTTCGAGGCGTGGGCTGCTGGCTCACATAAGCTTATGGAATCTATGAGGTGCGTACTAGACCCCTCTCCCGGTCTTTCTGGCATCGCCATTGCTGAACAAGGTAGAGGTGAGTCGAGCAGACTTGACATGCTTGTTTCCGTTGCGCAGACTGAGCGGTGAAAGTGAGCGGACTTTCAAGAACAGGGTGACTCCATGATTCGACGAGTGAATACGACATACGTTGCTCTGGCATTCTTCTTCGTCTTGTGCCAGGTGATCGGCACGATGTGCACCTTGCCCGATCTCTCGGTGGTGGGAGGTGCGGCGCTGCTCGTGGAAGAGGGAAAAACCTGTCCAATGGAGGGGGCCACTATGTGCCCGCCATCGCTTACCTCGTCCCCAGAACGTCAGACAAAGAACAGTTTGGTCTTGGATATCGATCCTGCGACGATCTTGCTCGGTTCTGCTTCCATGCGCACTGTTCCCTCGGCCCTGACGCGCGGCTCCTGGAGCTGCGCCTCTTCTCTTGTTCCCATCTCCATAGAGACTTCCTCGGTCCTCCGAATCTGATTCTACACCTCCAGTGCCTTTGCTCGCCGCGCAGCCGCTTTGGTTGAGCGGACGATGCCACATTTTTCTTCAATGAGATTCAGAGGTGTTATTGTGAAACGATTACCCGTTCATATCCTGTCGAGGGCTTGCTCTGCCCTTGCAGTATATATTTTGATCCTTCTCTCACGAACAAGACAAATGAACTCCGACTCCATAGCCAGACGGATGTTGTTGAACTGCATAGCGGCACTGGCACTGTTCGGCTCGTCCGAACTGCTCGTCCCTGTCTATGCCTTGGATAACACCACCATCAATCCCGGTTCACAAACCGCATTAAGTGGAGATGTTATCGATCTGACGATCGGCGAGCAGTTGTTCCGTCTTGACGACAGAACTGCGCCTGCCATCACGATCAATGGGACCATCCCCGGTCCCGTCATTCGGCTGAAAGAAGGTCAGCTGGCGACCGTGCATGTCACGAACCGCCTGGAAGACAGTTCGTCGATTCATTGGCACGGGTTGCTCCTGCCGCCCGCCGTGGACGGCGTGCCTGGCGTGAGCTTCGCCGGGATCAAGCCGGGCGAGACCTTCACCTATCGCTTTCCGATCAAGCAGAGCGGCACCTACTGGTTTCATAGCCATTCGGGCGGCCAAGAGCTTTTGGGGATGTATGCGCCGATGATCATCGATCCTATCGAGCCGGAGCCCTTTCGCTACGAGCGTGATTATGTGGTGATGCTCTCGGATTGGAGTTTTGAATCACCTGAAACCCTGTTCTCAAATCTGAAAAAGCAAGGAGGCTACTACAACTTCCAGAAACGTGCGGCGGGCGAGTTCTTGACCGATGTCAGGCGCATGGGTTTATGGACGGCGATCAAGAACTACTTGATGTGGGACCAAATGCGGATGGACCCAAGCGATTTTGCAGATGTGACAGGCTACACCTTCACCTATCTGATGAACGGCTTGTCGCCAGCCGGCAACTGGACGGGGTTGTTTCGTCCAGGGGAGCGGGTGCGGCTGCGATTGATTAACGCGGCCAGTATGACCTTCTACGACGTGCGCATTCCGGGGCTCACGATGACGGTGGTACAGGCCGATGGGCAGAACGTCCAACCCGTCGTGGTGGATGAACTTCGCATGGGAGTGGCTGAAACCTACGATGTGATCGTCGAGCCTGCCGAGGACCGCGCCTACACCATCTTTGCCGAGACAATGGATCGCAGCGGCTATGCGAGCGGCACGCTCGCTCCTCGATCGGGCATGGTTGCGGCAATTCCTCAACGTCGGCCCAGACCGCTCCGCACGATGGAGGATATGGGCATGAGTATGGAGGGCATGGACATGGGGGGTATGAAGAACTCCCATGGCGTCAAGACCATGCCTGACTTGGAACCATCCGGCAACATCCCTGAGAAGAAACCTTCTGGCGAAAGTTCCCACAGTGAACATAGGCAACATGATCCGGGAGCACCGCCCATGCGAGACATGCATGCGATGCCGGACGTGGAAGCGGGCGTTCAAAGCCGCTCGAAGATACCCGGCGCCGAGCCTGTCAAGCATGGCCCGGACGATCATGGTCCTGGTAATCAAATGGTGGCCGAGTATTCGCGGAACCGGTTGGGGGAACCAGGTAGAGGACTGGAGGGCAGTGGGCGGCGGGTGCTGCTCTACACCGATTTGAAAAGTCTGGCGCCCTATCCTGACCAGCGGGAACCGGAGCGGGAAATTGAGTTGCATCTTACCGGCAGCATGAACCGGTACATATGGTCGTTCGACGGCAAGAAATATTCAGAAGCCCCAGATCCGATCCGCTTTCGCTATGGCGAGCGGGTGCGCTTGACCTTTGTGAACGATACGATGATGGAGCATCCAATCCATCTGCACGGCATGTGGATGCACCTGGAAAACGGAGCAGGCGAATACCTGCCACGCAAGCACGTGGTTGTGGTCAAGCCGGCGGAGCGGCTGTCCGTTGCCGTCACGGCAGATGCCCATGGGCCCTGGGCGTTTCACTGCCATCTACTCTTCCATATGGACGCGGGGATGTTCCGCGTTGTCGAGGTGTCGGAATGATGAGAGGCGCAATCTCTCTTGCCAGATTCTCCGCAAGCCTCTGTGCAGCCGTTTTGGCCTTCTTGCTCAGCGACGGCATCATCCTGGCGATCGTCGCGGCACAACCTTCGATCGACTTCCCCATGGCTCCAAAGAAGTCAACGGTGACTGATACGGCCAAAAACAGAAAGGCGCCAGCCGGCCCGACCGCTTCCAAGGCCTCTGTGACCGTCGGTTCTTTTGCCAAGCAGGAAGGCACTCGGTCTAAGCTTTCCACGCCAGGCGACTGGCCTGCTCCTGTCAACGATCAGGAGCATCGTCTATTCACTCTCATCGACGTCCTCGAATACCGTCCGAGAACAGGTGGGAGTCAAGGGCATGACGATTACCGGTGGGATATCGAGGGCTGGTACGGCGGGGACTACAACCGAGTTTGGTTCAAAAGCGAAGGGCAGAAGGACACCGCCTTCAAAGCAGACTACGACGTGGACTTTCAACTCCTGTATGGCCGGTTTATCCAGAAATATTACGATTTTCAGATCGGTCCGCGCGTCGAGACACAAACATTCCGCGGGCACAACGTGACCCGTGGGCTCGGTGTGATAGGAATTGAAGGGCTTGTCCCATACAACTACGAATTCGAGTCTTCTCTGTTCATCGATCAGAACGGCGCGGTGTCCGCCAGGCTGGCATTCACGAAAGACCTATTGCTGACGCAACGGCTGATTCTCCAGACCCGCTTCGAGACCAACGCCGCCGTTCAACGAGTCGAGGAATTCACGACTGGTTCCGGGCTCAACAACCTCGAATTCGGGGGGCGGTTGCGTTATGAATTCCGGCGCGAGTTTGCCCCCTATGTCGGCATCTCCCTCGACAGGAGTTTCGGCGAGACCGCCACTCTCGTGCGACAAGAGGGGGGCAACCCAAGTCAGATTCGATTTGTGGTGGGCGTGCGGGCCTGGTTCTGATTTCTTCTGTAGCATCTCGCAACAATCGCGAAATCGGCGCTGTGGCTTTTCGCTGCAGGGGGATTGGAGCTTTAGACCAATTATGTGATTTGAAAGGAGAAAAGGATAGGCCGGATCCTCTTGAAAGTGGCACAGTCTTGGCACAAGGGGACGGTATGATGCGGCTGTTGCCGACTATTCTATGGGTCACTCTGCTCCTGGGCTGTTCAGGCGAGAATGCTCGGGTCAAGGCCGGTCAGCCTCAGATGACTGACCAGGTCGGCAATGTTGCGATCGACTTCGCTCCTCCCTCACCGGAAACCATTCCAGGCAGTCAAATGGGTGAACAGATCCGGCTTGGCTATGAGATTGTCGTCAATACACAAGAATATGCCAAACCCTATGTCGGCAATCGCCTGAACTGTACCAACTGTCATCTCGACGGCGGGCTTAATCCGAACGCTGCCTCTTTCGTTGGCCTTGCTGCCGTCTACCCCGAGTACCGCTCCCGCAACGATCGGGTGAATACGCTCGCAGATCGTGTGAACGAGTGCATGCAGCGGAGCCTGAATGGGAAAGTGTTCCCGCCGGATAGTTCTAAGCTGCAGGCGGTCGTGGCCTATATCACCTGGCTCTCAAGCGGAGTGCCGAGCGGTGCGAAAATACCTTGGCGGGGTCTCCAGTTCATTCAGTCACGGCGCCCAATCGATTCAGAGAACGGGAAGAAAGTGTTTGCGAGTAAATGTGTTTTCTGTCACGGCTCCGACGGCCTGGGCACGATGGCGGCGCCGCCGGTCTGGGGGCCCCAGTCCTACACCAGTGGCGCAGATATGGCGCGGGTGAGCGTGGCCGCTGCTTTTATCAAATCGAACATGCCTCGCAGCTGGGGTTGGAGTCTGTCGGACGATGACGCCTACGATGTAGCGGCGTACATCAATGCCCAGCCAAGGCCTGATTTTCCTGGAAAAGTGAACGACTGGCCGAAGGGCGGCAAGCCTTCCGATTCGCCATATTAGGCGCAAAACGTTAAACGTCAGGAGAGCCGTCATGAAACTCATAGTCTCATATCATGGCGGGGTTCGGCATGACATCACGAGCGGCAAGCATCGCGTCGTGACCGATCAGCCGGTCGAGGATGGGGGGCAGGATGCCGGCATGAGCCCTGTCGAACTCTTCGTCGGTTCACTGGCTAGTTGTGTCGGTTATTTCGTGGGCCGCTACTGCGACCGCCATCAGATCTCGACCAAAGGGTTGAGCGTCGAAGCGGAATGGACCATGGCAGAACAGCCTCATCGGGTAGGCCAGGTGACATTGGCGATTCACTTGCCGCATCGCATCACGGCTGAACACANNTGGGCCGGCAGCAAGTATCAGCGGCCCTGGTTGATCCGGTGGCTGACGGGCAAAGAAGCGCCCTTGTATGCGAAGGGCTATCGATGGGATCTGACCGAAGTTCCGTCGAAACATCCGATGGTCACCGAGTCGGAGGCCAATGCCATCGCCGACTACTTTGCTGAGCACAACAAGGATCCTCGCGTGAAGGTCGGAGCGTTCGATCTTTCGAAGGTGACGAAGTTCGATGCTGCATTCGGTGGCATGGCCTACAAGGCGCACGCCTGCCTCGGTTGTCACGTGATCGAAGAGAACGGTAAGTTCATCGGCGGCCCGCAGAGCGCATCGCTCGTGGCGGCTGGACAGAGGTACGACCAGGATTGGCTCTTCCGTTTCGGACTGAATCCGCAAGACTTCGTGCCGCATAGCGGCGAGTTCCTCGCTGATGCAACGGAGCCACAGCTCCGCGCAGTGATCGGCTTCCTCATGGTGCAGGGCGTGAAGGACTTCAAGTATTACGAGCCCTGGACGAGCCCGGAGTTCGGGATGGCCAGCGTGGATCGCGGGAAGGTGATTTATAAAGAATATTGTTCGCAATGTCACGGAGCGACGGGCAAAGGGGACGGACCGGCGGCTTCCGGCCTGGAACCTAAGCCGGCGATTCATGCCAACATTCCATTTGAGAAGCTTCCGAGTGAGTATTTGTACAACGTCATCAATCATGGCGGAGTGGCAATAGGCAAATCTCCGAATATGCCCTATTGGAATTTGACGATTGGTCAGCAGGGCGTGGCCGATGTGATCGCGTATCTGAAGACGACCTTCAAAGGTGTCCCGGATATGGCGGCTGCCCAAAGGGGGGGAGCAGGGGTAACCTGTGTGCAACCGCGCAAGACGGCACAGGCGCCGGACGAATTCTTGACCAAGACGAATCTGCTTCCTGCTTCAAGCGGAGCGATTCAGGCAGGGAAGACACTCTACTTGAAGACAGCCCAACCAGTGGCTTGTGCGATGTGTCATGGAGAACAGGGTGACGGGAAGGGTATCATGGGAGCAGCCTTGGTGCCCCCGCCCAGGAATTTCACGTGTAGTTCGATGATGAAAGACATTCCCGATGGTCATCTGTTCTGGGTCATCAAGAACGGCTCGCCTGGAACAGGGATGATGTCGTTTGCCGGGTTGCCTGATGAGCAGGTGTGGCAACTGATTCACTATGTTCGGTCGCTGGCGAAGTAGAGGGGTAAGGGGGGAAGGTGTAGGGGTAAAGGGATAAAGTTTGGGGGAAATAAACGTGAACGTCAAGGAGTAGGAAAACATGGCGACATTTATTATTTCCGGCAGCCGAGGCACTGATGATCCGACCATGGCAACGTTGCCGTTCATGGCAGCGAAGGTTGCGAAAGAGCAAGGGCACGAGGTTGTGCTTTGGCTCTGGAATGAAGCGGTCACGCTTGGGCGCAAAGGAACTGCGGATCATGTGACGGGGGTGAATCTGACGCCACTGAAAGATCTATTGGCAGCCGTGCAAACGGCGAATATCCCCATCTGGGTCTGCGGAGCCTGCGCGGTTGCGCGTCAGATCGGTGCGGGAGAACTTGTTTCTGGCGCGACGATCAAGGGCATGACAGACTATATCAAGGCCGTCGCCGAACGTGACCGCAACGTGGCATTCTGATAGCGCGGCGAAGAAAGGAAGCTCTGTATGGCAACCGATAGCGAATCGGCAGGGAAGTCAAAGGGTCGAGCTGGCCGGCGGGATGAGGCGGACATCGATGAGAGCAATGAGCTGGAGACCATTCCCACGATGGTGCCGCGGGAAGGGGACGGCTATCGACTCCCGCGCACCGGATCTGTCGGCCAGGGGCTGGGGCGTATCGGCGAATTGGGCAGTGCCTTGACCGAGGATGATCTCCGAAGGGTCAATACGAGAAAAGGTTTTATCCAATTGCTCGAGAGCAAAGCCGTCGATATCGAGGAGGTGCGCAAGACGCTGCTATATGAGCAAGAATTGCGGCAATTACAAGTTGAATTGGTCAGGCTCCAACGGTGGGTGCAGAACAAGGGTGAACGAATTGCGATCCTGGTCGAAGGGCGCGATGCGGCAGGGAAGGGCGGCACGATCCGTCGATTCACCGAGCATCTGAACCCTCGCGCCATGAGGGTGGTCGCGCTGCCCAAACCCTCGGATGAAGAACGGGGGCAGTGGTACTTTCAGCGCTATATCCGCCAGCTGCCCAACAAGGGCGAGATCGTGTTCTTCGACCGTAGTTGGTACAACCGGGCGGTGGTCGAACCGGTGATGGGATTCTGTAGTAAGAAGGAGCACCAGCGGTTTCTGCAGCAGGTTCCTGAATTCGAACATATGCTCTACGAAGACGGCGTGACGATCATCAAGTTTTGGTTCTCCATCTCCAAGGAGGAGCAAGCGAAGCGATTCGACGCGCGCCGGCAGAATCCGCTCAAACAATGGAAGTTGAGCCCGGTCGATGACAAGGCGCAAGAGCTGTGGGATTCCTATACCCGGCACAAAGAGGAAATGTTCAGCAAGACGCACACGACATTCAGTCCCTGGATTATCGTGAAGGCCAATGACAAACAGGCGGCGAGATTGGAAAGCCTCCGGTACGTACTGAATTTGTTGCCCTACAACGGCAAGGACGAAGCTCCGATGCGTCTGGCGCCGGATCCCAACGTGATTATGCGATTCCACCGCAAGATGGTGGTTCTGGATTTGTAATGAATGGGCGAACGCGGCACGACACAACACAAGAGCAAGACCGCTCCAAATGAGAGAAGGGGCGGGGTCAATCAAGGACACAACGAATATAGGAGGAACCAGTCATGATGAATGCTTCTAGATATGCAGCTATCCTCGTATGGGGATCAGTCGTACTCTTCGGTGCTAATGTCCAAACTGTTCGAGCTGATGGAGATCACGGAGGAATGATGTGTGGCGACATGTGTGAAGGCCACGGACATGACAATCAAGCCGGGCACAGTAGCCATGACCTGAAGCATCTCCTCAAGCATGGGAAGGAGATCGGCCTCACATCTGAGCAAATCAGCAAGCTGAAAACCATGCAGCTCGACCTGAGTCGGGCGCAAGTCAGAGCGGAGGCCGACATCAAAGTCGCAACACTCGAGTTGCATGCGTTGGTAGAGGACGAGAAGGCTGACTCGGCAGCGATTCAGGCCAAGGTGGACCAGCTCAAGAAGGCGGAAGGCGGTCTTTTGTTCACGACGATCAGGTCGCGGCGCGACGCGAATGCGATATTGACTCCAGAACAGCGTGAGAAAGAACACGCATCTCGGGAAAAAATGATGGAAATGATGATGGGGGGAGAGGGCCAGCATTCCGGTGGAATGAGTGGGATGAAAGGCATGGGGCATGGGAAAGGTGGCGGAGTTGGAAAAGAGGGGGCAGCTGAGCATAAACATTAAGGCATCAGCCGGCCTTAGACAGCACAGTTTCTCAGCGAAGGAGGAAGGTGATGAAGCCGAGTATGTTTCAGCTACTGATCATCGTGGCCTTTTCTGCCATTCCTGCCGGTGCTGCCGAACGGCACATGATGCAATCGTTGGTGCCGGCCGACAAGCGGGCCGAAGCGCGCGCACTCATGAGTCCATTGCCGAAATCCCCTGAAACCGTTGCGCAAGGCAAGGTGATCTACGACGGCAAGGGCGCCTGTTTCAACTGTCATGGGAAAGAGGGAGACGGCAATGGGTCTTTGGCCGCTCAACTAAATCCTTCGCCCCGCAATTTCCGGCACCATGGATTCTGGCGCCATCGGACGGAAGGCGAAATTTTCTGGGTGATCAAGCACGGATCGCCCGGTACCGGTATGGTTGGATTTGGAGAGCAACTGACGGACGGAGAGATCTGGTCCCTCATCCAGTACATCAGAAACTTCGGCGGAGAGCATGGGCCAGGCATGATGGGCAGAGGACAAGGTATGGGGCCAATGATGGGGTCGGGAAGCGGCATGGGTGGAATGGGGCAAGGCAGGCCGAGGGGCGGGATGGGTAGCTGTGAGGGTGACGCCTGTGGCCGATAACCGTAATGCTCAATTTTCGTGGTGGAGTATTCAACACGGATCTCTAGTGCAGTGCGTCATAAGTGGCCGTACACACCGTTCGTGCTGAGCCTGTCGAAGCATGAGCCCTTCGACTCCGCTCAGGACAGGCCTGTCGAAGCCTGCGGTGAGCACGGTCGAATCGGATGAGTCGAATCGGATGANNTTCGACAAGCTCAGGGCGAACGGAATATGTCAAGAAATGTTAAACGTGCTGCACTAGCTCCCTAAAAATAAGTTGAATCCTTTTAAAGCTATGTGTCTCCCACAGTCAGTCGAACGTGTACGGTCGTTCTCGGCCTAGATGAGCTAGGCTGAGGCTCCCCGTGCCAAACCACAGGAGGTCTCCATGATTCGAGCATTGAGTATCGCATCGGTATTGAGTTTCGCCGTGTTCTCTATGGGAGCTGCGTTTGCTCAGGAGCACGCCCCTGCTCCAGCCGCTCCTGCGGCGGAGAAGAAGCCGGGTCCGGCTGATGGCTTTACTCTTCATGTTATGGCCCCCCACAAATTTGAAGACGGCACAGTGCATGGCCCGTATCACCATTATTGCAAGGGAATTTCTCCTGAAATTCTGCAATGTCTACTGTTTGAATCGACCGATCCCAATGCGCGGCTCACGGATGTCGAGTATTTCGTGGCCAAGTCCGTCTCGCGGAAGGATGTANNAGAGATTGCCACCGGTCGTGTCCAGATTCTCGATATGCCAGAAGCCCAAGCCAAGGAAGTCGCCGCAGTTGCGGCTCAGACAGACGGGATCATCTTCCATCTCTGGCCGGATGGAGCCAAAGCGCCCACAGGAGTGGTTGGTCACCCGCAGTCCGTCGGACACAAGCATCGAACGAAGTAAGTAGCCAGCGTAACAAGCCCGGTTTGTCTGGTTTATCTAGTTTTCTGGTTGCCTGCTTTACCCAAATAAACAAGACAAACCAAACAGACCAAATGGACAAGCTGGGCTGGCGAGGGGAACCTGGCAACAGGTTCTCCTCGCTCTGCTCTATCTTATTCGAAGAAGGACTTTCGTCATGACCAATCGAGTCGGGATTACGTCGATGATGTTATTGGTGGTTGGGACCCTCGTGATTGTCGAGGGCCTGACGTGGGCGGCTGACAAAGCTGTCATGCGCCCACGTGTGCCACGCGATCAAATCGAAGCTGCCCGTGTTGTGACGAATCCGCTCCCTGCCGACGAGGAAACGATTGCGAAGGGCAAAGCGTTGTATGAAGGGAAAGCCTTTTGCAAGGTCTGTCATGGGCCGGATGGGAAAGGACTGGGGGGAGATATTGCGCCGGGGAGCCTGAAAGGCCCCTTACCGAGAGATTTCACCGACAAGAAGTGGCAAGTTGCTCGCACCGATGGGGAACTGTTCTGGATTTTGAAGAATGGCAGCAAGGGTACGGCGATGGCTCCCTTTATTCCCCTCGTACTGACGGAAGAAGAAGCGTGGCAGGTGTTGCGATATGTGCGGTCATTCGCGGCAGTAAAGCAGTGATATGTCTGCCCAAACGATGTCTGCTGGTCCCATGGAGAAGCTGACGCCGTCCTTTCAATGGAGAAAGGCGATGAAGCCGCGTATGTTGCCGTTGCTGGTCGTTGTGGTTTTTCTTACCATCCCCTCCTGGGCTGCCGAACGGCAGAGGGTCCAGTTGTTGGTGCCGGCCGACAAGCTGGCCGAGGCGCGCGC
>CXWL01002119.1_pt1 | contig 10920 bp, 9 predicted proteins | sample 590931 | NCBI WGS metagenome assembly CXWL01 (sample SAMEA3498368, study PRJEB10139) | groundwater metagenome | biome: water well; material: biofilm material | place: Germany | collected 2015-04-27 | reverse complement strand
GTTCCCAGTTCATCAGCACGTCGGCGGACGGCTCAGTGAACGGGAAATAGGACGGGCGGAACAGCAGCTTGGGTTCGCGCTCGAAGAATGCGCGCACGAAATTCAGCAAGGTGCCCTTGAGGTCGGCGAAATTCACGTCCTCGCCGACGACCAGGCCTTCGACCTGATGGAACATCGGCGAATGCGTCTGGTCCGAGTCGCTGCGGTAGACCTTGCCGGGGATCAACACACGGATCGGCGGCTTGGTGTTCTGCATCACGCGGATCTGCACCGGCGAAGTGTGCGTGCGCAGCAGGCGCCCGTCGGGGAAATAGAAGGTGTCGTGCATCGCGCGCGCCGGGTGGTGCGGCGGGAAATTCAGCGCTTCGAAGTTGTACCAGTCGTCTTCAATCTCGGGACCGTCGGCGACGCTGTAGCCCATGCGCTCGAAGATGCCGGTGATGCGATCCAGCGTGCGGGTGATGGGATGAATGCTGCCGCCGCCGAGCCGGCGACCGGGCAGGCTGATATCCAGGCGTTCACTGTCGAGCCGCGCGGCGAGCGCGAGGGCTTCGAGCGTGGTCTTGCGTGAGCTGAGCGCCTGCGTGAGCTCGTCGCGCACACGGTTGACCTGGGCGCCGCGCAATTTGCGCTCTTCCGGTGCCAGCGCGCCGAGCGCTTTCAGGCTTTCGGTGACACTGCCCTTGCGCCCGAGAAATTCGACGCGCAGCGCTTCCAGCGCGGTCAGGTCGGCGACGCTTTCGATGCGCACCTGCGCATCGGACAACAAGGAGTCGAGGTCCATTTAAGCCCCAAAACAAAGACGGGGAAAAGCAACCGCTTTTCCCCGTAAGGGTCCGCCCAGGAAAGCCGACTTGGACGGAGAGCCCCGGACAGCGCGCAAGAAGCCTCGCGCAGTTCGGGCTACGCGATTGGCGTAGCCCGATGTGCCGCGTAGCGGCTCACCGGGAATCGATTCAACATCACGCGGCGAGCTTGGCCTTGGCCGATTCCGCAACCGCACGGAATGCCGCCATGTCGTTGACCGCCAGGTCGGCCAGCATCTTGCGATCGATCTTGATCGCCGCCTTGCTGAGACGATTGATCAGACGGCTGTAGCTCAGACCGCATTCACGCGCAGCGGCGTTGATACGGACGATCCACAGCGAACGGAAATCGCGCTTCTTGAGCTTGCGGCCGATATACGCGTATTGCAGCGCCTTCGTGACCGCCTGCTTGGCGACTCGGTAAACCTTGCGGCGGGCGTTGTAATAGCCCTTCGCGCGGGACAGCAACTTCTTGTGGCGCCGACGCGCGGTTACACCTTTCTTGACACGTGCCATGACTGATCTCCCTTACGCGAAAGGCAACATGCGTTCGACACGACCCTGGTCTACTGCCTTGACCTGGTTCGGACCGCGCAGACCGCGCTTACGCTTGGTGGACTTCTTGGTCAGGATGTGACTCTTGAAGGCGTGACCACACTTGAAATGACCGGAGCCGGTCTTGCGGAAGCGCTTGGCCGCCGCACGATTGGTTTTCATCTTAGGCATTGTATTTCCTTGCACTCGCTTGGTTGAGAAACCAGGTGACCTCGACTCGCGAGGTACTTTCCAGATCCGTACCTGGACAATCTCGTGATGCCGTTACCGGCAATGAGCCGGCGTTGCCGCCGGCGGAGCTGGTCGCCGTACCGGCCGACTTGAATCACGCAGACCTCCGGTCCGCGCTTCCCGCGCACCCGGAGCCTTGCGACGCCGGGCGTTACCTTGGCCTGCAGCCTTCTCAGGCCGGCGGCAACTTTTTCTTCGGCGAGATCATCATGCTCATGACCCGGCCTTCCACTCGCGAACGCTGTTCGATGACCGCGTCTTCCTGCAGATCCTGCTGGATACGCGTCAGCATGGCGTCGCCGATGTCGATGTGCGCGAGCTCGCGACCACGAAACCGCAGATTGATCTTGACCTTGTCGCCTTCTTCGAGGAAGCGCCGGATCGCCCGCATCTTGACGTCGTAGTCGCCGTCATCGGTGCCAGGCCGGAACTTCATCTCCTTGATTTCAATCTGTTTCTGCTTCTTCTTGGCGAGATTCGCCTTCTTCTGCAGCTCGAACTTGTACTTGCCGAAGTCCATGATGCGGCAGACCGGCGGATCGGCATTCGGCACGATCTCGACCAGGTCCAGGCCCGCATCCTGCGCCATGCGCAGCGCGTCGAAGCGGGACAGGACACCTACCTGCTCGCCATCGGGACCAATCACACGTATTTGCGGGACGCGGATTTCATCGTTGCGACGCGTGGGACGTTCTAAGTTGGCTATGGCTGCTGCTCCTGAGTTGCGACCGGTGATTCGTCACCGGAACCGTTGACAGGGAGTCCGTAGCTCGACACTTCGGCACGCAGGCGTGCAGCGAAATCGGCCACGGACATGACCCCCAGATCCTCACCCGATCGTCGGCGCACGGAAATGCTTCCCGTCTCCTTCTCGCGGTCGCCCGCGACCAGAAGGAATGGAACCTTCTGCATCGTGTGTTCCCGGATTTTATAGCCGACCTTCTCGTTCCTCAAGTCGGAAACCACGCGAAAGTCCTGGTTTGACAGGGATTTCGCGACTTCTTGCACGTATTCGCCCTGCGCGCCGGTGATTCCCATGACCGCGACCTGATTCGGCGCGAGCCACGCCGGCATCGCGCCGGCATGATTTTCGATCAGGATGCCGATGAAACGCTCGAGCGAACCCAAGATTGCACGGTGCAGCATGACCGGCGTGCGACGACTGGAATCCTCGGCGACGTACTCGGCGCCGAGGCGCGCGGGCATCGAAAAATCGACCTGCATGGTGCCACACTGCCACAAGCGGCCGATCGCGTCCTTCAGCGTGAACTCGATCTTCGGACCGTAGAACGCNNTTCGAGCGCCGTCTTCAGCGCGGCCTCGGAGCGATCCCAGATCTCGTCGGAGCCGACGCGCTTGTCGGGGCGCAATGACAGCTTGTAGAGGATCTCGTTGAAGCCGAAATCACGGTAGACCTTGCGCAGCAGCACGATGAACGCGGCCACCTCGGACTGGATCTGCTCTTCCGTGCAGAAGATATGACCATCGTCCTGGGTGAAGCCGCGCACGCGCATGATCCCGTGCAGCGCGCCCGACGGCTCGTTGCGATGGCACGCGCCGAACTCGCCGAAACGCAGCGGCAGCTCGCGATAGCTGTGCAGGCCGTGGTTGTAGATCTGGATATGGCCAGGACAGTTCATCGGCTTGACCGCGTAGTCGCGGTTTTCCGAGTGGGTCGTGAACATGTTGTCCTTGAAGTTTTCCCAATGGCCGGACTTCTCCCAGAGCTGGCGCTCGAGGATCTGCGGGCCACGCACTTCCTGGTAGCCGTTCTCGCGGTAGACGCGGCGCATGTACTGTTCGACCTGCTGCCACAGCGCCCAGCCCTTCGGGTGCCAGAACACCAGGCCCGGCGCCTCTTCCTGCATGTGGAAGAGATCGAGCTGCTTGCCGAGCCGGCGGTGATCGCGCTTGTCGGCTTCTTCGAGCTGCAGCAGATAAGCGGCGAGGTCTTTCTTGTTGAGCCAGGCCGTGCCGTAGATGCGCTGCAACTGCTGATTCTTGGAATCACCACGCCAATACGCGCCAGCGACCTTCATCAGCTTGAAGGCGCCGAGCTTGGACGTGTTCGGCACGTGCGGGCCACGACACAGATCGAGCCAGTCGCCCTGCCCGTACAGCGAGATGTCCTCGCCCGGCGGGATGATGTCGTCGATGATCTCGGCCTTGAAGTGCTCGCCCTTGTCCTTGAACAGCGCGATCGCATCGTCCTTGCCGATGATGCGGCGTTCGACCGGCAACGCCTGGGCGACCAGCTTCTCCATCTCTTTTTCGATCGCCGCCAGGTCGTCCGGCGTGAACGGCCGTTCGAACGCGAAATCGTAGAAAAAGCCGTTGTCGACGACCGGACCGATGGTCACCTGCGCCGACGGGAATAACTTCTGCGTCGCCTGCGCGAGCAGGTGCGCCGTCGAATGCCGGATCACATCGAGCGCATCGGCGTGCTTGTCGGTGACGATCTCGAGCTTGCTGTCGTTTTCGATGCGAAAGCTCGTATCGACGAGCTTGCCGTCGACCTTGCCAGCGAGCGCGGCTTTCGCGAGGCCCGGGCCGATGCTGAGCGCGACGTCGGCAATCGACAGGGGATTTTCGTACGAACGGACGGAGCCGTCTGGGAGTTGGACGTTGACCATGATCTTTCTCTGAATTCAAATGCTTGCGATGGTAACGAGCCAGCCTGCGGGCACAAAAAAAGGCGCCGGGCGCCTTTGATTGAACAGCTGCGGACGGCTCATGAACTTACAAGAGTTGGATTCCAGTAGTCGCCATGTGCCACCCCCGTCCTAGCCTAAGTATCTCTTGGTGGGCGTAACAGGGATCGAACCTGTGACCCCCACGATGTCAACGTGGTGCTCTACCGCTGAGCTATACGCCCCAAGAGAGCCGCGAAGGATAGCAGGGTGGGGTTTGACGTGGCAACGGGTAACGTAGGTCACGTTGCGCCCGCCTGATGCCAGACTGGGCGACAAATTGTATCGGGCGCTACGTGACAACGCGGCAATGTCACGTAGCGCCCGATCGTCACCGTCGCATCCCGGAACCGCACGCGGGCGCAACGTGACCTACGAACCACGAACCACGAACCACGAACCACGAACCACAACNNCGGCGTAGTCGACGCGCGGTTCGGCGACGGCACCGATGCGCTTGCGCGTCTTGGTGGTGTAAGGAGTTGATTCTTCTTCGTTCGCGGCCTCGCGGGCGCCTTCCATGACGTCGGTGACGGTCTTGATGATGCCGCGCGGTGTGATGTTGTGCTCGAGGTTGTAATCGACCTGGACCTGGCGACGACGGTCGGTTTCATCGAGCGCTCGGCGCATCGAATCGGTGATGCGGTCGGCGTAGAGAATCGCCTTGCCGTTGAGGTTGCGCGCGGCGCGGCCGATGGTCTGGATCAGTGAGCCGGTCGAGCGCAGGAAGCCTTCCTTGTCGGCGTCGAGGATCGCGACCAGCGACACTTCCGGCATGTCCAGTCCCTCGCGCAGCAGATTGATGCCGACCAGCACATCGAACTTGCCGAGGCGCAAGTCGCGGATGATCTCGACACGTTCGACGGTTTCGATGTCGGAGTGCAGATAGCGCACCTTGACGCCGTGCTCGTCGAGGTATTCGGTCAGGTTCTCGGCCATGCGCTTGGTCAGCGTGGTGATCAGCACGCGGTCGCCGGCGGCTGCGCGCTCCTTGATCTCCGACAGGACGTCGTCGACCTGCGTCGCCACCGGGCGAATCTCGACCCTCGGATCGATCAGCCCGGTCGGGCGCACCAGCATCTCGACGAGGCGGCCCTCGACCTTGCGCACCTCATACGGTCCTGGCGTCGCCGAGACGAAGATCGTGCGCGGCGCGCGCATCTCCCATTCCTCGAAGCGCAACGGACGATTGTCCAGCGCCGACGGCAGTCGGAAACCGAAATCGACCAGGGTTTCCTTGCGCGAGCGATCGCCTTTGTACATGGCGCCGAGCTGCGGAATGGTCACGTGGCTCTCGTCGACCACGAGCAGCGCATCCGGCGACAGATAGTCGAACAAGGTCGGCGGCGCCTCGCCTTCGGCGCGCCCGGTCAGGTGGCGCGAGTAGTTTTCGATGCCGTTGCAGTAGCCGATCTCGGCCATCATTTCGAGATCGAACTGCGTGCGCTGCTTGAGCCGCTGCGCCTCGAGCAGCTTGTTGTCGCGATAGAGCGCTTCGAGGCGGTCCTGCAGCTCGGGCTTGATCGCGTCGATCGCCTCGAGCACCGTGCGTCGCGAGGTCACGTAGTGCGATTTCGGGTAGATCGTGAAGCGCTGCACCTTGCGGATGATCTCGCCGGTCAGCGGGTCGAAGATCGCGAGATTCTCGATCTCACCGTCGAACAGCTCGATGCGCAGCGCCTCGCGCTCGCTCTCGGCAGGATGCACGTCGATGACCTCGCCGCGCACGCGGTAGCTGCCGCGACGCAGCTCGTAGTCGCCGCGTGTGTACTGCAGATCGGTCAGCCGACGCACGATTTCGCGATCGGGAATACGGTCGCCTCGCACCAGGTGCAGCACCATGCTGAAGTATTCGTTGGGGTCGCCGAGACCGTAGATCGCCGATACCGTCGCGACGATGATGGAATCGCGACGCTCGAGCAGCGCCTTGGTCGCCGACAGGCGCATCTGCTCGATGTGCTCGTTGATGCTGGCGTCCTTGTCGATGTAGGTGTCGCTCGACGGGATATAGGCTTCGGGCTGGTAATAGTCGTAGTAGGAAACGAAGTACTCAACCGAGTTGTGCGGAAAGAACTCCTTGAACTCGCCGTAGAGCTGCGCGGCGAGCGTCTTGTTCGGTGCCAGCACCAGCGTTGGCTTTTGGATTTTCTGGATCACGTTCGCGATCGCATAGGTCTTGCCGCTGCCGGTCACGCCGAGTAGCACCTGCTGCGCGAGGCCGGCATCGAAGCCTTCGATCAGCTTCTCGATGGCCTGCGGCTGATCGCCTGCGGGCTCGAACTCCGCTTCCAGCCGGAAATTCGCGGCGGCGGCGTTGCGTTTGTGTTCGGCAAGGTTCACACGGATCTCCAGCGCCGCGAGGGGGCGTCGTCCGCATTCTAGGTGCGGCGACCGGGAGTCGAGGTCAAGGCTGTGGCAGCCATGCTGTCAGTACACGCTCTTGTGGGAGCGGNNGCCCGCTCCCACGAGAAGCAAGGCAAAAGCCAAGTTGTCGGAATTTTCCGACCAGCAATCGCGCCGCATTCCGATTTTGCGCGCGTGCCGACCTGCCTAGTTTGGCCTCACCCGCCAACTGGGAGACTCCCATGCAACACGCCACCAAGTCCCGTGGATTCAGCGCCCTCGAACTGCTGATCGCGATTGCGATCCTGACCATACTCGCGCTGTTCGGGGTGCCGAACATGCGGACCCTGATGCAGTCGAATCGCATGGTCGTCGCGAAGAATGCGCTGGTGGTCACTTTGCAACGGGCGCGCATGGAGTCGGCGTCGACCTCCCGCCACGCGGTCGTCTGTCCGAGCGCGAATGGCCATAGCTGCCTGACGGTGGGCGACTGGTCGCAGGGCTGGCTGGTCTATCGGGACGACAACGAGAACGGCCGCTTCGATCCGGTCGAATCGCTGCTGCAGGTGCACCAGATGACGTTCCCAGACCTGCATGTGCGCACCAGCGACGGCCGTCGCAAAGTCACCTACCGCGACATGGGACGCGCCGATGGCACCAACGTCACGTTCGTATTTTGCGACGGCCGCGGCGACGGTGCCGGCGGTCAGGTCATCGTCGCCAATTCGGGCCGCGTGCGCAGCCTGGATCGGGTGACGCCCGGGTCGTGCCGGGCGTGATTACCGCGCCTCGATCGCCCTTCGCAACGGTGCCGGCAGCCAGGCCGACAGCACGCGATGCAGCTCGGCCTCATGCTTGCTCCACCAGATGCCGACGAAGACGATGCCGATCCCGAGCGCGCCGAGCGCGGCCGGGAACAGCAGGCTGTCCTCGAACACCTCGTAGCTCAGATAGCCGAGATAGCCCATGACACCGAGCGAGCCGAAAACCACAAAGACGCGCCGGCTGAGCATCGTGCCGAGCCCGATCAGGCCGAGATTGATCAAGGCGTAGATCAGCTTGCCGAACTCCGAACCGGAGTCTTGCGAGGTCAATCCGCCCCAGAAGGTCAAAGCGCCGACCAGATACAACCAGAACGCGAAATCACGCCGATCGGGATGCGCCGACGCGGTTGCGTGCTGGCGCAGCTCGATCCACAGCGCAATCGCGACCATGGCGAAGCCGAACAGCATCGACACCGTCGCGCGCAGCTTCCAGCCGGCCTCGGTGAACCAGCCTTCGCTGTCCTGCGCGAGATACGCGGCGACATCCATGCTCATGTACCAGAGCGTCACCGCGATCGGCAGCATCGCGAACGGCAATCGGAAGCGCCACAGCACGACCGCGCCCGCGGCCAGGGTCGCCAGCTCCATCAGGATCCAGCGCCAGTCGATCCAGTAGTGGTAATCGCGATAGCTCTGCTCGCCTTCCCAGGCGCCGAGCACGTGCTGCAAAGCGAACACGACCATCGGCACCGCCGTGATCAGCAGCGCCGCCATCGTGCCCGCGGCGATCGGCTGGCGGTCGACCTCGACGAATCGCCGCGTCAACGCGTAGCTCAGCAACATGATGCCGAGGCCGAACACCAGCAGCGGCCAGGCGCCGAACGCACCCCAGGCAATCGTGATGAAGAACGAGATCGCCGTGATCGCAATCAGCCCACCGAAGTAGTACAGCAGGTGCGCCATCTTGAAGCGCGGCGTTTCGTGGGTCTCTATCGGCGGCTGCGCCGCGAGCACTGCGGACCAGCGATCCCACAGCGCGTGCGCCTGTCCGGCGGTGATCACTCCCGCCGTGGCGGCGTCGGCAAGATCCTGTTCAGTGACCGTCACACGCATCGGCAAACCTCGCGGAAGCAAAGTCGCATTATGTAGGGCGGAACCCGCGTGCCGGTCAGTCGGTTTTCGCGAAAGTCTTCCCTACGCGGATTCCGCCGACCAGGAACCCGCGTGCCGGTCAGTCGGTTTTCGCGAAAGTCTTGCGAGAGGCCTGTTTCAGAGAAACTGCACACCAGCCATGAACCCGCTCATCCTGAGCAAAGCGTCCGACGCTTCATCAGGACGCGTCGTCGAAGGACGCAGATTCCGCCCACCGCTCGCCCTTCGACGCCCTTCGACGACGACGCATCCCGATGAAGCTGGGATGCTTTGCTCAGGGTGAGCGGGCCGTCCCGGTGAAGCGTTGGGACGCTTTGCTCAGGGTGAGCAGTGTTGAATAGATTCAATCACCGACCAAATGGGTCAGCGGGAGATCTCCGAACCGTCACCTAAAACCCACCATTCGATCCCGCAGATACAGCACCCAGCGCGTCGGCGGGAAGCGGTTGAGGACGCGGCGGGTCATGGTTTCGGGGCGTGGCGGGCGCGGGACGATGGTGCTGCTGACCAGTTCTTCCATCAGGCTGCGCGGATCGAGGTTGACGCGCATCTGGCGCTGGCGCGCGAGGGCGTGCTTGTAGGCGAGGTCGAGCGCGATCTGCCGGGATTGCGAGGCATCCGCACACAACGGCACGCGGTACAAGGACGTGGTCTTGTCGACCAGTTCGAAGCGCGTGTCGAGGGTGTAGCGCGTCCACAGGTTCCAGTCTTCGAGCTGATCCATGTCCTCCTCGAAGCCGCCGTGGCGCAGGTACAGCTCGCGCTTGAACAGCGCGCACTGGATCGGGATGTAGTTGTGCACCCACAAGGTCAGGTGGTTGAACGGCATCTGGTAGCGATGCGCGGGCGCGCTTTCGCGATAGCGCAGTGGTTCCTCGCTGACGCGCTCGGTCGGCACCTCCCAGGCGATGCCGTACACCCCCGGCACGCGCTCGCGCAGCGCGGTGTCCATCAGCGTTTCGACGTGGTCCGGATACAGCAGATCGTCGTCGTCGAGGAAATTGCACCACTCGCCGGTCGCGAGTTGCATGGCCAGGTTGCCGGCGAGCGCGCGGCCGACCGGCTTGCCGGTAGCGTGATAGCGCAGGTTCGGCAGCTGTCCGAACTCGCGCTCGATCATTGCCTTCGCGATCGGCTCGCCGTCCTCGACGACGACGATCTCGATATTCGGATAGGTCTGCTGCGCGGCGCTCTGGATCGCTTCGCGCACCCATCCCGGGCGCCGATGCGTGCGGATCAGGATCGACACCAGCGGACGTTCGGCGAAGGTGCTGGCATCGACCACCGGCAAGAAAGTGCCCTTGCGGCGATGTTCGAAATCCCACCCCGCGAACAGCGGCGCGAAGTGCTCGTTCGCGGCGACGCGACTGCGCGCGAAATGCCGGTAGTGCTTGAGGAAACGCAGCAGATTGCGCAACAGCGCGACGCGCCGGCCCGGGAAGCTCGGGCGCGCGAGAATCTCGTCGCAGAGCATGCGCAGACCCGCCCACAATTCAGCACGAGTGCCGAAGCGCACGCGCAGGCACAGGTTCGCGAACGTACTGCCGAGGGTCTGCTGCGGCTTTTCCTGTCCCGCATGCGTGTAGCTGTCGTGGATCGCGCCGGCGTCGACGAGATAGATCAGCTTCCAGCCGCGCGCGCGCAGGCGCCAGGACAGATCGACATCTTCGCCGTACAGGAACAGGCGCGAATCGAAGCCGCCGATCTCATCGAGCGCCGCGCGCCGCAGGATCACTGCGGCGCCGCTGACCCACGAGGTTTCCTGCGAAATCGGGTGATAGTGTTTCGGATGCTCGAATGGGCGCTGGCGGAACTCCCAGGCCGCTGCCTGCGGGCGTGCCGGAATCGCGGCGAGCGCGATGTCGAGCGCCCCCGGCAACAGCGCGGCGTCTGGATTCAACAGCAGCACAAACTCGGCATTCGAGCGTTCCAGCAATTGGTTGTTGCCGACACCGAAACCGCTGTTGCGGTCGCTGAAATGCAGGTTGAGCTCGGCAAAATCCGCGCGGTAACGCTCGCGCAGCGGCGCCAGGCGTTGTGCGCCTTGCGGGTCGCAGGTGTTGTCCCAGAAATGCACGCGCAGTTGCGTGCGGCCGCTCTGCGCCTTCAGCGACAGCAACAGGCGTTCGATCTGGTCCGGGCGCGGCCAGTAGGTGACGATGAAGACGTCGAGGAATGCAGGCTGAGTCATGGATCGAGTTTTTTTCCCTGTGCGCGCCGCCTGGCCCCCACCCAGCGCGCGACCCTCTGCAACGGACGCGGTACCCACGCCAGTACGCGATCATATCGCGACCCTTTGATGCGCAAGGGTGCGATCTCGCCGGCGAGGTTCTTGAGGTCGAGCTGCGCGGCAGCAAGCTCTGCATGCAAGACCAGCAA
>CXWL01016280.1_pt1 | contig 10921 bp, 20 predicted proteins | sample 590931 | NCBI WGS metagenome assembly CXWL01 (sample SAMEA3498368, study PRJEB10139) | groundwater metagenome | biome: water well; material: biofilm material | place: Germany | collected 2015-04-27 | reverse complement strand
CTACCCTTGTGCTGCGGATACGAAATCAGCGTGCCCGCCACGAAGACATTTACCAACCAGGTCGTGACGTTCCTGTATCTGGCGTATCGGATGGCGGGTCTCGATGCAACTGCTGGTTTCGATACGCCCCTTGGTCTCGATACGCCGCGCAAAGATCAGCGCGGCTACTCGACCAGCGGGGCTGGGCGAATGATTGACCGTATCCCTGAATTGATGGAGCAGACGATTGAGATGGTCGGATCGCAGATCGAAGCGATTGCGAAAGACATCAACGAGTGGAACGACATGTACTGTCTCGGCTACGGAGCGACTTATCCGATCGCACTGGAAGGCGCGTTGAAATTAAAAGAAATTACTTATGCTCATTGCGAAGGCATGCTCTCGACCGAGTTCAAACACGGACCGCTCTCGGCGGTGAGCAAGGGCTTCCCGATCATCTTTGTGGCTGGACCGAACGATGTGCCGCTCATCATCAGCGGCATCAACGAAGTGAAAGTCCGCGGCGCACGCACGATCACCATCGCCGAAGAGGATTCCCGCCTGCGCGCCAACGGCGATGATTTGGTGGTGATTCCCAAGTCAGATGCGCAGATCAGCGCGTTGCTGGGAGTGTTGCCGTTGCAGTTGCTTTCGTATCACATGAGTGTGTTGCGTGGATTTGATCCTGATTTCCCGAGGAATTTGAGTAAAACCTTGACTGTTGATTAATTGGGTTCGGTGCGGGCTAAAGCCCTGCCTCAGTTCGTGGAAGTCCGCTAAAGCGGACTCGACCATCAGCCCGAAGGGCTTCAATGTGCTGAGGGAGGATTTCAATCCGAACGATTGATCCTGATTTCCCGAGGAATTTGTCCGAGACGCTAAAGGCGGATTGAGGCAGAAAAACCGAATTTCCGCAATATGTCATACTTTTATATATTGACTTACTTTTTGTTCTTTGGTATACTCTTTACAAGATTTACTAAAGGAGAGCAAAAATGGAAACTGTAGCCACTTCAAAGGGGCAGGTTGTCATCCCATCCAAAATTCGCAAGCAATTGGGAATCAAGGACGGAACATATCTTCAAATTGACGTGAATGCCGTAACCAGGCAGATCATCCTCACCCCCGTAACCCGCGAGTACATTCACAGCCTGCGCGGAAAATATAAAGGCAAGGGGCTGATGAAGTCGTTGATGGCGGACAAGAAACGCGAAAGGGAGTTGTAATATGGCAAAGAAGGCAAAAGCATACGTGTTGGATAGTTGGGCGGTGATTGCCTACCTTGAAGATGAGCCTTCGGGGGAACAGGTTGAAGAATTAATCGCCACAGCGCATGAAGAACAAATTCCCATTTACATGAGCGTGGTGAATGTCGGAGAGGTTTGGTATACGCTAGCACGGGAAGTCTCAGAAGAAGAAGCCAACGCTGGCGTAAAAATGCTCAGTGATTTGCGGATTCAATTCGAGAATGTAGATTGGGAATTAACTCAGGAAGCGGCGCGTTTCAAATCGCAAAACAAGATGTCTTATGCAGATGCTTTTGCCGCCGCATTAGCAAAAGTCAAAAAGGCAGACTTGGTAACGGGGGATAATGAATTCAAGCCGTTGGATGGTCAGATTAAGATTTCGTGGGTATAAAGGCGGAAAACATGCCAATAAACAAATGGACACGCGAAGAGTTGACACTTGCTTTCAATCTATATTGCAAAATCCCTTTTGGCACAATTCACATTCGTAACCCCAAAATTATTGCTCTTGCAAAGATATTAGGTCGCACATCTTCTGCGGTGTCATGGAAATTGGCAAACTTTGCAAGACTTGATCCTTCTTTGCAAGACAGAAATATTGCAGGCGCTTCGCATGGAAGTAAATTAGATGCTGAAATCTGGGATGAGTTCAATCATGATTGGGAAAAGCTAAGTTTTGAAAGTGAAAAGCTTCTAGCTGAAAAAACTGGTAAGCAGATAGAAGAAGTTACCGATATTGAGTTATTCGATTTACCAAAGGCAGGCATAGAACGAGAAACTGTAGTCAAAGTTCGCGTCAATCAAAGTTTTTTTAGAAAGGCTATACTCGCGGCTTATGATTTCAAGTGTTGCATTACGGGCTTGGAAATTCCTGAGTTATTGAATGCAAGCCATATTGTTCCATGGTCAAAAGATGAAGCAAATCGTGTAAATCCACGAAATGGGCTTTGTCTCAATGCAATTCATGATAGAGCATTTGATAGAGGCATATTGACAATTACACCTGACTACAAAATCAAAATCTCCAAAACAATCAAACGCAATGATGCTGGCGGTGCTGTGCAAGATTTTCTTCTTCGATATGATAACTTTGAAATCAATTTGCCAACAAGATTTTTACCAGATGCTAAATTCCTAAAATACCACAACAAAAGTGTTTTTAGAGCCTGACGTTTTTACGAAAGAAAAACGATCTGAAGTCATGTCTCGTATCAAAGGGAAGGGAAACAAAGATACGGAAATGGTAATGATTCAAATCTTACGAAAACATCATCTTTCAGGATGGCGAAGAAATGAGGCTGTATTGGGCAAGCCTGATTTTGTTTTTTCAAAAGAAAAAATTGCCTTGTTTGTAGATGGCTGTTTCTGGCATGGATGTCCAAAACATTCAAACGTGCCCAAGAATAACCAGGGGTTTTGGGCGAAGAAATTTCAACAAAACAAAGATCGAGATAGGTACGTCTCACGCGAATTGAAAAAAGCAGGGTGGAAAATAGTACGAGTGTGGGAGCATGAATTAAAGTATCCAGATAAAGTTATTGTAAAGTTGAAAAAGCAGTTCGAGAAATAGATTCAAACAAGTGTGGAAAGAGAAAGGGGAGGAGATGAGGAAGGGACCTCTCCCTGATAGTGATAATTTTTCGGCGAGACGGTTTGTCCCTCTCCTAAAGGAGAGGGTATGGAGTTGAGTCCTATCTTGTCCGCTGGTGCGGACGTTTTAAAGTTAGTTATGGGATTGTTGAACTTCCATGCGAAGACAGTTTTAGCCTCTCCCCTTTAGGGGAGACGGGAGAGGGGTAAAATAACGAAGTCATGCCGATCAAAAACATCATCCCAGGTCAAACCGTCACCAAAGAAAAACTTCAACGCGACCCCCTCCGCCTTCGGCACCTCCCCCAAATACGACGATTCAAACTTTACATCATCATATGAAATATACATCGTCGTATTTGGGGGAGGACGGGTGGGGGTGACTTTTACTGTCACAAGGCGGGGTTGGTCATTGAAGTGGATGGAGACATCCATGATTTACAGCAGGAAGAAGATGCGAGGCGGGAGAAGGTTTTGAGAGAGATGGGGTTGAGGATTGTCCGCTTTGGGAATGAAGAGGTTATGAAGAACTTGTCCGCTGTTTTGGGGAAAACACGTGAATTCATCCTTCATCATTCATAATTCATCCTTGCTCTTTCGGCAGGAATTACGCGCGAATAAATTGGGAGTCCATTTTAGGAGGCAGCAAGTCATTGAAGGTTTTATCGTTGACTTTTACTGTCACAAGGCGGCGTTGGTCATTGAAGTGGATGGAGACATCCATGATTTACAGCAGGAAGAAGATGCGAGTAGGGAGAAGGTTTTGAGTGAGATGGGGCTGCGGATTGCCGTTTTAGGGCTTTCGGAATGATGAGGTTGTGAAGAACTTGTCCGCTGTGGTGGGGAAAACACGTGAATTCATCCTTCATCATTCATAATTCATCCTTGCTCTTTCGGCAGGAACTTCGTGCAAATAAATTGGGGGTCCATTTTAGGAGACAACAAGTCATCGCGGGGTTCATCGTTGACTTTTATTGCCACATAGCGGGGTTGGTTGTTGAAGTGGATGGAGATATCCATGATCTACAGCAGGAAGAAGACGCGAGGCGGGAAAAGGTTTTGAGAGAGATGGGGCTGCGGATTGTCCGCTTTCGGAATGAAGGCGAGATGGTTTTGGGATTGGAAAAATCTTCTGTTTGACGTAATAACAATTTGACACTACAATTATCCTATGCGATTCGAATGGGACGAAAACAAGCGGCTGATCAACATTCGCAAACATGGCATTGACTTTGCCGATGTCCCTGCAATATTCGAACTCGATACTGTCACCGTCATTGATGACCGCTTTGAATATGGCGAAACACGTTATCAAACGCTTGGATTGCTAAAAGCCCACGTCATCATGGTTGTCCACACCGAATCTGAAACCATTATCCGTATAATCTCCGCTAGAAAGGCAAACAAATATGAAGAAGAAATCTACTTCAACCAAATCCAAGACTGATTTCGCCCGTCTCGATAAAATGAAAGACGAAGATATTGATTATTCCGATGCTCCTGAAATTACGCCCGAAATGTTTGCCAAGGCAATTGTGCGACGTGGTCTCAAACCGCGTACAAAAACGCAATTGACTTTGCGCGTGGATAGCGATGTATTGGAATGGTACAAGAAGCAGGGGCGTGGCTATCAAACAAAAATCAATATGTTGTTACGCGCCTACATGCAGGAACATCAAAGATAATTGGAAAAAGAAAGGGGAGGAGATGAGGAAGGGATGTGACCTATCCCCCCGCCCTTCCCAAATCCCCATACGGGGACGATGTGGGAAGGGGGCTGGGCGCGTGATGGTTATGGTGATTTTCCATTCGGTGAGGCGGGTTAGGGTGGGGTAAAATAAGACAGGATATTTTCATGACTGATAACAAAGATACCTTATTTGAAGTGATGACCCCGCTTGGGTTTCGTGTCCGTGTAACGCATGGATATTGGGATTTAATTGTCAGCGTAAAACATCCCGTGATGGCTGGGCGCGAAGCTGATGTCCGAAGTGCGCTGGAAAACCCAGACGAAATCCGTCAAAGCAAGTCAGATAAGGATGTTTATCTGTTTTATAAAGCAGAACGTGAAAAGAGATGGATTTGCGCAGTTTCCAAGCAAACAGGCGAAGCAGGCTTTTTGATCACGACTTATCCAACAGACGCGATCAAGGAAGGAGTACAGATATGGCACAAGTAAAAGTTTATTACGATAGAGAAGGAAATACACTTACGGTCTGGTTTGGCAATCCCGCCGATGAATATGTCGCGGAAGAAACAGGTGAAGAGATCGTGTTGATGAAGGACCGTGAGGGCAAGGTCATTGGGTTCGAGAAGTTGAACTTCACGGGGCAAATGGGAGATACAATAAAAGTTGCATTTGAAACAGTCGCTGTGTAGGTAAAGCTGTGAATTAGAAAACATCCAAGGTTGATGACTTTGGATGTTTTTATTTAATTAGTGACCTTACGCACCCTACGCACCAGATACATAGGCTTTCTGCCTAATTTTTTGGGTTTTACCCAGATATGGCGGTCAAAATAGGCTCGATTTACGGGTACTGCGTAAGGTGAGTTAATTAGATAAGAGTTTGGGAGAAGATGGGGTCGGGAAAGAGAAAGGGGAGGAGATGAGGATGGGATATGACCTATCCCCCCCTTCCCAAATCCCCATACGGGGACGATGTGGGAAGGGGGCTGAGCGCGTGATGAGTTTGTTGACTTTCCATACGAGGATGGTTTTAGCTTCTCCCCTTTAGGGGAGACGGGAGAGGGGTTTTTCCGTTTTGCATTACAATCCCGCCATGCCGATTAAGAATATCATCCCAGGTCAAACCGTCACAAAAGAAAAACTTCAACGCGACCCCTCTGTCCTTCGGACATCTCCCCATTTTCAAAAACCGAAAATGGAGAGAGTCGCCGCGACATGACTCCTGCTGAGAAGACTGCGTAGCGTTTGGTAGGAATTGTGCGGGAATAAGTTGGGTGAAAAGACCATCCACGAATTTTTTCACGAATAAACGAATGACGGACTCTAATTCGTGTTCTATTCGTGGACGGTAATTCATCCTTCATCCTTCCGAATTCATCCTTGTTTTTACAGCAGGAAGAAGATGCGAGACGGGAAAAGGTTTTGAGAGAGATGGGGCTGCGGGTGGTCCGCTTTCGGAATGAAGAGGTGATGAAGAACTTGTCCGCTGTGGTGAGAAGAGTCTGCGGGTTGGTTATGGTTGTATAATAACAAGCAAGGAGCGCCATGCAAACCTTTCTGTGTCCCTACTTGAAAAGCGAGGTTGAATTAACGGATGAGCGTGAAGCGCATATTGCTGAAACGCATCCAGACCTGTTGCCAGAATATCTTCCACAGGTAAAGCAAACACTGGCTGACCCCGATCAAGTACGGCGCAGTATCCGCATGAGCGGGGCACGGATTTTTTATCGTTGGTTCGATGATGTTCGTCAAGGCAAGTACGTAGTGGTGGTGGTTGTGAGCGAAGCCGCTCCCACCGAGCGGAACTGGATCATCACCGCCTATGTCACCCGCCGTTTAATTAATGGAGAAATAGAATGGCAGAAAAATTAACTTTCCAATATGATCGTGAGGCAGACATCCTGTATATCAATACCGTCGCGCCCTACGCTGAACAGGAATCTGAGGAGTTGGAGGACGAGATCATTGTGCGTCTCAACCCGAAAACAGGCAGGATCGAGAATTTTGAAGTGCTGTTCTTTACCAGCCGCCTACTGAGAAAGGAACTGTTCTCCCTGCCTGTCATTGCCGACTTGCGCCAGGTTACGACAGCGTAAAACGACCTCCGCCGAAAAGACTGCGAAGCGTCTAGCAGGAATTACGCGGGAATAAATTGGGAGTCCATTTCGAAGACAACAAGTCACACCTGCACTTGCGTGCTGGTGCAAGTGTCGCGGGATTCATCGTTGACTTTTACTGTCACAAAGCGGCGTTGGTCATTGAAGTGGATGGAGACATCCATGATTTACAGCAGGAAGAAGATGCCAGAGGCGAAAAGGTTCTGAGCGAGATGGGGCTGAGGATTGTCCGCTTTCGGAATGAAGAGGTGGAGAGGGATTTGTCCGCTGTGGTGGGGAATATTCGTGAATTCATCAATCATAATTCATCCTTGCTCTTTCGTCAGGAATTACACGGAAACAAGTTGGGAGCCCATTTCAGGAGACAACAAGTCACACCTGCACTTGCGTGCTGGTGCAAGTGTCGCAGGGTTCATCGTTGACTTTTATTGTCACAAGACAGCATTGGTCATTGAAGTGGATTGTGACATCCATGATTTGCAGCAGGAAGAAGATACCACCCCCTGTCCTACGGACATCCCCCCATATTAATAACTGACCTTACGCACGGAAGAACTCTTTGCCGAAAATTTTAACGCCAAGCCGCAAAGNNGCGTTAGATGTTTTGGGCAAGTATCCCACCCTGCAGAGCGGACTGCGTAAGGTGAGTTAATAAAATTCGCCGAAATCAAACGGTTAAGGGATGGGCGTGGCTGGAAGGGCAGAAGGTAAAAAGTTCAGTGTGGGAGCGGGGGGGCGCTCGGTGTCGAAGCCATCCGTCCCATGGAAAGTAAAGTAGCTGACCTGCCCGGGGAAGATATCCACCCAGGTTTGCCTGTCGCGGGTTTCATCAGCGTAACGGAATGTGACTTTGTAAATGCCAGCCGGCAGGTCGCCGAGAACGAGATTCTCGTTGTAGTACGGGTCAGAGTTGACCGCGCCGCCTTTGCCGTAGGTCCGCACCACGAAGGTATCCCCCGTTGCTTCCGAGAGCACCGTAACATTCACCTGTTGAATCAACTCCCCTTTTTCATTCATCATGCGGCCCACCAGCACACCCCAGCCTTGCGGTGGAGCGATCCACAACTCAGGGTTGTAGGTATAAAAAAAGGAATTACTGGGAAAGCGCACTTCAAAATGCACGTGCGGCCCCGTGGCTGCGCCCGTCGAGCCGACAAACCCGATCAGCTCCCCCGTTTCCACGTGCTGCCCCATGATGACGTTCATTGCGCTCATGTGCGCGTAAATGGTGTAAAGCTGCTGATCGTTGTATCCAAAATCATGGCGGATGGCAACCGAAATGCCATACGGGTCATCCTCATTGCCGGGCGTTTCGCTGAACAAGCCCCAGCCCGTCCACACAATGGTGCCGGGGCCGGCGGCCATGATGGGCGTGCCTTCGGGAGTGGGAATATCCACGCCAGTGTGAACGATGCTGCGTCCAAAGAAAACGCCGCCGTAGCGATAATCCGGGGTCGGCCAGTTGACCTGGTCGGCGGCGATGGGGCGGGCAAAATAAAAATGATCGTAAGCCGACATGGCCCACGGAATTGGATACAAAGGCGGACGCCAAACCGAGACAGGTTCCGCGCCCGGAGTGGGAAGACTAAATTGAAACGGCACAGGCGATGGAGTGATCCCCGCTTCAAACGTAACTGCTGGCTGGTCGGCCACGAGAGCAATTACCGCCGTTGGGTTCACTCCTCCTACTGTGCGCGAGCAGGCGGAGAGGAGTAGCAGTAAAAGAAGGATGATAGTTTTGTTGGGTTTCATTATTTCTGTTTTGCAAGAACTCTGGACTCCATCAGCTCGTGTGCCCGATAGGGTATGCTGATGGGCTTGTCAGGCAGCGAGCTGCCTGACTCCAGAGTTTCGATCTACGGAATGACCGTCGGCGGGGTGGGCGTGGAAGAAGGGGGTAGTGTGGCTGTAGGCGGCAAGGTGGCGGTAGGCGTTAGCGAGGGTGTGAAGGTCATGCGCGGGGTGCGGGTGGGGCGGGGCGTGGAGGTATTTGTGGCAGTATTGGTTGGGGTGAGGGTGGGAGCCAGCACGCGGGTTGGAGTAACAAGCGCTTCGATGGGATAGAGTTCCTGCATGGCGGTGTACCAATCCAAATCATTGGTGAGTGCGAATTCAGTGAAGCGCGCGCCATTGTAAAAGGTACGCCAGTTTGGNNGCATACTCGCCGCCCTGCTCGTAGGTGCGCGGGTCAAGTTCGTAGCGGGCGCTCAAATTCCAGGGCGCGTTGTGGATCGGTTCACCGAGCGAACCATCCTGCACCCAACAGCGGATGTAAACCCGCCAGTAGGTTTGCGCGCCGATGTCTTCGCGCAGGGTCACCATCCAACCTGCATTCGCCATGAGAGAGTTGATCGCAAAGGCGCGGCCGGTGTAGAGCCAATCCTCTTCCATGCCAGGTTCGAGGCTGGTGGTGAGTGGGACAAAGGCATTTTCCAAACTGGCAAGCGCGTCCCAGCCGGCTTCGAGGATGAAGCGTTCGCGCAGGGCAATGAAGGATTCATCCGCGAGATCGTGCAACTGCGGGAAGGGAGCCTGTACATTTTCAACGGGGACAACGTACCAGCGTTGGCCCGGCACATCGGGGCCCGGCGTAACGGCGGGCGACCAAAGCGCGGGAAGCGCGTCATTTGCGGCCTGGGTGAATGAATTCGGCAGTGGATTTGTTATCCCAGCAGAGCCCCAGGCGAGTCCACGCACGCGGCCGCTTAATGGGGAAGGCGCGAGCAAGAGGTTGCCTTGCAGATCGTATGAGGTTAGGTAGTATTGATTGGGCGCGTTGGTAACGGCAATAACTCGCTGCGCGGTTTCATCCCATGCGCCCATCAGGCCGTCACCGATCCAATGCGCGGCGCGGGTGGGTTCGTTCGCGTTCCAAATATACAAGCCGCTGTAGCCCACGGTTTGGGAGATGGAAGACCACAATAATCGAGAGCCGTCAAAATTCCAGACGGGGTAATTTTCAGAGGCAAAGGGAGAGTTGCTTAAGTTTTGATAACGTTCATCGCCTGCGAGGTCGAGGCTGGCGAGCCAGACATCGCTGTCGCCGCCGCGGGTGGAGATGAAAGCCACGTGCCTGCCATCGGGCGCCCAGACGGGGGAATGGTCGGAGGCGGGGTTTTGGGTGAGCGGGATGATCTCTGCGGAGCGGTCATTGACCGAGACCACGGAGACTTCCAAATTTTCGTTGATGTAGGTTTCGTAGACGAGCCATTGCCCATCAGGCGACCAGGAAGGGGCGGAATCATATTCAGCGGAGTCTGTGATTTGGGTTACATCACCTGACTGCAAATTCATCACGTACAAGTCCCAGAAGCCGCTGCGGTCTGAGGCGAAGGCGAGCTGGGTACGGTCTGGGCTGAGGGATGGGGCGATGTCGTTCCATTTGCCAGCGGTGATGCGGGTGAGGGGAAGCCCCTGTGGTTGAACGATGAAGAGATGGGCGTATCCATTCTCTTCGATGGAGAGAAAGATCGTTTCACCCTGCCCGTTGAGCTGGGAGGCTTCGAGGGCGCTGGTGGCTTCGCTGACGGGTGCGGGGGAAGTATCGGGGATGGCGGGTTCGCTCGTGGGCTGGGAACAGCCAAAGAGGAAGAGGGCGGCAAATGACATTCGGAGAAATAGGGAAGGAAAATGCAAAGGCATGGGGAATGTCAATTAAGCAGAATCAGTTTCAGTTGAAGGGGGAGGCGGTTCCACATCAAAAGAGAATTGATGCGGTTGGTCGGAAGGGCCATCAGGATAGTACAGTCGCGCGTTGAGGATGTAGGGATTCTTGAGTTCGCCGCGCAGGTGCATGGTGAATTCGAGTTTCCAGCTCATGGGTTCGACGATGTTGGTGGAGGCGACTTCATCGCCATCGGCGTTGTGAAGGGTGATTTCGATGTAGGGCCGCTTTTGAAAGGGGGTGACTTCGAGGTTGACGCGGAGGCGGCGGCCATCGGGATAGGCTTGGGCGGAGAGGGCGGCAATCTTCGTTTCTTCGGGGACGGCGCGGGTGAGGTTGTCTTCGGGGAAGAAAAAATCCATGCGAGGAATTATACCCTGCGGGACGATGTACCCAGACAAGATGGGGGACTGGGCGCTTCGCGCGGAGATTGAGGGAGGCTGGTTGTGGGTTGACGGTCTATAATGAAGCTATGGTCAACATAACCCCTTCAGGGTTGATTTCTGCATATTTCCGCATTCTATAATCATTTCATCCCTTCGGGGTTGAATACTGCGTAAGGTAAGTTATTAATTCACCCATGTGCATCAACGTAAGGACACAAAAAGGGGATTCTCTGGCATGATTGTGGTGTT
>CXWL01124413.1_pt2 | contig 10925 bp, 12 predicted proteins | sample 590931 | NCBI WGS metagenome assembly CXWL01 (sample SAMEA3498368, study PRJEB10139) | groundwater metagenome | biome: water well; material: biofilm material | place: Germany | collected 2015-04-27 | reverse complement strand
GTGAAGATCGTGTCGGTGGTGTCCTTCTCGGTTTCGAGAAAGTGCTTTTCCACGGCACGGTTCACCGCATCGGTGCGGCCGTGCGTGGCGCCCGCCGGCAGCGTCAGCTGCACCATCACGCTGCCCTGGTCTTCCTCGGGCAGGAAGCCGCCGGGCAGGCTGAGGTAGAGCGCGCCCATGCCGGCCACGATGGCCAGGTAGATGGCGGCAAAGCGCCAGGGCTTGCCGAGCATGCGCCCCAACAGTCCGACATAGCGCCCCTGCGCCGCATCGAAGCGGCGGTTGAACGCACCGAGGAAACCTCTTGTGCGCGGCGCCGTGCCCGCCTTCAGGAAGCGCGCGCACAGCGCCGGGATCAGCACGATGGCCACCACCACCGACAGCGCCATCGACGCGATGATCGTCACCGAGAACTGCCGGTAGATCACGCCCACCGAGCCGCCGAAGAAGGTCATCGGCAGGAACACCGCCGACACCACCACCGCGATGCCGATCAGCGCGCCGGTGATCTCGCCCATCGACTTGATGGTGGCGGCCTTCGCGTCGAGCCCTTCTTCATGCATCACGCGCTCGACGTTCTCCACCACCACGATNNGCGATGGCTTCGAGCAGCGTCTTGATGACCGACTGGATCGAGATCTTCACGAAGCGCGTCGTGTCTTCCGCATAGGCCACGCGCAGGCCCGGGGGCAGCGAGGCTTCGAGTTCGGCGATGCGTGCCTTCACCGCGTTCGCGGTGGTGAGCGCGTTGGCGCCCGGCGCCAGCATCACGGCCGAGCCCGCGGCCGGGTGGCCGTTCAGGCGCGTGGTTTCGGTGTACGACTCGCTGCCGATTTCCACGCGCGCCACGTCGCCCAGCCGCACCACGGCGCCGTCGGCCTGCGTCTTGAGCACGATGTCGCGGAACTGCTCGGGCGTCTGCAGCCGCGAGAGCGCGGTGACCGTGGCGTTGAGCTGCTGCTTCGCCGACGAGGGCCGCGCGCCGATCTCGCCCACCGACACCTGCGTGTTCTGCGCGGCGATGGCGGCCGTCACGTCCGAGGGCATCAACTGATAGCTTGCGAGCCGGTGCGGATCGAGCCAGATGCGCATCGCATACGCGGCGCCGAAGGCCTGCACCGAGCCCACGCCGTCGACGCGGCTGATCGCATCGCGCAGGTTGCTGGCCATCCAGTCGGCGATGTCGGTGTCGGTGCGCTGGTCGGTCTGGTCGTAGAGCGCCACGATCAGGAGGAAGTTGTTCTGCGACTTCGCCACCGTCACGCCTTGCTGCTGCACCGCCTGCGGCAGGCGGCTCGCGGCCTGGCTGACCTTGTTCTGCACCTGCACCTGCGCGGTGTCGGGGTCGATGCCCTGGCGGAAGGTGACGCTGATCTCGGCCCAGCCGGCGGAACTGCTGGTCGACTTGAAGTACAGCAGGCCGTCGATGCCCTTCAACTGCTGCTCGATGACCTGCGTGACGCTGGTCTCCAGCGCCTGCGCCGAGGCGCCGGGGTAGTTGGCGGAGACCACGACCGTGGGCGGCGCGATGTCCGGGTACTGCGACACCGGCAGCGTGCGAATGGCCACGCCGCCGGCCAGCATGATGAGGATGGCAATGACCCAGGCGAAGACCGGACGCTGGATGAAGAAATTCGCGATCACTGCTGTCTGCNNTTGCTCACGATCCATTGGTCGCCCGACGCGCCGCGCACTTCGAGCGGCCGCAGCTCGACCTTGTCGCCCGCGCCGACCACCAGTGCGGTCGGCTCGCCCTTTTCGTTGCGGCTCACGCCGCGCTGCGGCGCGAGGACGGCGTGCCGCTCCACGCCGGCCTCCACCTGCGCGCGCACGTACATGCCGGGCAGCAGCAGNNATCGACGCCGACCTCGGTGAACTTCAGCGTGCCTTCGTGCGGATAGGGCAGGCCGTCTTCCATGCGCAGCGTCACGCGCGTGCTGGCCGGCGCCATGTCGCCCGAGATGAAGCGGCGCTTGAGCTTCGTGAGCTCCAGGCTCGACTGGATGACGTCCACGTAGATCGGATCGAGCCGCTGGATCGTCGCCAGCGCCGTCGCCTGCCCCGGCGCAACGAGCGCGCCTTCGGTGATGGCCGAACGCCCGATGCGCCCCGCGATGGGCGCTGTGATGCGGGTGAATTCGAGGTTGATGCGCGCCGCCTTCACCGCCGCCTGCGCGGCCTTCACGCCCGCCTGGGCCTGCGCGAGCGCGGCCTGGGCCTCGTCGTGCTCCTGCCGGCTGACCGCGTTGGCCTTGACGAGTTCGCCATGGCGCTCGGCCTTGCTGCGCAGGCTCGCGATGCCGGCCTGTGCGGTGGCGAGCGAGGCCTCTGCCTGTTCGTGCGCGGCCTCGAACGGGCCAGGCTCGATCTCATAGAGCACCTGCCCCGCGCGGACCATGCCGCCTTCCTCGAAAAGGCGTTTGCGCACGATGCCGTTGACCTGCGGGCGCACCTCGGACACGCGGAATGCGGCCGTGCGGCCGGCCAGTTCGGTGAGCATCGGCACGTCACCGGCGTGCAACGTCACCACGCCGACTTCGCCCGGTGCGTCGCCAGCGGCGGGGGCCGGCTTGCCGCCGCAAGCCGCGAGCGCAAGGGAGGCGAACAGGGAAAGGGGGAGCAGGAGCTTGGAGGTCATGGGTGTCTGGAATCGCAGNNGGCCTCCGTAGGGGCAAGCAAAACGAAAAAAAGCCAACGCTGGCACAGCCTTGCGGCTGCCCGGATCGTTGGCGGGGGCGCCGGCGCGGTGGCCGGCGGTCTGGCTATGGGGGTACTTCGGCTTCGCCGCTCGCGCGGCGAGGCAGAACTGTAACTAACCGGCGCGTTGCTGGCGCCGGCCCAGTGCGAACACCGAGTTCGGCGCGTCCACGACGAACGGCTTGCGCACCGGCGTGCCGACGACGGTGGTCCGCCTGCTGCCGGCCACGCTGGTGGCGGCCTGCACGCCCTTGGCCTTCTGCTCGTCGACCAGGCTCTGCAGCGAGATCGATTTCAGGAACTCGACCGCCCGCAGGTTGACCGAGGCCCAGAGCTCCTCGACCTCGCAGCGGCCGGTGTCGTCCACATCCGCACCGGCGCGGCGGCGCGTGGTCTCTGTGCCGTGGTCCTCGATGGACAGCACGATGTCCGCCACGCTGATGAGCGCGGCCTTGCGGCTGAGCGAATAACCGCCGCCCGGACCGCGCGTCGATTCGACCAGGTCGTTACGGCGCAGCTTGGCGAACAGCAGTTCCAGGTACGACAGCGAGACCCGCTGGCGCAGGCTGATCGAGGCCAGCGTGACCGGGCCCGAGCGGCCGTGCAGGGCGATGTCGATCATCGCGGTGACCGCGAAGCGGCCCTTGGTGGTGAGGCGCATGGAAGGCTCCCTTCTTGAGCGTTACTCGTCCCGGCCGCCGCCCATGCCCAAGAGGGCGAGCAGTGCCTGGAACACGTTGTAGATGCTGAGATAGACACCCAGCGTGGCGGAGATGTAGTTGGTCTCCAGGCCGTCCTTCACGCGCTTGAGGTCATGCAGGATGAAGGCCGAGAAGATGCCGATGGCGGCGACCGCCAGCGTCATCATCAGCGCGCTCGACTGGATGAAGAAGTTGGCGATGCCCGCCACCAGCAGCAGCACGGCGCCGATGAAGAGCCACTTGCCCATGGCCGACAGGTCGCGCTTGATGACCGACGACAGTGTGGCCATGCCCAGGAAGATCGCGCCGGTGCCGGCGAAGGCCGTCATCACCAGGTTCGCGCCGTTCGAGAGGCCCAGCACCGAGCCGACGAGGCGCGACAGCATCAGCCCCATGAAGAAGGTGAAGGCCAGCAGCACCGGCACGCCGGCGGCCGAGTTCTTGGTCTTCTCGATGGCGTACATGAAGCCGAAGGCNNACGCCGATCCAGGCGCCGAGCACGGTGGGCACCATCGACAGCGCGAGCAGCCAGTAGGTGTTGCGAAGAACGCGGTTGCGTTCCTGGGCCGACGCGATCGGTGCGTCGAAGCCGGGGTGGTAGGTGGGTTGTCCGTTGTTCATTCTGATTCCTTGATCGGGCGTTCCGGCGGTGCGGGAACGCGGTGTGGCACGGGAAAAGCGGTGTGTTCGCGATGCGAGCTCGGTTGCCGGAATGCGGCGACGCGGTCGAATCGAGACAAAGGCAGGAGCCGCAAAGGCTCCAGGTCGCGGCGGAGCCTTAGGCGACCAGGGCGGTGCCGCGGGGTGGCCGCTTGGGCCGATCGAGGAGCGGTGAGAGCGCGGGCGTCAGGGCGAGTCCGCGCGGCTGCTCAGAGAGGAAAAGGGGCACGGCCAGGGGATGCCGGGCATCGACCAGTTCGACGTGCTCGGAACCCGCCTCGTCATGGGAGGGGAGTTCGTCCGCCAGGTCCATGGCATCGCTCACGAATGCATCGGAGAACGACATGCTGGCGGTTGCACAGGTCTGCATGTCGGCGCTCGCATGCGCGGGATGCCCGGCGCCCATCAGGCCCTGCGCGAACACGGCAAGGCCGTAGCAGGACAACATGAGGGTGAGGACAGTAGCGGCGAACCAGCGTGACATGAAGCCGCGATTTTACCCGGCGCAACCTGACTAGCCTTCCGGCGGGTTGTTTCGCCCAGCCGGGCGGTCGGGCGTTTCAGGTTTCCAGGGTGGCGGGTGCGGCATCGTCTCCGGGCTGCAGCCACTCGCGCGCATGGATGCGCAGCGCGTCGATCTGAAGCCAGACCAGCGCCAGTTCGGTGTGGATGGTGCGTTCCGCCGCGCCGGCATCGCCGGCCGGGGCCACGGCGGCCGCAAGGGCCGCGCGCACAGTGGATTCGGTGGCAGGGTCGTCCCCGATCGCGCCGCCCTGCAGCCCGCCGGCCAGCGCATCGAGCGCCGCCGCCGCGGCTTCGGCCGCATCGCGCAGCACCGCCATGTGCGGCGAATCGGGCAGCGCGGCGCGGTGCGCGCCGAGCGCGGACAGATAGCTCAGGAGCGTGTGCGAGCGGATCAGGAAGCGCAGCGCAATGCCCGCGCGCGGCCGCACATAGCCCGGCTCGCGGAACATGTCCGACACCGCCGTGGAGAGCGCCGCATCGGCGTTGTGGTCGTTGCGCCGCGCGAGGCGATAGTCGAGGTGGTCGCGCGGACCCGTGCCGTACTGCTCGACGATCCGGCGCAGATACCCCGCATGGCTGCGCATCGCCGTGGCGGCCAGGTCATTGATGCGCCGCGCCTGCCAATGGGGCAGCACCAGCAGCACCGCGAGGCCGGCGATGGCGCTGCCGATGGCGGTGTCGACCAGCCGCGGCACGAGCAGCAAGCCGCTGTCGCCCACCTGGTTGAAGCACATCAGCACCAGCAGCGTCATCGCCGCCGTCGCGAGCAGGTAGCGCGTGGCGCGCGTCGCGAAGAACAGCACGCCGGCCACCACCGCGATCACCGACTGCACCAGCGGCTGCGGGAAGAGCTGCAACAGCGCCCAGCCCGCAACCACGCCCAGCGCGGTGCCGGCGATGCGCTGGCCCATGCGCGAGATGGTGTCGCCGAAGCTCTGCTGGCAGACGAACAGCGTGGTCAGCAGGATCCAGTAGCCCTGCGCGGGGTGGATCAGGTGCATCACCCCGTAGCCCGCGGCAAGCGCAATTGCCAGCCGCAGCGCATGGCGAAACAGCGGCGAGCGCGGCGTGAGCTGTCGCCGCACGTGTTCCACCGCATCGCGCCACGAACGCGGCGAGCGGTTGAAGAGGCCCATCTCGGTCCGGCCGGCGCGCGCCGACGGCTGGCTTGCACCGGTGAGTTGCCCGTCGAGTTGCGCGAGGTTGCGCGCGAGCGCTTCCACCGAAGCGAGCAGCGCGAGCCGTTCCGGTGTGGTCGCCCGCGCCCGCTCGTGTTCGATGGCGCCGCGCAGGTCGGCCAGCGCCTGCACGGTTTCTTCGCCCACCTCGAAAGGCTCACGCCGCGCGATCGAGCTTGCCAGCCGCTGGCACGCCAGCCCCTGCAGGCCGAGCACGCGCTGGCAGCGGTACAGAAGGTCGCTGTGGAAGAAGGCGTCGGCCAGCGCGTTGTAGTCGTCGTGCGAGGAGCTTGCGCGTTCGTGCACGTCTTGTGCGATCAGGTAGAGCCCGCGGTAGCGCGAGATGCGCCCGGTCGGCGCTCGCGCACCGATGCGGCGGAAGATGCTTTCCTTCGCGGCATTCAGCTCGGTCACCACCTCGGCGTTGAGCTGCGCGAGCGAGAGCCGCTTCTGTTCGATGTCGATACCCCGCAGCGGCTCGAACAGCGACGCCTTGAAGCGCACGAAGTTGCCGAGCACCGTGAACAGCGTCACCAAACGCGCCTGCACCGGCTGCGCTGGAAAGGCCGCGCACCAGAGCACCGAGAAAACGCCATACCAGCCGGCACCGGCCAGCAGCAACAAGGATTCGCGCCCCCTGTCGTGGCCGTGCGCGCCCTGGTTTTCGATGCCGAGCGTCGCGTACATCGCGAGGATCAGCGTCGCGTAGGCGATGGCCTTGTAGCGCGCTTCCACCGCGCCCAGCATCGTGAGCCAGAAGGCCGCGAACGCCAGCCCGGCAATGAAGAGCACCGGCCGGCCGAACAGCGCCTCGACCGAGAACGACAGCACCGCGAAGCAGGCGAGCGTCACGAGCTGCGCGCGAAAGCGGCCGCGCCAGCTGTCGTCGGTTTCGGCGAGCGCACTGGCGATGGCGCCAAGGAACAAGGGGATCACCGCATCGGTGTGGCCGGTGTAGCTGCACACCGCCATCAGGCTGCCGAGGGTGAGAAGAATGCGCAGCGGCTGCGCGCGGGAGGCAAAGGAGCGCAGGCGCTGGCGCAGCGCATCGGGAGACAGGGGGAGCATGTCCGCGATCTTGCACGATGCATGCCACGAGGCCGCGAACCTCCAGGCCGTCAAGTCAGGCCTGTGGCGGAGCTTCCCACGCGAACCCCACGCCATACACCGAACGGATCCAGTCATGTTCTGGCGACACCGCGCCCAGCTTGCGGCGCAGGTTCTTTACATGGCTGTCGATGGCGCGCTCGGTCACGTCCACCGTGTCGTCGTAGGCAAGCTCCAGCAGCCGCGCACGCGAGAAGATGCGCCCCGGATGCCGCGACAGCACCTGCAGCAGCCCGAACTCGCGGCGCGTGAGGTTCAGCGGCGTGCCTTCGAGCGAGGCGCGCCAGTGCACGTCGTCGAGCACGAGGCCCGGCGCGTCGCTCTGCGGGGCTTGCCCGGGCACGCTGCCAGGCGCCGTGCGCCGCAGCACCGCACGCACACGCGCCACCAGCTCGCGCGGTGAAAAAGGCTTGCACACGTAATCGTCCGCGCCGAGCTCCAGGCCGAGCAGGCGGTCGACCTCCTCGATGCGCGCGGTGAGCATGATGATCGGATGCGCCGTGTGCTCGCGCGCACGGCGCAGCACCTCGATGCCGTCCAGCCGCGGCAGCATGATGTCCAGCAGCGTCAGGTCGGGTGGCGAGGCGACGATGCTTTCGAGTGCGCTCTGCCCGTCGGCGAAGTGCGCGGTTTCGTAGCCGCTGTGGCGCAGGTAGTCCTGCACCACCGAGGCGATGTCGATCTCGTCCTCCACGATGACGATGCGTGTCATGCGGATGCCGCCAGTGGAAGGGTGAGGGTCATGCGCAGTCCGCCGAGCGACGATGGGGCGGCCTCGATGCTGCCGCCATGCGCCTCGATGGTCGCGCGGCAGATCGAGAGGCCGAGGCCCGAGCCGCCGAGCGCGCGGCTGCGCGAGGTTTCGCCGCGGAACAAGCGGTCGAAGAGCCGCGGAATTTCTTCGTCGGACACGCCCGGTGCGCTGTCGTCGAACAGCAGCGTGAGGCAGTTGCCGGTCCATGCGCTTTCCACGATCACATCGATGCGCAGCGCACCGCCGGCATCTGTATAGGCCAGCGTGTTCTCCAGCAGATTCATGAAGACCTGGTGCAGCCGGTGCGCGTCGCCGTCGATCACCGGTTGCGCCGATGCCGCGATGCGGTCGATCGCCTCCCGGTCGACCGCGATGCCGCGCTGCGCGAAGCGGTCGCGCGTGTGGTCCAGCGCCTCCTTCAGCAGCGTGAGCGGGAACACCGCCGTGGTGAGCAAATCGTTCTGTGGCTCGCGCATGCTGCTGCGCAGGTCGTCGACCAGCTGGCCGAGGCGGATCACCTGCCGGTGCATGCGCAGCGCGGTGCGTTCGTCGAAGGTGCGCACGCCATCCTGCAGCGCTTCGATTTCCGCGCGCATCGCCGCGAGCGGGGTGCGCAGCTCGTGCGCCGCATCCGCCAGCCAGGCGCGCCGCGAGGCCTCGACCTTGTCCAGGCGCTGCGCCATGTCGTTGAAGGTCTTGCCGAGCAACGCGAGTTCGTCCGAACCATGCACGGCCACGCGGGTGGAGAGCCGCCCGCGCGCCACGTCCTGCGCCGCCTGCGTCAGCGCGTCGATGGGCTTGAACCAGCGGCGCGCCAGCAGCCACGACAGCACGAGCGCAAAGGCGAGTCCGCACAGGCCGGTGAGCGCGATCACGCCCGACTGGCGTGCGATGAAGGCGCGGTCGGCCTCGCTCTCCAGGCCTTCCATCGGCGCGAGCGCGAGATAGCCGACGACCGAGCGCCCGCGGCGGATCGGCATGCGTGCGGCGTTCTCCAGGTCGATGGAAGCGCCGACCACCAATGCGCCTTGCGCATCGAGCACGGCCAGGCGCTGGTAGATCGAATCGGCCGCACCGCGCGGATCGGGAAAGAACCAGGGCGGCGGCGGCATCGAAAAGCGCCGCGGCAGCAGATCGAGTTGCGGCGAGCCGGCGGGCGACGAGGAAGGCGGGGCCGGCGGCAGTGCGCCGTTGTCGGCCTCGCCTTCGAGCCGGCCCGTGCCAGGCGCGCGGCGCTCGTACCAGGGCGGAAGCCGCCGGTCGTCGGGGCTGGCCGCGCCATCGAGCACACCCGCCAACTGGCCCATGCGGAGGCGATGCCAGGCCTCGTCGTTGTCGCGCAGCTTCTTCCAGTCGCCGTTGGCAGCGTAGTGCTTCAGCAGAAGTTGCGAGAGCCAGTCCATGCGCCGGATCTCGATCTCGGCGACATAGGCGCCCAGGCCCCGCTGCAGCGCGATGATGGAAAAGCCCACGAAGCTGAGCAGCAATACGACAAGCAAGGCGGTCAGCGCCAGGAAGATCTTGCGGGAGAGTGTCAGACGCGGCATGAGCTCTGGGCAGGCATGGCCGCATTCTGCGACATGCGTTTCGGGCAGGCGGGCGTCATAGGCAAGCGGCGGATCATGGCGGGCAAATGGGGAGAAATCTGGGAGAACCCGCTCCCACATTTCTCCCGATTCGAAACGCACGATGCGTGCCCATGAACCCGGTCACCTTTAGCCCACCGAAAAAGTTCCTCTCCGCCTTCGCGGCCGCCGTGCTGTCCTGGGCCAGTCCGGCGCACTGTGCACCGACGCGCCCCGCCTGGTCGTGGGCCGATGTCTGGTCCGAGGACGGCATGGGCTTGGTCCTGCTGTGGCTCACGGCGATCTTCTGGGTGGTCACCCATGTGTGGACGCTGCTGGTCGTCTGGGCGGAGGCGCGCGCCACGCGCGCGGTGGAACCGGGCGCTGAAGCCGAGAAGGAAAGCGCATGAGCGGCTTCGCGCAATCCACCGAAGACTGAGCGGCGCAGAGCGCGATGCCGTCTCACAGCGAAACCGCCTGGGTGCATCCCGTGGCGACATCATCGACTGGCGGGTTGCCGCCGATGCAACGCCTCGTGGGCCTGCTGGCCTTCGGCGGCCTGGCGCTGGGCGCCTGCATCGCCGCGCGTGGGGGATGCGGCGAGCGCCATCCAGCCGAGGGGCGCAGCGCGAGTCTTTCGACCCTCGCGCCGATCATGCGCACGGGCTCGGCCAGGCAACGGCATGCCGCGTGCCGTGCTCAGGCCGGTCGCTCCGCGAAGCTGAAGCCCACGCCGTAGATCGAGCGGATCCAGCCGTGCGAGGGCGCCGCGGCCGCGAGCTTCTTGCGCAGGTTCTTGATGTGCCCGTCGACCGCGCGCTCGTTCACATCCAGCGCTTCCGGAAACGCCGCCTCCAGCAGCTTCGAGCGCGTGAACACCCGCCCCGGATCGCGCGACAGCGTGCGCAGCAGCAAGAGCTCGCGGCGCGTGAGATCGAGCGCGTNNTTGCAGACATAGTCGTCGGCGCCCAGATCGAGTCCGCGCAGGCGGTCGACCTCGCGCGTGCGCGCCGTCAGCATGATGATCGGATGGTCGCTGTGCGAGCGCACCTTCTGCAGCACCTCGAGGCCGTCGATCCGAGGCAGCACCACGTCGAGCAAGGTGAGCGCGGGCGGCGAACTCAGGATGCGGTCGAGCGCCGACGCGCCGTCGCCGATGTGCTCAACCTCGTGGCCGGCGTTGTAGAGGTGGTCCAGCAGCGCCGAGGCGCTGTCGCGCCCGTCTTCGACCATCAGGATGCGGCTCATGGCGTTGTCCCTTGCTTCAGAAGGAGGTGCCGATCTGGAACTGGAAGCGCTGCGTGCGGTCCGCCGCGATGCCGTTGGCCGTGTCCACCTTCTGGTACGCCAGCGGCACCGCATACGCGAGCCGCAGCGGCCCCAGCGGCGAGATCCAGCTGATGCCCAGGCCCGCCGAGGCGCGGATGCGGTTCTGCGCTTTCCACTGCGCATCGGTCATGCTGGCCGTGCGGTCGGCGAACACATTGCCCGCATCGAAGAAGGTGTAGAGCCGGAGCGACCGGTCGTTGCCCGCGCCCGGGAAGGGCGTGCTGAACTCCATGTTGAAGATCGCCTTGCGTGTGCCCCCCAGCGAACCGCCCGTGACCGCATCGACCGGCCCGAGCGAGTTCTGCTCGAAGCCGCGGATCGAGCCGAGCCCGCCCGCATAGAAGTTCTTGAAGATCGGGAAGGTGCTGCCGCCCAGCGCCTTCGCATAGCCGAGCTGGCCGTTGACGGC
>CXWL01001071.1_pt1 | contig 10925 bp, 9 predicted proteins | sample 590931 | NCBI WGS metagenome assembly CXWL01 (sample SAMEA3498368, study PRJEB10139) | groundwater metagenome | biome: water well; material: biofilm material | place: Germany | collected 2015-04-27 | reverse complement strand
CAGTTGCGCGAAGTCGAAATTCAGGCAGAAGGACAAATGCAGGCTCGCGTGTCTTTGGCGAAAGATAGTTCGGAGCAATTTGATCCGCTGGAATTTGATCGGTTCACGCGCCTGCAAGAACTCACACGTTTTATGAACGAAAGTGTGCATGACGTGCAGACGGTGCAGCAGATGCTGTTGAAAAAACTCGATGAAACCGCAGGCGTGATGCACGGTCAGGCGCGCTTGAACAAAGAGTTGCAGCAGCGTTTGATGAGCGTGCGCATGGTGTCGTTCAATAGCATTTCCGACCGTTTGTACCGCATCGTGCGGCAAACCGGCAAGGAGCTAAACAAGCGCGCCAACCTCGAATTGAAAGGCACAAACGTAGAGTTGGATCGCAGCGTGCTGGATAGAATGATTGCGCCATTCGAGCATTTGTTGCGCAACGCGATTGTGCATGGTTTGGAAAGTCAGGAGGTGCGCCCGCTAACTGGCAAGAATTCTATCGGTGAAATTTGCCTGAGCGTGCGCCAGGAAAGCAACGAGGTAGTGTTTGAATTTAGCGATGATGGCGCGGGATTGAATTATGTCGCCTTGCGCACCAAGGCCATTGCGGGCGGACTGATGCGCCCGGAAGAACAAGTCAGTGACGACCAGTTGGCGCAACTGATTTTTACTTCGGGACTATCTACCGCCACTTCGGTTACCGAAATCGCCGGGCGCGGTGTGGGGATGGACGTGGTACGCAGCGAGATCACGGGCTTGGGGGGGCGTATTGATGTGGTTTCCAAGCGCGGACTCGGCACACGGTTCACCATCTATTTGCCACTGACTTTAGCGGTGACGCAAATCGTTTTGGTGCGTTCGGGAGAACATACTTATGCGATACCTTCCGCAATGGTCGAGCAGGTTCGCCAAATCAAATCAGCCGATATGGAAGCACTCAATCAAGCACAAAAGATCGAGTGGTCGGGCAATGATTATCCGCTTCATTATCTGGCACAGTTATTAAGCGATACGGAATTTACCTTGGAGAATCAACCGCGCAATCCGTTGCTGATGCTGCGTAGCGGAGAACAGCGTCTCGTCTTGCATGTGGATGAGCTGCTGGGCAACCAGGAGGCGGTGGTGAAAAACGTCGGCCCCCAATTGGCGCGGCACGCGGGTACGACAGGGGCAACCGTATTGGGCAACGGCGCGGTGGTAATGATTATTAACCCGGCGCAATTGGCGCAGCGCATTAGCAGTAGCAGCAAAGCGAGCCGGGCCTTGGCGGTGAAAAAGCTGAATATCCTACCGTTGATTATGGTGGTGGATGACTCGTTGACCGTGCGCAAGATCACTTCAAAAATGTTGCTTCGCGCCGGTTACCAAGTGGTTACGGCAACCGACGGAGTGGACGCATTGGAGCAGCTGGAAGAATTTACCCCGGATGTGATGTTGTTGGATATTGAAATGCCGCGCATGGATGGCTTCGCACTGGCAAAAGAATTGCGCCGCAGCACCAACACCAAAAACATGCCGATCATTATGATCACTTCAAGAACCGCCGATAAGCATCGCGAGTACGCCATGCAACTGGGGGTGAACACTTATCTGGGCAAGCCATACCAAGAGGATGAGCTGTTGCAAAATATCGCGGATTTTGTGGCTGTCCATAAATAAATTTTGCCGGACTAACAGAGCAGAAAGTAAAACTCGTTATGCAAAATGATACGTATTCGGTGGAGGTGATCGGGTTTACCGAAACCGAACAAACGGTGTTAAATAGTGTTTTCGGGCTTTCTGCGAGACGCGTCCCAAAATATGTACGCCACGCCGCAGCTGGCGGTTCGCCGGATATTTTTCTGGTGGATTCGAATGACGAGGCTGCAATCGGGCAGCTTGGTGTACGCAACCCGGTGGGGGATATTCCCGTTGTGTTGATTGGCGATAACGCGTGCGGCACAAATTGGGCATTGTTGGCTCGCCCGATACGCTGGATGAAATTGTTTCAGGCATTCGATGCGATCATCGGTTTTGTGCCGACGGCTGTGCCTGCTGCTCCCGCAGCGTCGGGAAATCCGCAGGCAAGCCAAGCATTCGCCAAGCCCAATTTGGCGACACCCGCGGGTTTGGCGGCGCATGTCACGCCTGTTGCTGTTCCGACACGTGAAGCCCTGCTGGAAAAAATAGCGGCAACAACCGCCAAGATGTCGAGCTTTAATCCCGCTGCCGACGCGACCACCGAATGGGTGTTGGTGGTGGATGACAACCTTACCGTGCGTGAATTCATGCGCAACAAATTGTCCGCGTTTAGCTTCAATGTTGATTACGCGGAAAGCGGTGAGCAGGCGATCGGGCTGACGGGACAAAAACAATATACCTGCATTTTTTTGGACGTAATCATGCCCGGCATCGATGGTTATCAGGTGTGCAAACTGATTAAAGCAAACCGCTCCGCCAAGAAAACCACCGTGGTCATGCTCACCAGCAAAAGCTCGCCCTTCGACAAAATACGCGGCGCGATGTCGGGTTGTGATGCCTATCTCACCAAGCCGGTCGATGAAGAAAAATTGGTGGAGACCATTGCAAAATTTTTGACGGTTAACCCCTAACCAAAAACATGCCTGTTGCGCAAAGTAGAGTGCTCTAAACATGGTGCAAACTGAAAGCTTCATCGACATCAATGCCCTTAAAGCTCAAGTGGACGCTGACCTTGCGGCGCGAATTTTGGTCGAGGCGGAAGAGGCGAAACACATTCAACGCCGCAGCTTCCGGGTGGCAAGGTTGCCCTTGCTGGTGGAATTGGATGTCTCCAGTGAAATCGTTGAAATGCCGGCAGTGTGCCGTCTGCCTGGTGCGCCACACGGGGTGAGCGGACTGGTTAACCGTCACGGTAGAGTCATCCCCGTATTAGACTTGGTGATGTTATTTAACTTGCCCGATACGCAGCCGGCAAGGAAGTGGCTGCTGGTATGCGGGCGGGGTGAGGCGGCGGTGGGCTTGATGATAGATGGCTTGCCTGAGCGAAAAGTGTTCGATCACAGCGATGCGGTTGACTTCGCGCAGATCGGCAACCCGATCTCGGATTATGCCAAAGCGGCGTATCGGCAGGGCAACGAAGTTTGGATAGATTTGGACACGCACGCATTTTTTGCGGCAATTTTTGGAATTGAGACAGCCTAGTTGCAAGCGAGTTTTTTGGAGAAAAAATGTTTAAGACAATCAAAGCGAAGCTAATAGGGTTAAGTGTACTGGCCGCGTTGTTTATTTCTTTGGGTGGTGCGGTGACCCATTTTGTGGGCGACATGTTGACCAAACAGCTGGCCAGCACGCAGGGAAATTTGGCGGAAATGAGTATGTTTACGCAAGAAAGCGCGATACATGAATTAGTGCGTGCGGATGTGTTGCAAGTGTTGCAGGCAGGCAAAAACGGGGATGCGCTTGGGCATGAAGAGGCGGTCAAAGCCTTGAACGAACATCTTAAAACACTTAAGGATAGCAATGCTTCCAAGAAAGCAGTCTCAATACTGACGGGCAAAACTCGGCAAGCCTATTTAACTGTGCGCATGGATGTGGTGAATTACATCAAGCAAGCCGAGGAAATTGCAGCATTACCGTTGATTGACGTGGTGCTGGCAGATGCGCAGTGGACGGCTTTCAGTAACGCCTACAAAACGCTGAAAACCAACCAAGCTGCGGCGAATAGTTTAATGCCGTCCGAAATCAGCTCGCTGCGCGACACCGCCACGCAAGTGGCGACACAAGCCAAAAACTTTGTGTGGGTAGTCGTGGGGCTGATGGTGATGATTTTTACACTGTTTGCCTACTATATTTATCGCGGTATCGCCAAACCGCTGGATCAATTGCGCGATGCCAGTAAGCAAATCGAGGCGGGCGCGCACGATGTGCGCTTCAACCTGCGTACCAAAAATGAACTCGGCGTAGTGGGGCGAACTTTTGACAAGCTGCTCGATGATCGCAGCGAGGCAATTGGTGAAGCAGCCAGAGAAAAAGAGCGGCTGAACAATTCCGTGATTGGCTTGTTTGTCGCGATGGGTGCATTGGCGGAAAAAGATTTGACGGTGCGCGCCCCCGTGACAGATGACATTATCGGCACATTGGGCGACGCGATTAACCAGCTTACGGATGTCACGTCGACCGTGTTGCATCACGTCACCAAAATTGCGGGCGTGGTGGAACATGCCTCCGAACGCATGAAAAATCAGTCCGATATGGTCAACGTCATGGCGAAGGAAGAAGACGTGATCGTGGCGAGATTGACCGCCAACTTGGAAACAGCCAGGGCTTCAATGGGTGAAGTGGCGGTATTCGCCAACGACTCCAGTATCGCGGCAGCGGAGGCAACCAAATCGACCGAGAGCGCAATGCACACCGTTCAAGCAACGTTGAGCGGCATGAACGTCATCCGCGAAACGATTTCCGAAATGGAGAAACGCATCAAACGTCTCGGCGAACGTTCTCAGGAAATTTCGCAGATCGTGAATTTGATTAACACCATCTCTGAGCGTACCCACGTGCTTTCATTGAATGCCGCAATGCAGGCCGCGATGGCGGGCGATGCGGGGCGCGGCTTTGCGGTGGTGGCGGAAGAGGTGCAACGTCTGGCGGAAAACTCGCGTCAAGCCACGGGACAGATTGCCAATCTCGTGCAAAACATTCAGGTGGAAACCAACGACACCATCGCCACCGTGAACAAAACCATCGCCCAAGTGGTGAAAGAATCCGAGCTGGCGCACAACGCGGGCGAGCGTATGCGCGAGACCCACGAAGCGACTGCGCGATTGGTGCAACTGGTGGCAACCATTGCCAACAGCTCGGCGGAACAAACCAAAATTGCCGTTTCGTTGCGTGCGGCGGCGGATGAGATTACCCAGTTCACCGCCAAGACGGGCGAGCAATTGGCGGCACAAAATCAAAGTGCGGCGAGCTTGGTAGCCGCCTCGAAGAAACTGATGGAGTCGGTGTCGGTGTTCAAATTGCCACCGACTAATACTTAGAGCGGATGAAACAACCATACCCATTTTGGGATTGTTAATTCCCAAAATGGGTATTAACATGTACACATGAAAAGTCAATCTATTGGTCTATCGGATGCCTTATTTTCCAAAGTTCAAGCTCGCGTGCTGGGATTGTTGTTTGGCAATCCTAATCGGAGTTTTTATGCAAATGAATTGTTTAGGTTATCAGGATCAGGCACAGGCGCGGGGGTGCGAGAATTAAGCAAGCTCACGACCGCTGGTTTGATTACGGTCAATAAAATTGGCAACCAGAAGCATTATCAAGCCAACCGGGAAGCCCCAATTTTTGAAGAGTTGCGAGGCATTGTGTTGAAGACATTTGGCATGGCAGATGTGCTGCGCCAAGGCTTATTGCCTATTGCCAATAAAATCTCCGTCGCTTTTATTTACGGGTCTATTGCCAAAGGATCCGATACCGCCAAAAGTGATATAGATGTCATGCTGATTGGTGACAACATTGCCTATCCAGATGCGTACTCGGCACTCATGCTCGCAGAGCAACAACTGGGGCGCAAAGTCAGCCCGTCCATTTACAGCAAGGATGATGTCATTAAAAAGTTAGAAAAAGGCAATGCTTTTCTTACCCGCATCATCGCGCAACCCAAAATATTTTTGATCGGCTCGGAACATGATCTCCCAGCAACTCAATAATCTTGTTAAAACAGGCGGTCTTAAAACTGAACCCGCCAGCCAAACCGAGTTTGATGGGCTAGTACACTCAGGCAAAGCGCGCTTAATTGATGCGCGGAATGAAACGCTGTCCATCGAAAGCCGATTTGACCTTGCTTACAACGCGGCTCATGCTTTTGCATTGGCGGCATTGCGTTGGCATGGTTATCGTTCTGAAAATCGTTATCTGGTATTTCAAGCTTTGCAACATACCTTAGGTGTTGCATCGGAAGTGTGGCGCGTATTGGCAATGTGCCACGACAGGCGGAATCTCGCAGAATATGAAGGACATCTTGAGGTTGATCCTCAACTCATCTCCGACCTGATTAAAGCGACTATGCTGTTGCAGGAAAAAGTCGCTGCCTTGGAAAAGGTTAAGCCATAAACTCAACCCGATCATGCCCTCATCCCTCATTCTATTCTTCACCAAAATGCGCAAGCACTTGCAGACTGACTAACCTATTATTTAGTTGATGAGAATGTTCTATCATTGCAGCATCAATTTTCAAGACGACTGATTTTTGGAGACAAACATGCAAACCTGTCAAACAGGAAGTTACTTCCCTACTTAAACGCTTGCCGGAAGGCAGCTCGTTGGAAGATGTGCAATACCATTTGTATGTGATTGAAAAAATAAAGCGCGGGTTAGCGCGCGCAGAAACTGAAGGCACTTTATCGCAAGCACAAGCCGAAGCGCGTCTAGAGAAATGGCTCATCAAATCGTAGCGTGGTCTCCCGAAGCACTGGAAGATGTAGAGGCGATTGCTGACTATAATCGCGCGGGATTCAAAATTTTATGCAGCGGCGGTTGTAGAAAAAATCCTTGTCGCTGCAGCTGGCTTAAGTGATTTTCCAAAAATCGGGCGAGTTGTACCTGAACTAAATCAGTCCGATGTACGCGAATGCTTTGTGTACAGCTACCGAGTAATTTATAAAATTGAGCGGCAGAGGATTTTGGTAATAGCCGTGGTGCATGGCAAACGTCTGCTAGATGACCAAACAATTCGAGCCTGACCTACTTCACTTCACTGAGGTCTCACCAGGCCGATGCGTGGCTGAGTAAATAACCCATCTCAGGTATGAGATAGACTAGTTAACAGACAGGGTCTGGACTAAAATACCCGCATTCAAAACGGAGGCTCACCATGCAAGCAATCGAATTTGTTAGCAAGGCACATGATGGCGTGGTGGATTTGCCCCGCGAATTTCAAGATTGGAACGGCAAGCCTGTGCGTGTCATCCGGCTGGAGGAAAACGCCGCATCGAAGAACACCAGTCAAGCCGTAGCAACCAATGTGTGGGAAAAAACATCCGGGGCATGGCAGGGCGAACAACTGGTGCGGGAGTCCCAAGGCGAGTACGAGCAACGGTTGGAATTGAAATAGTGCTGACTAATAGTTGCCAATAGTTGCATTTAATCCCTTTAATTATTCTTTTTGGAGAAATGAATGAATACCAAACCATTGTTTCGTGGTGTAGTTTTTTTGTTGCTAGGATCATTACTTGCGGGATGCGTAAGTTTCCCCGCAACTAAAAATATCAGTGCTGAAGCTAAAGCGGGATATAAAAGGGTCGGTGTCGTAGTTTTACTCAGTGACTTGATAACAACTTATGAAATGACTAAAGAAAAAAGTCTTTGGGGTAGTGAATATGAGAATGTGGGTAAAGAAAGTGTATTAAAAATCAATGAGGGCGCATTGGATCACGCTATCTACGAATCAGCTTCATCCCAATTTGGCTCAAATGTGTCTGTTGTATCTATTCCCACAACAGAAAAAGAAAAGGAAATTTATTGGGAGGGACTCGAAGGAGTTTCCTATTTAGCAAGGAAGAGTGATTTCATTGCCAGGCTGAACCAGATTTCCGTACAAAATAAACTCGATTTAATTGTTTTGGTCAGGAAATACCGAAGCCGCCCTGTTCCTATGCTTAATAACAATGAATTCTTTGGACTCGCACAAACTTATAGTGCAAGCCAAGACAAAAATGGGGGGCACTACAATGTTCTGGCTTCAATGGTGGTTGAACTCCTTGACGGGAAAAACTTGAACTCTTTGGATTTAACACGTGTGCTTGATTACTACGACCCATTACCTGTGGTTAAAACAAATTTCGGGTGGGATGAAACGCTTATGGCAATGTACGGTTCTTCTGACACGGCTAAGGATATAGCAATACGAACAAGCGGTGATATTTCCAAGCAAGTTGGCATCCAAGTTACAAATGCACTAAAACATTTAGGGTTCTAGTTTCTAAAGTCCACGGGATAATCACCAATTGAGCAATTAAGAGGGTCGATTAGCTTGTCCGCCTAAACAACCCCGATGACTACCTCTCCCCTCACTCCCTTCCTCACCGAAATGCGCAAGGAGCTTGCGCAGACGCTGCCTTCTTTTGAAGGCTGGTTGGGGTCTATCGCCACGGTTGCGAACGATGATCCGTTGTTGATGGAGTCGCTGGAAAGTTACGCTTCGCAGTTGGAGCGCATCGGTCAAACCGCGGTCATGCGGCGCAATGCCCTTCGGTTATTGCGCCCTACGCGGATTCCTGACGATTACAGCGCGTGGGTTTTGAGCCAATCTTGCAGTGCGGCATCCACACGGGTTTGCCAGCCCGCACCCGTTGCCCGAAATGCTTCCAGCACATTCGGGGTAAGCCGAATCGTGATGCGCTCTTTGGTGGGTGCAAGCTGCACGCCCCGTGTGCGTCGGGCCAGCTTGGTTTGTAGTGTTTTGGGTAACCCAGAAAACCCTACCGACGAACGCGCTTCCGCCGCCGTCCACCCGGGATTATCTGTGTCCACTAATTCAGAATTGGGTTTGCGTTTCATAGATTGTCACCTCTTTTTTATTAGCCTTCCTAAAACTGATTACTCGAATGCCCCGTTGCGTTTCCACAAACACCAAGGCGTGCAGGCGTTGCCCCAACAAACCCAAGGCGCGCATCCGCACCTCACCATAATCGTGCCGCAGGTCTGGCGAAAACAAAGCCGTCTCAAATTCAAACTCCGCCACCCGCTCAAAAGACAAATCGCGCATCGCAATGTTGCGGGCATTTTTAGCGGGATCAAACGTGATTTCCATGCGACTTATTGTATGCACAAAATAATAGGCAGTCAAAGCCTATTTCGGACTCGGAACTCAGCCAACGACGCAGGTTTATTAGTCTCATCTAAACAACCCCAATGACTACCTCTCCCCTCACTCCCTTCCTCACCGAAATGCGCAAGGAGCTTGCGCAGACGCTGCCTGATTTTGAGGGGTGGTTGGGGTCTATCGCCACGGTTGCCAACGATGATCCGTTGTTGATGGAGTCGCTGGAAAGTTACGCTTCGCAGTTGGAGCGCATCGGTCAAACCGCTGAGATGATCGGGTTGAATGGCCTTGCGGCATGGTGTGTTGCGTTGAATGGCGCGTTGCCTAGTGTGGTGTTTCTGGAAGGAGATGCCCGTCTGCAAGCCGCGCTGCATCTGGCTGGCTGGCCTGCGCTGTTTGACCGCTATCTCGAAGAGCCCGCCAATTTTGATGCGGCTATGGCGTTAGCGGAATATCTTGCCAGCCCCGTTTGGGGGCAGACGATAGACGAAGCGGGTAGCTTGGCGTTGATCGAACAACTCACCACACCGCCGTTGATACCGGAGGAATTGATGGGGGAGTTGGAGCAAGCTTCCGCGCCCGTGAGCGTGAGCATTGCCGATGTGTCGTTGCAGATTCCCGATACCGCAGATCGCGGTGTATATGGCGCGTTCATCGACGAAGCTCCGAACAACGTCGAACAGTTCTCCGCTCTCACCGCCAAGATTGCCAATGGTCAGGCGAATGTTGATGACATGCGCAGTGCCAAGCGCATCGCGCATTCCTTCAAGGGTTCGGCGAACATTGTCGGAATTCGTGGCATCGCAACCCTTGGTCACCACACCGAAGATGTGCTGGAGTACTTCGAGCAAAATCCCGTTAAGCCGCCGAAAGCATTGGCGCGCGCATTGGTCGCCGCGAGTGATTGTCTGGCGCAAATGGTGGGATTTTTACGTGGTGATGAAAGCGCGCCGGACAATGCCTTTGAGGTGTTGAGCGAAATTGTCGCATGGGCGAACAAGGTCAAGTCGGGCGAAATTGCCGAAATGCAGGAAGATGCGGCAGTCGAAGTTGCACCCGTTGTGACAGATGCGCCTAAGCCAGAAACGCCAGTGGTCGCCGAAGCGGAACAACAAGCAACCTTGCGCGTACCCGTGAATACGATTGATGAGATGTATCGCCTCGTCGGTGAAATGACCAGCAAAATTGCGCGGCTGGAATCACAAGTGTTGAATGTGAACACACGTGCGCAAACTTTGTTGGCGCATAACCAAGCGGTACAACAGCGCGTGGTGGATTTGGAGAAGTTGGTGCTGTTGCGCGGCATGGCGGTGAACTCAATCGCGGCAGAAAATGCCGCATTTGACCCGCTGGAAATGGATCAATACAACGAGCTGCATGGCGCGACCCGTGCGCTGGTCGAGGTGACGGCGGATGCAAAAGAGATGGCGGAAAATCTCGATGCGGGACTCGCCAATTTGCGCATCGAAGTTGCGCAGCAAACGCAAATTAACAAAGACCTCCAGCATCAGGTGGTGTCAACCCGCCTCGCCCCCGTGAGTTCGTTGACGGCGCGCTTGACGCGCAACGTGCGGCAAACCTGTATGCAGACGGGCAAGCAAGCCGAGCTGGTTATCACGGGTGGCGAAATTCAAGTGGATGGCGATGTGCTGAATAAACTGGCAGACCCGCTATTACACTTGCTGCGCAATGCCGTCGATCACGGCATCGAGTTGCCCGAAGCGCGTGTGGCGGTGGGCAAGCCGGCGGATGGTGTCATCAATCTCAAATTTTCGCGGCAAGGTTCGGGCATCGTTGTCACGATAAAAGATGACGGCAAAGGACTCGATTACCCGCGTATTCGTGAGAAGGCAATTGATCGCAAATTGATACGCGAAGAGCAACAATTGACTCACGCGGAATTGGCGCGCTTGGTGTTGCTGCCGGGCTTTTCAACGCGTGAATCAGTCAGCGAAATTTCCGGGCGCGGTGTGGGTATGGATGTCGTTGCCACCCGTTTGGCGAGCATCAAAGGCACGGTGGAATTGAGCTCCGTACCCGGTGACGGTTGCGAGGTAGTACTGAAGTTCCAAGCCTCGCTGGTGACGCAGCATATATTGATGGTGGAATCTGGAAAACAGCGTTTTGCCATCCCGATTCATTACATCAAAGAAGC
>CXWL01000442.1_pt1 | contig 10927 bp, 13 predicted proteins | sample 590931 | NCBI WGS metagenome assembly CXWL01 (sample SAMEA3498368, study PRJEB10139) | groundwater metagenome | biome: water well; material: biofilm material | place: Germany | collected 2015-04-27 | reverse complement strand
CCGATAATGATCGGCCCCGCGCCGATGATCAGGATCGATTTGATATCAGTACGTTTCGGCATGGCTCTCCGCCCGCGTTAGCGGCTGGGAATCGATCCATTTGGCGGATCACGCGTGCTTAGCGGGCGCGGCGCTGCTGGGCAAGGGCGTGCGTGCGCCCGCGATGAGCCATGAGCCGAGAGCGACCAGCGTCAGCATTGCAAACCCGCCAATTCCCACAACGCCGTTCCATGGAAACACGATTTGGCTCATGCACAGTGCGGCGACCCCGCCAACGGCGTTGCTGGTTCCGTGCAAGATGGCGGCGGCCACTACTGACTTGCCGCGGTCGCGCACTAGCGTGAACGGCGCCGAGAACAGCATGCAGAAGGCGATGAACAGCGGAATGCCGATCAGGCGGTTGTCGGGGTAGTTCAGGCCGAACAGGTAAATCGCTGGCGCGTGCCACAGGCCCCAGAAAAAGCCCGTCGCCAGCGTCGTGCGCCAGAACCCGAAGCGCCGCCACAGATCGTAGAGATAGCCGCGCCAGCCAAGCTCCTCGGAGATGACCAGCAATGGCGTGTTGATCAGCGCACCCAGGATCGTCGCCTGCGCGAGGATGATCCAGCTCAAACCGGGCATGCCGGCGGCTTGGTCAAGCGCGGCGGTTTGCTCCGGCATGGCGATGCGCGCCTGCGCGATGTAGTTGGCGCCAAGATCAATAAATTCCGCCTTGCCCGCGAGCACGGTGACGAGCGTCGAGCCGAAAGCGAAGACGAGCGCGATTCCCCAAGCGACGAGCCACCACCAATTGACGCCGAAGCGCAATCCCAACGCATCTCGCCGGCGGCCTTTCTCGAACGCGAAAGCGCAAATCACCGCCGCGATCGAGGGGCCGTACATCATCGCAATCATGGTGAGGATGGCGATCTGAGGCGTTGTCGCAGCGCCCATCGCCGCACCCGCGCCGACAATGGCCCAACTGATCGCAAACGCGAGCACCAGGAAGACGATTGACTTCTTGGTCGTGGACATCGCCGTCATGCGTCGTCTCTTTCGTTGTCGTTCGATTGCGGCGTCTCGATCCGCACCCCCCGCGCGCGTAGGGCTTCGCGCAACAGATACTCGATCTCCGCGTTGACGCTGCGCAGGTCGGCGCTGGCGAGGCGCGCGAGCGCATCGAACAGCGCTGGATCGAGGCGCAGGGCGAAGGATTTGCGTTCAGAGGCCACGAAACCTCTCCGTCATCCCGGACGCGCGGAGCGCGATCCGGGACCCAGGGGCCACACGCCTAGCCTTACGATCTCCTGGGTCCCGGGTTCCGCCTTCGGCGTGCCCGGGATGTATGCGTGATCGGAGCGCATCACGAATAGATCGTCCCGGCGTTCACCACCGGCTGCGCGTCGCGATCGCCGCAGAGCACGACCAGCAAATTCGACACCATGGCCGCGCGGCGTTCGTCGTCGAGCTTGACGATGTCGCGTTCGGAGAGTTGCTCCAGCGCGTGCTGGACCATCTCCACCGCGCCTTGCACGATGTAGCGGCGCGCGGCGAGCACGGCTTCGGCTTGCTGGCGGCGCAGCATGGCCCCGGCGATTTCGGGCGCGTAGGCTAAGTGGCTCAGCTTGGTTTCGTCCACCACCACGCCGGCGACGGAGGTGCGCTCCTGCAATTTGTCTCGTAGCAGCGCCGATACTTGGTCGGCATTGGCGCGCAAGGTCGGCTCTTCGTGTTCGGCATGGTCGTAGGCGAAGTGCGAGGCGATTTCCCGCACCGCAGTCTCGATCTGAATATCGACGAAGCGCTGGTAGGAATCGACATCGAACAGCGCGCGCGCCGTATCGGTGACGCGCCACACCACCACAGCGGCGATCTCGATCGGGTTGCCGCGTTTGTCGTTAACCTTCAGCGTCTGGCCAGTGACGTTGCGTACGCGCAGGGAAATCTTGGTGCGCTTGTACCAGGGCAGCACCCAGCGCAGGCCCGGTTTGCGGTCCGTGCCCTTATAGTTACCGAAAAGTGTAAGCGCGGCCGCCTCGTTCGGCTGCAGCGTATAGAAGCCGGTGATCGCCAGCAGGAAGGCGGTCGTCACCGTGACCATGATTAATCCGGTGGCCGGCGATTCCTTGCCGATCAGGTCTACCAGCGACCAGATCATTGCCCCGAACAGGATCAGCGACACGAGCAACATTAGTCCGCCGTTTGAGGTGCCGGCGATGCGTTCTTGGGTGCGGTTGAGCGGCGCGGCGGTCATGAAGACTTCCCTTGTGCAAGCATTATGATATCACAATAATATCTAATTCGGCCTCTGACGCAAGAAAAATCGCTCCGTTCACCAATCCGGCAAATCGGCCATTAACGCCGCTCGCGTAGAAGTGGGAGCCTCTAACACTCCGTTTTAAGGCGGGAAAAATGGGTATCGGGCGGTGGTTTGGGTCTGACCGGGCAGGCGCGTTCGCACGCAGCCGCAGCGGCAACGTCGCCATGATGTGGGGGCTGATGGGCACCGTCCTGGTGGGCCTCATCGGCCTCACCGTCGATTTCACTCGCGCCCAGGCGCTGCGGTCGCACATGCAAAACGCCGTCGATGGCGCGGCTCTGGTGGCGGAGCGGAGCTCGAACCGACCGATCAGCGAACGCGAGGCGGCGGCGCAAGCCTTCTTTGACGCCGAGATGGGCGATTTTGCCGAGGGCGCCATATTCTCTCTGGTCCAATTAGATACCGGTGGACACCGCGTCGAAGCGAGCCTGCCGATGCCCCTGAGCTTGGCGAGCATCATCCGCGACGGTGACTGGGAGGTCTCCGTCGCCGCCGAAGCACAGGCTGACGCCAGCCCCCCGATCGAAGTGGTGCTGGCGCTCGACAACACCGGCTCCATGTCCAACGACATGGACACGCTGCGTGAGGGGGCCGTGACGCTGGCGCAGTTTCTGCTCAGCCTTGACGGCGACACCGTATCGGTCGGGGTGGTGCCGTTCAACGCGCAGGTTAATATCGGTTCATCGAACACCCAATGGATCGATACCACCGACACCAATCCCCACAACGGCGTCATGCTGGAGGGCCGCTATCTTGGCTACCGCGCCACCACAGGCGGCGCTTGCACGGACGCAACCAAATATCCCTCGACATATGGCGGTTTCGCGGTGCGCTGGATCAAGGGCAGCGGCAGCAATCCTTCTCCCTACACGAATACCGGCCGTTGCTACGCCTTCTCGCCGCAGCAGGTGAATATGTGGTCGTTGTACGCGAACCTGCCGGCTTCAGCGCAATGGCGCGGGTGTGTCGAAGAGCGTCCAGAACCATACGATATCGACGATGCCGCGCCGAGCACGAGCGTGCCGGGAACCATGTTCGTGCCCTACTTTGCGCTCGATGACGGCGGCGATGTCTCCTCACCGAGAAACAACTGGATCACGTCGACGACCTACGACACGACCAATCCGCTGCAGCTTTCGGGCAGCCCCAGTTGGAGCGCCAACACCGCAGCGCAAGTCGTGCGCAGCCTTTCGGTTTACAAGTATCGCTCCGGCGTGCCGGCGAGCGTCGTCGCTAGCGTGACCGGGCGCGGCCCCAATCGCGGCTGCCCACTCCAGCCGATTGTGCCGCTCACAACGAATGAGACCACCGTCACTGACGCCATCAACAATATGGTCGCTGACGGCTATACCAATCAGAATCCGGGGCTGGCTTGGGCGTGGCGCGTCATCTCTCCTGGCGCGCCGTTCGCTCAGGGCCGGCCCTATAACGATCCGAACGACCCGGTGCGCAAGGTGATCGTATTGTTCACCGACGGCGACAACACCGTGGAAGGCGGCAACAACAGCGCGTTGATGTCAGAGTACAATGGGCACAGCTATCGCGGGCTCTGGAGCTCATACCAAACCGCGCAAGTGCCTACCGTCAGCGGTTCGACCGTGACGTGGGGCCCAGCGCTCGCCTCCGCGTTCCGCCGCAACGGCATCAGTTCGTCGTCAACNNATCTACACCATCGGCTTCCGCATCACCGCCGGCGGCACGGCCGACACGTTGTTGCAGGATTGCGCTACCCAGGACGGGACGCACTTCTATCACGCCGACAGTCAGGCCGAATTGCTGCAAGCCTTTGACGCTATCGGCACGGGCATCGGCGCGCTGCGTATTACCCGCTAAACCGGGCGTCGCGAAAATTCGGGGCGGCTTCTCAGTGAGGCCGCCCCGTTTTTATTCCGATGGCGGCTGGAAGTTCATGCCGATACGCGCATGCGCGCCGATTGCGCTGACGCCATTCGAAAGATTTGGCTGCGCGCGATACGCCGTCGATGCGCTAAGCGCGGCGGCGCCAAAGCCCATGCCGGCTGGCGTTTCCGTCGCGATCGCGCAGGCGACGGCGAGATTTCCCTGCACCGTGCAGTCGAGTTGGACACGCCCGCCGACACCCGCGCGCGCGGCGCGATCAGGATAAAGCTCCGCAACCCGGCGTGCCGAAGGCCGTTGCGCCCAACCGACTGTCGCGACCGGAACGCGCGCGGTTACCGGGGGAGCGGTAACGGCGATATCAGTCGGCGGGGTCGCTGGCGGCGTAAGCGGGATGATGGTGTTTGGTGTGGTGGCCGCGGGTTGGGCTGACGGCAGAAGGGATGCAGGTCCGCCAACTCCCCATGATGTTACAGGCGTGGGCGGAGGCTCATCCGGGTTTTCGACTGGCGGGCGCGGTTCGCGCCGGGCCGCGGTTTGCGTCGGGCGCGGGGCGGCGGCGTCAGAGAGTGAGAAACTGTCGGGTTCCGCGCTGTCCAACGGGGCCGCTTGCACTGCGCCGTCCAGCGCCGGCGGCGCGCTGACTTCTGCTGTNNGACAAAGGCGCGCAGACCTCCGCCGTCGGCGCGGGGCGGCTCGTGCAGCTCGGCGCGATCGAAACCGCGTTCGGCAGGGGGCCGGCGCGGAGGCGCGGCGACCGTAACTTCCATGCGCCGTGGCGCCTCGGCGCGGCGCGGCGCTTGCGGCTCCATGCGTGCGGCGGGGCGGGGCGCCATCGGGCGCGAGGCTGGTGCTGGCGCTGCGCTGCGAGCCGGCGCGCGCGGCGCGTCGGTCAATTGCTTCAAGCGCAGTTCGGCGACATCCGCGAACGCGCCATCGGGGCCGTAGCGGGCCAGATAATCCATGAAATCGGCCGGTTCGCGGCTCTCGCGGATCGACCGCCACAACTCTGCCTCGGCGCCCAGATGCTCAACCGAGGGCCCGCCACGGCGCGGCGCGGGCGTTGAACGCGCCGATACGGGCGCGGCCCGAGGCGGCGGGGGTTCGTACTCTTCCTCTTGGGTCGCGGCGCCGCCGCCAACAGCCGCGCGCGCCGAATTCACCATGCGATCGACCGCGAAGAACAAGGGATCAAGAGCAGGATCGTTGGGGTCGCCGTCCCAGCCTGAAAGGTCAAACGCCGGCGAGCTGCCGATGCTGGAGGGGGGCGGCGGCTCAATCAAGCTCGCCACGACCGCCTTGCCGGCATTGATTACACGCTGCGCTGCGTCAAGGAATGGGCGGGATCGGATCGAAGCCTGCGACCAGACCACGATGCCCGCGCCGCTTGAGCGCAAAGCGCCGTCGTTGGAAGGCGCGCCGCCTATACTAAAGCCGGCTGCCTCGAACATATCTGCGAGCGCCTTTGCTTGAGGCTCGTCCTCGCGAACACAAACTATGAGCACGTCCGCCATGACGTTTCCTTGCGTCCCCCGCCTCAGGCCCCATGCGACTTTGGGGCCAATAGCACGGACGTTTCAACTTGGCACAGGGATTTAAGCGGTAATCACGGTGAATTCGCGTCAAAGAACAGGATTGAAGGCGCCGGTGGCCGCGTCGAACAGCTCCAAACCACCGTCCGCCACCCCGTAACGAGCCCCCACGAGCTCTAGTCCGCGCTCGGCGATGGCCTCGGCGATGAATGGAAAGGTCGCCAAATTCTCAAGGGTGACGCGAATGGATTCATATTCGAGCGCCGTGGGCGCGTCCCCAGGCCGGCCGGCGATGCGTTGTTTGGCGGGGTCCAATAGGCTTACCCAAGCGTCCAGGAAGGAATGCGGGTTGCGTGGCCGGTCCTCCAGCGCCGCCGCGACGCCACCGCATTGCGCGTGGCCGAGCACCAAGACAGTTTGCACCTTGAGTTGGAGCACGGCGAATTCGATCGCCGCGCTAACGCCGTGAAATCCAGCCCCTTGCTCAAAGGGAGGGGCCAAATTGGCGACGTTGCGAATGACGAACAGCTCTCCAGGGCCGGAATTGAAAATGGTCGCCGGGTCGACCCGGCTGTCGGAGCAGGCAATTACCAATGTGCGCGGCGCCTGGCCGCTTTCAGCCAGCCGCCGGTGCAGCACCCGAAGCTCCGGCCAGCGCCGTTCACGGTAAACGCGATACCCTTCAAGCAGACGTTCCATGCGCGATGTTGAAGCGGAGACGCAGAGGAATCGCAACCCGTTCCGAAGTGGGGAAATCGCGACTGAACTTCGCCGAAAGGGGGAGATGCCTCCCGCGCTGGAGAAAACCGGAGTGCATTTGCTGACCTGGGAGGTCGTTATGGGTCATCGCTTCGCGCGCGCCGCAGGGTGCGTTATCGCCGCTCTTGCGCTCGCCGGCTGCGCGGTCACCGAAGCGCGCCGTCAGCAGGATCGCGAAGCGCTGTCGCGTAGGATTGTGGATGACACGATTGCGTACAATGAAGCCTATAGCGCCGCAATCTCGGGTCAGATTCTGCTGAACATCCTGCGCGCGCACAACCGTCAACCGCGCCAATACATGTCGATGAGCGGATTCACCAACTCCGCACCCGATTCGCGTACGACGACGCTTGGGATTAGCGCGCTGCCTTTGGGCGACTTGGGGCAGGAATGGGGGCAAGGAGCTCTTGAGCGGGCCAACACCCGGGCGCTTGAACCGGAGTACAAAGTTCAGCCTTTCGCCGGCGGCGCCTACTCAAGCATCGTTCTCGAACCGGCTGAAGTGGACGTGTTCAGCAGATATTGGCTCAGCGGATGGAACAAGGATTTAATTCTCATTCTGCTCGTCGATAGCATGGAGATCACGCCCCTCGACGGGTCAGCGCCGCGCGCGCTCTACAACAGCGCCGGCACAATTGCGGCAAATTGCGAGGGCTCCGACTATAATATCGGCGGCTGCGCATTTGTACATGAGGTGCGCCGGATCGTTGAGAATACTTGGAGTGACCCAATTCCGAGGCCTCGCGCCGCAGCCAACGTTTGTCAGCCCATCGCAATTTATGAGGTGGGCGAAGCGCGTAACCGGGACGCGCGCCTACGTCAACGCGCGCCCACCGTGCGGCGAAGCGCTGCCGAACCATGCCCAATCAGCATCATCATTGGAGCGACGCGCTACACATTCCGCGCAAGGTCGCTCGACGCTATGGTTTACTATGTCGGAGAATTGCTTCGACGCGACGAGCGCTCGCCGGAACTTCTGCCCGCGATGGGCTTGGAGGCGCGCCTGAGCGTTAGGGCGCCAGGATCGCGCACCGACCTGACGCCGCTCTTTCGTATTGTTCCAGCCGATGAGCAGACGGAGAGAGACTATGCCGCGACCGTGACCTTTGGGGGGCGGCGCTTTTCCGCTGGCGCGCCCGCAGACCGGTTTTGTTACTCTCCGACATCAGAAGACATATGTAGCGGCCCCATCGCTGACCGTTCGGGAACGGTGCTGGAATTTCTGACCGGCATCCTCGCCTACAGCCAATCGGAGGCAGCGGTCAGTGCGCCGCAAAACGCTATTTTCGACACGCGATGAGATAGCGGGCGTTAATCTGGCAGCCGCCACGGCGGATGCGTGCGGTTTATGCCGGCGGTGAACAGGCAAATCGCGTTGCCGGCGGGATCTCTTAGCCAAGCTTCGCGCCAGAGCCAGGTCTGCAGTTTCGGCGCGTGTTCGAACGCAAATCCAGCCCGCTCGAGCCGCGCTACTTCGGCGTCGACGTCGGCGCACTCGAAATAGATTTGCGGCGCGTTGTCGCGCGGGATCTGCCCGTCGCGGAGGTGCAGCGAAAACGTCGCTTCGCCTTCCGGCAATTCAAAGCGCGCATAGTGCTCGCTCTTCACGATCAGCTTGAGACCAAGCGTTTCGTAGAACGCGATCGACGCATCAAGATTAGCGGCGGCGGCGGTGACTTGGTTGAGGCGCATACGCGAAACTAGCACAAGGTCCGAATACGGCCAGCGCTGGGGCGCGCGTTCAGGCACGGATGCCGGCCAGATAGGAGCGTCCGTGAGCTTTCGTATCGCCGGTCTCGATTCCGCGCCGTTTCTGCCGCTGTTCGCTTTGAGCGAGGCCGAACTCGCCGCGCGCGGCGCCGAGCGTGTGCACATCGACGCCAATCCAAGCGCCCCGTGCCGCATCAGTCTCGATGACGCCGAAATTGGCGAGCATGTTTTGCTGCTGAGCTATGAACACCAACCCGCTGACACGCCGTACCGCCAACAGGGTCCGATTTTTGTACGCGAAACCCAAGCGCGCTTTGAGGGTGTTGATGTCGTGCCCCCGGCGATGGCCCGCCGGCACTTGTCGCTCCGCGGTTTTGACGCCGCTCACGTCATGATCGAGGCGGATTTGTGCGATGGCGCCGAGGCGCCGGCTCTGATCGTGCGGTTTTTTGCCAATTCCGACGTCGCCTACATTCACGCCCACTACGCGCGTCGCGGCTGCTTTGCCGCGACTATTGCTCGCTGCTAGCTCGCCATCATCGCCGCAGCCAGCGCCCTGATCGCGCGCGAAGCGTTGACGTGGGCGGTGGATGAGCCCTGCGCCTTGGAAACGATGAACGCGCCTTCCATGGCGCTTATGAGCGCGGAGGCGAATACTCCAGCGTCCTTCGCATTCATGCCGCGCGCGCGCGCGGCCTCGGCGATTTCGGTTTCCCACGACACGAAAACGTTGCGCACGGCGGCGGCAAGCTTGGGGTTATCGGCATCAATTTCGGCGGCGATGACGGCCATGGGGCAGGTCGCCTTGTAGCTGCGGTCCCTGGATTCCTTGGCGGTGGTTTTGAAGATGCGCTCGATGAAGCTGTCAAGATCGACGCCGGATTCGTGCAATTGGCGGAAGCGCACGGCGACGTTGCGTCCAACGCGTTCGACCACTTCGGCGCCGATCTGTTCCTTGCCGCCTGGAAAATGAAAATAGAGCGAGCCGCGCGGGGCGCCTGCCTTCTCCAACAATTCGGCCACGCCCACGCCCTCATAGCCGCGCGCGCGGAAAAGTTCGGTGGCGGCGGAAAGCATGTCCTCACGGGCGGATGAAATTTTCGCCATGACTGCATCCTAGTCCTTGTATGATGACCGGTCTATTACTAATTTCGGAATAGACCGGTCGTCATAGTTCTGGCTGGTCTTGAACATCGCGGAGGATAGTATGCGTAAGTTCGTTTTATCAGCCATCGTTTTCGGCGCGCTGCTTGCGGCGCCAAGCGTGGCTGTCGCCAATGATGTGAGCGACCGTAGCGCGGCGATCCGGCTTTGCAGGGCCGAAGTGAGCGCCCAGGCCGGTGCCGCCGCTTCCGAGGTGCGGCTTGACCAGGTCCGGGTGCGACCCCGCGCGGTGCGGGTCGATCTTGACGTTTGGCGCGACGGAAACCTGCAAAACGTGCGTTGCGATGTCACCCGCGGCGATGGCGAACTGACAATCGCGGCGATCACGCCGGCGCTGCAAACGGCATCTGTCCGGTAACTTGTTGCCGTTTAAAGCCTTGACCTAGCGTCCGACGCCTCCCAGCCGGATGCTCCTGACGCCCCCGTTCGCGGGGGCGTCTTTTTTGGGGTGAAAGTTTTGGACCGGCCGGCGCCGGCGCGGTTTAAGCTCATTCCATGGCGGACATCTCGACCCTTTTCGTAACCAAGCTCTACCGTGCCCGACTCGAAGGCGCGGTCGCCCTCAATCGCGACCTCGCGGCCGCCTGCCGGGTCATCGCCAAGGAGGATTTGGCGGGAAGGCGTTGGAGCCGCGAGAACGGCTACAAGGGCTACACCTCCTACGCCTCGCTCGACGACCTGCCCACGCGCGATCCCACCTTTGGCGGATTGAAAAAATCGCTCGACCGTCACGCAACCGCGTTCGCCCGGTCGCTGCATCTTGACCTAGATGGCGGCAAGCTGACGCTCGATTCAATCTGGATCAACGTGCTGGAGCCCGGCGGCGTGCATACGGGCCATGTGCATCCCCATTCGGTGCTGAGCGGCACGTATTACGTGCATACCCCGCCCGGCTCGTCCGCGCTCAAGTTCGAAGACCCGCGCCTGCCGCTGATGATGGCCGCGCCCCCGCGCACCGAAGACGCGCCCGAGGATGCGCAGACCTTCGTGTACATAGATCCCCGCGCCGGCGACGTGGTGATGTGGGAAAGTTTCCTGCGCCACGAAGTGCCGATGAACGAATCCAAACGCGCGCGGGTGAGCGTGAGTTTTAATTACGGGTGGTAGGTTAGTCGGCGTCGGCGTGCAGCGCGTGCAACACGCGGTGCAAGATCGGCGCGAGGATAACGCCGGACGCCACAACGATTAGCAGCCCGCAGAAGAGCGCGTAGAAGCCCGCGAACAACTTTCCCGCCTCGGTTTGCAGCGCATCCACCGGCCCCATGCCGCCGAGCAGCATCGCCGCGTTTAAGAACGCATCCAGCCACTCCATGTGTTCGGTGATCCGGTAGCCCGCCATGCCGATGCCAAGCGCGGCCCCGATCAGCACTAGCGCGATTGCCATGCTGCCCACGAGACGGGCGAAGAACACGCGGCCAGGAGCCAGCGGTTTGGTGCTATGCTCGAAACGGAACAGCGGCATTGGGCGTCATACCCTGATTGCGCGCAGGGCCCAGGTGCAGCCTTGGCTCTCGACGCGATCGAGGCGCATTTTGGGATTGTCCTGGTTCCACATGTTCATGATGCGGTCGGGATTGGAGGCGAGGCGCGGGTGAAAGCCGATGGC
>CXWL01105851.1_pt1 | contig 10928 bp, 6 predicted proteins | sample 590931 | NCBI WGS metagenome assembly CXWL01 (sample SAMEA3498368, study PRJEB10139) | groundwater metagenome | biome: water well; material: biofilm material | place: Germany | collected 2015-04-27 | reverse complement strand
GCGGCGAACCACTCGCCCATGCGCGGAACGATGCCGCCGCCGATGAAGACGCCGCCGAACGCGCCCAGCGTCACGGCCAGGTTGGCCGCGGCGCCGCCCAGCATGCCGCAGAAGCATTCCAGCACTTCGAGGCACAGCGCGTCGCCGTCTTCGAGCGCGCCGCTGACGATCTCCGGCGCGCTGCGGCTTGCCACCCGCTGGCCATTGCGTTCGGCCAGCGCGCGGTAGATGATCTCCATGCCGGGCCCGGAAATCAGCCGCTCGTTCGAGACGTGCGTCCACTCCTTCCACGCGAACTGGAGGATCGCGAATTCGCGCTCGTCGGCCGGCGCGAAGTTCACGTGGCCGCCTTCGCTGCCGAGCGTGACGAAGCCGTCGATGGTTGGAATCACGCCCGACACGCCCAGGCCCGTGCCGGGTCCCAGCACCCCGACCACGGCGTTTGCCACGGCAGTGCCGCCGCCCACCTTCATCAGGTCGTCCGGCGCCAGGCTTGGCAGCGCCATCGCCAGCGCGGTGAAGTCATTGACGATCAACAGCGTGTGCAGCCCCAGCTCGCGCCGCACGGCGTCGGTGGAGAACTGCCAGTCGCGATTGGTCATGCGGACCTGGTCGCCGTTGATAGGATTGGCCACCGCCAGAGCGGCGTGATTGAGCGTCACGTCGGCATGGTCGGCCAGGTAGAAGCGCAGCAGCGGGACGATGCCTTCGAAATCGCCGCACTTGAGCACCCGCACCGCGCGAAACACGCCCGCTGCGGTCTGCAGCGCGAAGCGCGCATGGGTCGCGCCGATGTCGGCCAGCAGGCGCGGGCCGTCGGCGAATGCGGTTCGTCCGGACTTTTCGCTCTCGGCGCCGGTCGCCATCAGGCCGCGCTGCCGAACCACGCGCCGAACGGCGGCAGCGATACGACGCCGCCGGCAGCGCTGCCCGGCAGGCCGTGGCCTTCCAGCGCGATCGCGCCCTGCGCCTCGGGCCAAACGAAGCTGACCGGCTCCGGACCGAGGTTGAACACCGCCAGCAGGCCAGGATGGCCGGCCAGGTCGCGCCGCAGCGCCAGCACCGGCTCCGGCGCGTCGAAGAATACGATGTCGCCGCGCGTGAGCTGCGGCATGTTGCGGCGCCACGAAATCAGGCGCCGCGCGGCATTCAGCGTGGAGTCGGGATCGGCTTCCTGGAGCGAGGCGGCCGCCGCGACGTGCGCGGGATCGACCGGCAGCCACGGCTTGCCGCTGGTGAATCCGGCGTTCGGCGCTTCGCCGGTCCACGGCATCGGCGTGCGGCAGCCGTCGCGGCCCTTGAACTCGGGCCAGAACGTGATGCCGTACGGGTCCTGCAGCAGTTCGTACGGGACGTCCGCTTCGGTCAGCGCCAGTTCGTCGCCCTGGTACAGGCACGGCGTGCCCTTGAGCGAGAGCTGCATCGCCAGCACCACCTTGGCCAGCGCCGGCGTCGGCTGCGCTCCGCCCCAGCGGGTCATCACGCGCACGCTGTCGTGGTTGCCGACCGACCAGGAGGCCCAGCCTCCCTTGACGCGCGCTTCGAACTGCTCGACCTGGGTGCGGATGTGCTTCGCCGAGAACTCGGGCGTCAGCAAATTGAAGCTGTACGCGAGATGCAGCTTGTCGCCGTCGGCGGTGTAGTCGGCCATTACGCCGAGCGCATCGTCGGCCCCCACTTCGCCGATCGCGATCGCACCGAACTCGTTGAGCAGCGTGCGGATCTTCTTCAGGTACTCGATGTTGTCCGGCCGCGTCTTGTCGTAGATGTGCGCCTGCATCCCGTACGGATTGACGTCCGAGACGGTCGAGGTGTCGCGCGTCGCGGCGGGCGGATTGCTGCGCAGTTGCGGGTCGTGGAAGTGAAAATTGCAGGCGTCCATGCGCACGCCGTCGACGCCGCGCGCCAGCCAGAAGCGCAGGTTGTCGAGGTGCGCCTGCTGCACGTCGGGATTGTGGAAGTTCATGTCCGGCTGGCTGGCCAGGAAGTTATGCAGGAAGTACTGCTTGCGCCGGCTGTCCCACTGCCACGAAGAGCCGCCGAACACCGACAGCCAGTTGTTGGGCGGATTGCCGTCAGGGCGCGGATCGGCCCACACGTACCAGTCGGCCTTCGGATTGTCGCGGCTCTTGCGGCTCTCGACAAACCATGGATGCTCTTCGGCCGTGTGCGACAGCACCTGGTCGATCATGATCTTCAAACCGAGGCCATGCGCCCTGGCGATCAGCCGGTCGAAGTCGGCCAGGGTGCCGAACAGCGGATCGACGTCGCAGTAGTCGGAGACGTCATAGCCGAAGTCCTTCATCGGCGATTTGAAGAACGGCGAGATCCACACGATGTCGACCCCGAGTCCCGCGATGTAGTCCAGCTTTGCGGTGATGCCCGGCAGGTCGCCCACGCCATCGCCGTCGGTATCGAGGAAGCTGCGCGGATAGACCTGGTAAATGATGGCTTCACGCCACCACGGCGAGTCGGAGAGGTTCATGTGCGTCCATTGAAGGTGGAATTTGTACATAATATACATCAGGCTATCGCTTTTTACAATTCGCCATGAATCGCCTAAATTGGCATCAATAATCTTTAAAATCAACTGCTTGCGACTATTTCTCCCTTTGCTTAATAATTCATGCGGTAGTTAAACTACATTTATTTTAAACATTTTCCTTGCCGATTCATTTACCAGTTGCCAGTATTCCAGCTTCAGCTTAGGATCGCGTCTAGTCAAATTGAGGGGACATTCATGTCGCAGGCAATCACGCCAGATAAGCTGGCAGCAACGCAAGAGGGAACCGGGCGCATGCCGCGCCAGATCCCCTACATCATCGCCAACGAAGGCTGCGAACGCTTCAGCTTCTACGGCATGCGCAACATCCTCACGCCGTTCCTGATCAGCACACTGCTGCTGTTCCTCCCGGAAGCCGACCGCGCCGGCGAAGCCAAACACGTGTTCCACACCTTCGTCATCGGCGTGTACTTCTTCCCGCTGCTGGGCGGCTGGCTCGCCGACCGCTTCTTCGGCAAATACAATACGGTGTTCTGGCTCAGCCTCGTCTACTGCGCCGGCCACGCCTGCCTGGCCGCGTTCGACGATAACCTCAATGGCTTCTACTTCGGCCTGTTCCTGATCGCCCTTGGCTCCGGCGGCATCAAGCCGCTGGTGTCCTCGTTCGTCGGCGACCAGTTCGACCAGACCAACAAGGAGAAAGCGAAGCTGGTGTTCGACGTGTTCTACTGGATGATCAACTTCGGCTCCTTCTTCGCCTCGCTGCTGATGCCGATTTTCCTCAANNATCATTTTCTGGATGGGCAAGCGCAAGTACGTGCACGTGCCGCCGGCGCCGCCCAACCCGGATTCGTTCATGCGCGTGGCGCGCACCGCCCTGTTCGCGCAACGGGACGGCCAGGGCCGCCCGGGGCTGGTCATCGCGCTGGTGGGCGTGGTCGGCGCGGTGCTGTCGCTGGCGATGTCGCTTCAGTGGGGCTTCGTCATCAGCGCCTGTACCGCGCTGGTGCTGCTGATCGCCTTCGGCGGCGGCGGCACCTCGATGCAACTGGAACGCGCGCGCGGCGCGCATCCCGACGACGCGGTCGATGGCGTGCGCGCGGTGCTGCGCATCCTGATCGTGTTCGCGCTGGTGACGCCGTTCTGGTCCCTGTTCGACCAGAAGGCCTCGACCTGGATCGTGCAGGCCAACTCGATGACCCACCCGACCTTCTCCTTCTTCGGCAACGAATTCAAGTTCCTGCCGGCCCAGATGCAAGCCCTGAACCCGCTGCTGGTGATGATCCTGATCCCGTTCAACAACCTGGTGCTGTACCCGGCCATCCGCCGCATGGGGATCGAGCCTACCGCGCTGCGCCGCATGACCGCGGGAATCGCCTTCACCGCGCTGGCATGGGTCGTCATCGGCGCGATCCAGAGCACGATGGACGGCGGCACGCCCACCTCCATGATGTGGCAGATCCTGCCGTACGCAATCCTCACGATGGGCGAAGTGCTGGTCTCGGCCACCGGCCTCGAATTCGCGTACAGCCAGGCGCCGGCGCCGATGAAAGGCATCATCATGGCGTTCTGGAGCCTGGCCGTGACCGTCGGCAGCCTGTGGGTCCTGATCGTCAACGCCAGCGTGAAGAACGACGCGGTACTGGGGTATATCGGCCAGAGCGGGGTCGGGGTGATCGCCTTCCAGATGTACTTCTTCGCCGCGTTCGCATTCCTTGCCGCAGTCGTCTTCGGCTGGTACGCAACGCGCTATCGCATGACCAACAACTATCGCGCCTGACAACGGAGAGATTCATGAGTATTAACGCGCGCAGGGCTCGCGTCGCCATCGCGGGCCTCGGCGCGCTGTTGTGCGCTTTTTCCTCATCGGCTGCCGACATGCCGCTCGCCGCATGCGACAACGCCTCGTTCCAGGACGTGCTGCATGCCTCCGCCGAGCGCTTCGAATCGCGCGCGGTGTGGCTCAACCGGCGCCTGGCCAAATGGCCCGGCGCGGACGCTACCGGCGTGTTCCGCCTGTACCATTCGCCCAACGGGTCGATCAGCGCGTATCCCGGCAGCGCCGTCAGCGGCGCCGCAGGTGCGCTGACGCTCGATGTCTCGACCGCGCCGGCGCCGGCCCCTGACGCGGCCCGCTTCAAGTACGTGGGCGCCGGCGTGGTGCTGGCGATCCGGGACGGCGACCTGGCGCAACTGCCCGCGTTGCACCGCCAGCAGCTGGTGCTGGTGCAGGAGAGCGCCGCCGGCAAGGTACGCGCCGCCACCCGCCTGCAGAACGCGGGCGCGCTGGACGACCTCTACGCGGCTGCCGCCAAGGCGCCTGACCTTGGCGTCACCGTCGGCAAGCAGCGCACCGCATTCAAGCTTTGGGCGCCGACCGCGCAGCAGGTTGCGGTGTGCACCTACGACAGCGGCAGCTCGCGCGCCGCCGCCATCATGCCGATGAAGCAGGATGCGCAGTCCGGCATCTGGAGCGCTTCGGCAGCGGCCAACCTGCCCGGCAAGTATTACACCTACCTGGTCGACGTCGCGATCGACGGCGCCGGCATCGTGCGCAACCTGGTCACCGATCCGTATTCGGTCAGCCTGACGACCGAATCGAAGCGCAGCTACATCGCTGACCTGGCTTCATCGGCGCTGAAGCCGGCAGGCTGGGATAGCACCCCGGCGCCTAAGACGGTCAAGGCGCAGACCGACATGGTGGTCTACGAACTGCATGTGCGCGACTTCTCGATCAACGACGCCACCGTCAGCGCGCCGCATCGCGGCAAGTATGGCGCCTTCGGCGAGCACGCTTCGAACGGCATGAAGCACCTGGCGGCGCTGAGTCGCGCCGGCCTCACCGACATCCACCTGCTGCCGGTATACGACATCGGCAGCGTGCCCGAAGCCGGCTGCGCCATGCCGGCTCCCGCCGGCGCCGCGGACAGCGAAGCGCAGCAGGCGCTGGTGAAGCAGACCGCGGAAACCGATTGCTTCAACTGGGGCTACGACCCGTACCACTACAACGCTCCGGAAGGCAGCTACTCCAGCGACCCGGCCGACGGCGCGCGCCGCATCGTCGAGTTGCGCGCGATGGTGATGAACCTGCACCGCATCGGCCTGCGGGTCGGCATGGACGTGGTCTACAACCACACCTTCACGGCCGGCCAGAAGCAAAAGTCGGTGCTCGACCGGATCGTGCCCGGCTACTACCACCGCCTGAATCCGGCAGGCGTCATCGAGCGCTCGACCTGCTGCGACAACACCGCCACCGAAAACCTCATGATGGGCAAGCTGATGATCGATTCGGCTGTCCTGTGGGCGAAGCACTACAAGATCGATTCGTTCCGCTTCGACCTGATGGGCCACCAGCCCCGCTCCGTGATGGAGCAGCTGCAGCGGCGCGTCGATGCCGCCGCGGGACGCCGCGTGCAGCTGATCGGCGAAGGATGGAATTTCGGCGAGGTGGCCGACGGCGCCCGCTTCGTGCAGGCCTCGCAGCTGTCGCTCAACGGCAGCGGCATTGGCACCTTCAGCGACCGCGCGCGCGACCTNNGGCTACATCAACGGGCTGGTGTACGACCCGAACGCCCTGGCGGACACCCGCGCGCCGGCCGACCTGCTGCGCGCCTCCGACATGGTCAAGGTCGGGCTGGCCGGATCGGTGCGCAGCTATCGCTTGGCCACGCATGACGGCGCCATCCGCGCGCTGGAGGACATCGACTACAACGGCCAGCCGGCCGGCTATGCCAGCGAACCGGCCGAAGCGGTGAACTACGTCGAGAACCACGACAACCAGACGCTGTACGACATCAACGTGTTCAAGCTGCCGCTCGCCACCTCGGGCGCCGACCGCGCGCGCGTGCAGATCCTCGGGGCGGCGATCAACGCATTCAGCCAGGGCGTGGCCTACTTCCACGCGGGCATCGACACGCTGCGCTCCAAGTCGCTCGACCGCAACAGCTTCAATTCCGGCGACTGGTTCAACCGGATCGACTGGAGCTACCAGGACAATTACTTCGGCACCGGCGCACCGCCGGCCGAGGACAACGCCAACGACTACACGCTGATCAAGCCTCTGCTGGCGAATGCCGCGCTCAAGCCGGCGCCGGCCGACATCGCCTTCGCGCGCGACGCGTTCCGCGACCTGCTCGCGATCCGCGCCAGTTCGACGCTGTTCCGGATGCGCAGCGCGGCGGACATCGGGCAGCGCCTGCGTTTCCACAACACCGGTCCGGCCCAGCAGGCGACCGTGATCGCGGCGCGCCTGGACGGCCGCGGCTATCCCGGCGCGGCGTTCCAAGCAATCAGCTATTTCATCAACGTCGACAAGGTTGCGCACACGATTACGGTGGACTCGGAAAAGGCAAGGCGCTATCGCCTGCATCCGGCGCACCGCGCCGATGCACGAGCCAGGTCGGCCACTTACGACCGCGCGACGGGCGCCTTCGGCATCCCGGCGCGCACCGCTGTGGTATTTGTCGAGTAGGGCCGCCTACAGGTCGAGGTGCGAGATCAGCAGGCGCCGCTTGTCGGCTTCGCCCTCCTCCTGCGCGCCGAGCGAGATCCCGACCGACATGATATCGATCAGCAGCAGTTGCAGGATGCGCGAGATCATCGACAGGAAGGTGGTGCTGTCTTCGCTGTGATCGACCGCCAGGCAGATGCTGGCTTTCTTCGCCAGCGCCGATTTGCTGCCGGTGATCGCGATGACGTCGGCGCCCGCCGCGCGCGCCGTGTCGACCGCCGCCAGCAGCTCGGGCAGCTCGCCCGAGGTGGAAATCGCAATCACCACGTCGCCCGGCTTCAGCAGCTCGGCGGCCAGCGTGAACAGGTGCGAGTCGCCGTACGAAGAGGTCGGAATCCGGAACCGGAAGAACTTGTGCTGCCCGTCCAGCGCCACCACGCGCGAATTGCCCATCGCGTAAAACTCGACCCGGTTCGCCTTGCGCAGCAACTGGATCGCGCGGTCGATCGAGGCCACGTCCAGCTGGTCGCGGAATTTCAGGATCGCCGACACGGTATTGTCGATCACCTTGGCCGACAGCTCGTGGGTGCTGTCCGAAAACCGCACCTGGCTGTGGCGCACCGGAATGGTGCCGGTCAGGCTGCTGGCGAATTTCAGCTTGAAGTCGGCCAGGCCAAGGAAGCCGAGCGAGCGGCAGAAACGGATCACGGTCGGCTGGCTCACTTCGGCCAGCCGCGCGATCTCCGCGATCGGCTCGCCCAGTACCTTGCGCGGATGCTCCAGCACCAGCGTGGCGACGCGCTGCTCGGCGGGCGAGAGCTCGTGCTGCAGGTGCTGCACGCGCTCCATCAGCGTGTTCGCGCCGCTGCGCCCGCGCAGGTGCTCGGACAGGATCGTCGCCACGCCGTAGAACGCCGGGTTCGGCGTCATGATGACGTAGGTCGGGATCTGCGCCAGGTACTCGGTAAAGCGGCCCTTCGCTTCGAAGCGCGCGCGGAACGGCGAGCCGGCGAACCACTCGGCCATGCGCGGCACGATGCCGCCGCCGATGAACACGCCGCCGAATGCGCCCAGCGTCACGGCCAGGTTGGCCGCGGCGCCGCCCAGCATGCCGCTGAAGCATTCGAGCGTTTCGAGGCACAGCGGATCGCGTTCGTCGAGCGCGCCCGTGATGATGTCGGGCGAGCTGCGCCCGCCCGCTTTCACGCCGTTGCGCTCGGCCAGGGCGCGGTAGATGATTTCCATGCCGGGGCCGGAGATCAGGCGCTCGTTGGAAACGTGCTGCCACTCCTTCCATGCGAATTGCAGGATGGCGAATTCGCGCTCGTCGGCCGGCGCGAAGTTCACNNACGCCAAGGCCGGTCCCCGGTCCCAGCACGCCGATCACCGTATTCGCCGCCGGCGCGCCGCCGCCTACCTGCATCAGGTCCGCGCCCGACAAGCCGGGCAGCGACATCGCCAGCGCCGTGAAGTCGTTCACGATCAGCAGGGTGCTAAGGCCAAGTTCGCGGCGCACCTCGTCGGTCGAGAACTGCCAGTCGCGATTGGTCATGCGGATCATGTCGCCGCTGATCGGATTGGCCAGCGCGAACGCGGCGTGGTTGATGCGGGTGCCGGCGTGGTCCGCCAGGTAGGAGTGCAGCAGCGGGACGATGCCGGCGAAGTCGTCGCACTTGAGCACGCGCACCGCGCGCAGCACGCCGGGCGCGGTTTCGAGGGCGAAGCGCGCGTGGGTCGCGCCGATATCTGCCAGCAGGCGCGGGCCGTCCGCGTAGGCGGTGCGGCTGTATTTCTGTTCGGTGTCGAGGTCTTTGGTCATCGCGGTCAGTGGGGGAAGCCTCTGGAGAAGCATCATCGGATCGCGGGTAGCATACCCTATTGAATGAAATACATCAAAACCTCGTTTTGGCCCGATTGCGCTGCAAATTTTATGCAACCTATAGGTTCCCTTTAGAAACCGATGTGTTACATTACCGAATATCGAAACAACGATCACGAAAGGAATCGCCATGACAAGGAACCTGAACGAAGCCGAGCAATTGGTACGCTACTCGCGGCGCAGCCTGTGGACAGGCCTGGTCCTGATGCTGCTGATCGGAACTTCCGCAGCCGCAGGCCTGGGCTTTCCCGATTCGGAGGCCGGCAGCCTGTTCAAGCGTCTGGCGATACCGCTTCCGATCCTCATCGTGATCGCGGCTGCGGCCCTCAAATCATCGGCCAAAAAAGCTCGCACCGATCCGTCGGGCGCGCCGATGCAGGCGATCCTGAACGATGAACTGCGCGTGGCCAGCGTGAACCGCGCGTATCGCAACAGCTTCATGGGCGTGATGATATTGCAGCCGCTGCTGGCGATCGCGCTGTCGTTGATCGTTGTCGCCCACCCGGTCGCGCTCGCGTCCTGCCTGACATTGATGGCCGGTGTGGTGATCCTGTTGGCGAGCATCCTGTACCACGACCGCTGAGCGAGCGATGGAAGAAATCCTTGTCACCACGATGAAGCTGCAGCGCGCCAGGCGCGACCTGACGCAGGCGCAGCTCGCTGAGTTAAGTGGCATCACGCGCAAATCGATCAACGCGATCGAATCGGGCCGCATGGTTCCCTCGACCATCCTTGCGCTGAAACTGGCGCGCACGCTGGGCGTGACGGTCGAGGAGCTGTTCAGCATCGAGCCCGCCGGCGCGAGCTGCGCCGACTAATACCCGATCAGGACGATCGCGTTCTGCGCGGAGAACTGCACCATGCCGCCGGCGACGACCGCGCTGGTGCCGGAGTAGGCGTCGCGCACCGTCTGGCCGTCGCCGAACACGCCGCGCACCGGAATGCTCGATCGCTTGTCGGTCGGCAGGCCAAGCGCCACCACCACTTTGTCGCTGACGCCGTTTTTCTCGTACGTCCGCTTGAAGACGTAGGGNNGAATGCTGGATCATCTGATGCACGCCGGCGCCGACCGCCGGGTGGGCGCGCCGGAACTGGCCAAGCTTGGCCCAATGATCGCGCACGTCGGCCACGCGGTAGCCGGTGCGCTGCGCGTTCTTCGCGAGGTCGTCCCAGTTCATGAAGCTGCGCAGGTTGGCGTCGCCTTCGGCGCCTTCGCTGCGCAGCACGCGTGCGGTTTCGTCGCCGTAGTAGATTTGCGCCGCGCCGGGAGCGAGCAGCAGCTTGGTCGCGGTCTCGAACGGGCGCGCACGCAAGGCATCGAACGGCATCGAATCGTCGTGCGAGCTCATGTAGTTCAGCACCGATTCGCGGCTCGGCCGCGCATTCAACGCCGCGGAGTAGCTGGCGAACAGCGCTTCGTAGTCCTGCTGCGCGTCGCCCTTCATGCTGAAGTTGATCAGGTTGTCGAAACCGTTGGCGTAGAAGTCGACCATCTGGCCGCCCCCCATGTCGAACTTGCGCCCGTGCGTGAGCGCGTAGTTGTAGACCTCCGCGGTCATGAAGAATTTGTCGTCGCCGAGGCGCTTGGCCGGATTGGCGCGCTTCCAGTCCTCGTGCGCGGCGCCCGCGACCTTCTTCAGCTCCTTCCAGATTCCTGGCTCGGTGTGCTTGGCGGTATCGGCGCGGAAGCCGTCGAAACCGTACTTGCGAACCCAGTCCGCATGCCATTTCATCAGGTAGTAGCGCGGCGCGCGCGGATAGGCGGTGCGCTTGAAGAAGTCATCCAGCCCTTTCACTTCGCGCTCGTAACGCCCCTCCGCCTTCCACTTCGCCGCCAGTGCCGGCGGGAGCTTGACCGCGGCGTTGCTGCCGGTGCGGAAATCGGGCAGGTTCGCCACCAGCGTGCAATCGATGGTGGTCGCGGCGTCCTTGTAGGTGCAGGTCGGCGCAGTGCGCACCCACTCTTGCGGCCACACCGGGTCTTCCTTCGTCACCGGCCCGGTGTGGTTCATCACCACGTCGAGCAGCACCCGGATGCCGTTGGCGTGCGCGGTGTCGACCAGCTCGCGCATGTCGGCTTCGGTGCCGAGGTTCGC
>CXWL01056815.1_pt1 | contig 10929 bp, 10 predicted proteins | sample 590931 | NCBI WGS metagenome assembly CXWL01 (sample SAMEA3498368, study PRJEB10139) | groundwater metagenome | biome: water well; material: biofilm material | place: Germany | collected 2015-04-27 | reverse complement strand
CAGCCGCATGATACGGCACGCCAGCCATTTTAATAGGCTGGCCATTGCTGCTACCACGATGCGTAAGAGTAATACCGAGCAATTTAGAAGCCCTTTCAGCATCTTCAAAAAACAGCTCGTAAAAGTCACCCATACGGTAAAACAATAACATATCTGGATGCTGTGCCTTAAGGCCATGATACTGGCGCATCATAGGCGTATGGTTTGAGGCGGATGGATTGGATGTGTCTTGTTGCTTCATGTTTTGCGTGGAGTTTGACACATCAAAAAATTGAAAAATAATAAAGCATTTTACAATTTATTTAGCCTGAATAACTTCAGACACAAAAGTCTTTTTGTTGATTGCTACTTTACTACCCAAGTAAATGAACTTCACCTATTCAAGCAAACAGCGAATTATTTAGGAAAAATTAATTTCAAACCTTAGTTTTAAGCACCAACTTCCATCCGGTTTCGGCCGCCTTCTTTGGCGCGATACAATGCTTGGTCAGCTTGGTGGTAGGCATCTTCGGTGGTTTTATCTGAACTTGGTGGCAAAATAGAGATGCCGCTGGAAACCGAAATAACGCCTATTGGGCTGGCTGAAAACGCTATGGCTTGTTGTTTAATCGCCTCATTCAGGCTATTGGCAAGATTGATAATCTGCTCGGACGCATTTGCTTCGGTAATCACGGCAAACTCTTCTCCACCAACGCGAAACAGCATGTCCCCAGGGCGTTTAAGTGCGCCTTTGAGTGTATTGGCAACCTGAATTAATGCGTTGTCACCCGCTTGATGGCCGAAGGTATCGTTGTAAAGCTTGAAGTAATCAATATCCAGCAGTATGAGGCCAGAATAGTTGTTGCTACGCCGTGCACGGTTTAGATTTTCTTTTGCGAGTACGTCAAAATTGCGCCGATTATAAATACCTGTAAGTCCATCGCGCACTGAAAGCTCTTGAACGCGTAGCAGAGATTGACCCAGCGCCATCAGTAAAAATACACCCGCACCCAAAAGTAGGGCAATGAATGTTACTGGCAGCACGTGTATAAGTGCGCTATGCACCATTTGCTGATGTGATGTTGTGGCCACTAACTGCCATGGCACAGACTTTAGCGATGAAGCATAGGCTACGGTGCCACCTCGTTGGGCAAAAGAATTAGGCGCAAGTTTAGTAATAGCTATATTTTGCGCATTCTCAGGATGTTTAGCTAACAACTCGCCATTACTGTCCTGAATAAACATTTGTAATTTTGGTTGTTCGTAGCCTTTGAGCAACCAGTTTAGCTTGGCTAAAGCAATATCTATGCACAATGCGCCACGAAAGGTTGCGCCATGATACACGGGTGCACCAACGGTAACCATCATACCCTTGCCGCCGTCATCCTTATAAACAGGCGTCCAGTAAACCGCATGATTAGGGTTGCGTTCAGGCAAGGCCATGCTGTAATAATTACGCGTGCTTACATCTTCATAAAAATAGTCGTTGATGGAAACTTGCGGATATAAATAAATGAATTGGTTAGCCGAAATATAGTAAATCCAAGGCGTTTCAGCGTCACGTTCCATTACTGTTTGAAACATGGGCGAGAGCGCAATACTCATGGCGATTTCGTGCGAAACTGTTGAGTCGGCCGCAGGCACGCTACCTACACCAGTGATACGGCCGATTTCATTAGGTAGATAACTGGGCATCCCAGCCAGCGTATAGCCATTTTTGGATTCAACCTGCTGAATGAATTTAGTGATATTGGTGCTGATCTCGGTGCGACCATTTAGTATAGATTCGGCCGACTTCTGCATAGCTATCACACTGTAAGCACGTATGGTCATTTCATGGTCTATGGCATTCGCGGTCTTTGCACTCACCTGCGCCAATACAGTTTTTTGCCGCTCCATATCTTCTATAAATAAATGCCAGGTAATCGCCAAAGCAGAAATAGCAGCAACAATACCCACCCAACTGCCAACGTTGACCAGCCCACGCATTTTATTGTGTTTTTTCGTTTGGTGCATCGCTAAGTTTTACATGACAAATTACATGGTTATGTTGGCGTCTTTAAATCATCTGTAACGTGCGGACTAAGTGTTTGTAATATTTGTGCGAACACTTTTGGGTTAGCTGCAACAATATTGCCTGTTTTAAGCCAGGCTTCGTTACCTTCAAAATCGCCCACCATGCCGCCTGCTTCCTGCACTAACAAGCCACCTGCGGCAATGTCCCATGTTGATAAACCAATTTCCCAAAATCCGTCATACCAGCCTGCGGCAACATAGGCTAAATCCAGCGCGGCTGAGCCTGGGCGACGAATACCTGTGGTTTTTTTAATCATGTCTTTCAACATGGCTAAATAAGTATCTAAATGTGTAAAATCGCGGAACGGAAAGCCCGTGCCGATGATAGATTCTTGCAATTTTGTGCGTTGCGTCACACGAATACGTTTATCATTCAAAAATGCACCGCGGCCTTTGGTCGCAGTGAACAAATCATTTCTATTTGGATCGTAAACTACCGCATGGGTCAACACACCGCGCTCTTGCAGGGCGATTGAAATGCAATATTGCGGAAAGCCATGCAAAAAGTTTGTGGTGCCGTCTAGCGGGTCAATAATCCAGATGAAATCTGCATTCATATTGGACTCGCCACTTTCTTCACCCAAAAAGCCATGATGCGGGTACAGCTCTTTAAGCGTATCTATAATGGCTTGTTCTGCAGCTTTATCCACTTCAGTGACAAAGTCGTTATAGGTTTTGGTTTGAATTTTGAGTGAACCAATATCCTCTGAGGCACGTGTAATAATACTGCCGGCGCGGCGCGCAGCTTTCACTGCGTTAGATAGCATAGGATGCATAAATTGTTTTCTTAAAGAACCTGTTAAAATGCTATTTTAGCTTTTTATTGCCCATTTACCAAACTAAAGGGGGTGCAATCAATAGTGTTTGGAATTTCCGTTCGCCCTGAGCCTGTCGAAGGATGGGCGGCACACCAAGCTGCCCTTCGACAAGCTCTGGGCTAACGGTGGCGTATGTGACCAACACTTTCAATTGCACCTGATTAAAGCCGCCAAATTGACCTCACAAACCGCCCTTCACAACATTCGCATTGTACTTTGCCAAACCAGCCACCCAGGCAATATAGGATCAGCCGCACGCGCCATGAAGACCATGGGCATCAGCCAGCTTTATTTGGTTAAACCAGATAAATTTCCTGATGCACATGCCACAGCGTTATCTACGGGTGCAGCAGATTTACTTGAAAACGCGATTGTGACTGAAACCTTGGCAGAAGCGCTCACTGGCTGTGCCTTTGCTATAGGGTTGAGCGCACGCAAACGCAACCTTTCACATGAGTTGGTGAATGTGCGCGCAGCGGCAGCTAAAGCAATAGAAATCGCAGCAACACAGCCCGTCGCCTTAGTATTTGGCACAGAAATGAGCGGTTTATCTAACGCAGAACTCGATCTCTGCCAAATGTTGGCCATGATTCAGGCCAACCCAGAATACTCGTCGCTTAACCTAGCCGCTGCGGTGCAGATTATGTGCTACGAACTTAGAATGGCGGTACTTGAAGATGCAACGATCAGCCCCAATGTCACTGCGGAGCTTGCAACCATAGATAGCGTTGAAGGTTTTTATACACATTTAGAAGAAACTTTACTGCACATTGGTTACTTAAACCCTGCTGCGCCTAAAAAACTTATGGAGCGTTTAAGGCGCATTTATGCAAGAATTCGACTAGAAAAAGAAGAAGTGAACCTGTTACGTGGCATACTAACACTCACAGTAACCCCCAGAAAACACGATAAATACTAGAAATTAACATTATGTTTGATCATGTCAAAGAAGACATCGCGATCGTTTTTCAACGCGACCCGGCTGCAAGAACGCACTGGGAAATACTCACAACCTATCCTGGCGTGCATGCCTTATTGATGCATCGCTTGTCACACTGGATGTGGCAGCAACGCCTATACTGGTTAGCGCGATTTAATTCACATATTGGTCGCTGGCTCACAGGCATTGAAATTCACCCAGGCGCTACCATTGGTCGTCGCGTGTTTATTGATCACGGCATGGGCGTTGTAATTGGTGAAACAGCCATCATTGGTGATGATTGCACGCTTTACCATGGCGTAACACTAGGCGGCACTTCATGGAATAAAGGTAAACGTCATCCCACACTTGAGCAAGGCGTAGTGATTGGCGCTGGTGCTAAAGTGCTCGGTCCGATTACGGTGGGAGCTGGTGCGAAAATTGGCTCTAATGCTGTGGTAGTGAAAGACGTGCCAGCCAATGCAACCGCAGTTGGTATTCCTGCGCGAATTTTAGAGGAAGAAAAAACCAGCAAAGAAGATGCAAGCAAGAATGCCAGTTTTACCGCTTATGCAGTGATTGATGATCACGACAAGTTTAACCATGAGGCTATGTCTAAAGCACTGCAAGCATTGCTGGCACATAGTGCAGAACAAGACGTAAAATTAGCCGAGCTAACTTTGCAACTGCAAGCACTTGGTGCAGATACAACTAGCGACACCGAGGTTGCAACAGCCTTTAATGTTAGGCAAAACCCACAAAAATGATTTTGGCAAAATGAAAGTCTGCACAAATAAAGCCGACTATTTAACTCACAAAAAAAGTAGGAACTAAACCCGCACAATAGTTGACTAAAGTTATCAAGTATTATAGAATTTTGACAATTATTTAGGCGCTATCTTCAATATGAGACTCACCACGAAAGGCCGTTTTGCCGTCACTGCAATGCTTGATCTTGCCATGCATGAGACTAAAGACATCGCAAACCCCAAGGCAGACATCAAACCAGTAACGCTTGCAGGAATCAGCGAACGCCAAAATATTTCTCTTTCTTATTTAGAACAGCTTTTCAGCCGCCTGCGTCGGCAAGGCTTGGTCAGCAGCGTTCGTGGCCCTGGTGGTGGCTACAGACTCGCAAAGAATTATGCTGACATTTCAGTGGCAGAAATTATCAATGCTGTAGATGAGCAAATAGATGCCACGCAATGTGGTGGCCACGAAAACTGCCGTGATGAAGGCCGCTGCATGACACATGACTTATGGGCGACCCTAAATAGCAAGATTTTAGATTATCTTGCAGGCGTCAGCTTAGCCGACATGGTTGCTACACAAACAGATGGGCAAAAAGTATCAATTACGCCGCGCACTTGCGGTAGTGCCAGTAATGGTAAAAACAGCAGTGATATGAACATTGCAATTGAGGCCGTGATCGCCTAAAACCATGACTGGCACTTACTTTGATCATAATGCAACCACAGCGTTAGATAGCCGCGTGCTAGAGGCAATGTTACCTTGGATGCGCGCACAAAGCGGCAACCCGACTAGTCGCCACATGTTTGGCAGATCTGCGCGCGGTGCGATAGAGCATGCGAGAACGCAGGTGGCTGAAGCTTGCGGTGCTTATAGTTCGCAAGTGGTGTTTACTTCATGCGGCACTGAAGCGAATAATTTTGCTGTAAAAGGCATGACGGTAATAAAACCAGCGACACAAATTTTAACCAGCGCCATTGAGCATCCATGCGTAACACGCCCTGCTTTGGTGATGCAACAATTGGGCTTTGTGAGCCGCCATATTGCAGTGAATGCAAACGGAAAAGTAGATTTAGATAAATTAAAACTACAACTTACAGCGCCTACCAGCCTGGTTTCCGTGATGTTGGCCAATAACGAAACTGGCGTGATACAAGATGTTGCTGCGATTGCTGAAATGGCGCGCACCGCTGGCGCTTTTATGCACACCGATGCAGTGCAAGGTTTAGGTAAGTTGCCACTGAGTTTTTCAGACTTGAACGTGCATGCAATGACGATTTCGAGCCATAAAATTCATGGGCCTCAAGGTGCTGCAGCACTTATTTTAGATAAGCGAGTTGATATACAACCGCTGCTACACGGTGGCGGGCAAGAAAAAGGTTTACGCAGTGGCACTGAAAATGTAGCTGCGATTGTTGGGTTTGGTGCGGCATGCGAACTTGCTGCAGCCAATGTAATCAGTTATTCAGCACACACGCAAATGCTACGCGACCAGCTTGAGCAAGGCTTGAAAGCGCTGAACGTGACCATCTTCGGCAACAGTGCGCAACGCTTGTCGAATACCAGCTTTTTTTCGATAGATGGTATTGAGGGTGAAACCTTGGTGATGGCGTTAGATCGTAAAGGTTACGCAGTCGCCAGCGGTTCTGCATGCTCAAGCGACAGCACTGAACCAAGTCACGTACTGTTAGCGATGGGGGTGCAAGAAGATGTCGCGCGCGGGGCGGTGCGCGTAAGTTTTGGTGCCCATAACACAGCAGCACAAGTGGCTGACTTTTTGATCACACTAAACAATGAAGTTTTAAGATTAAAACAATTAACGGCAGTTGCAGCATAAGGCTGCAATACATTAAAAAAACCCAACAGCAAGAAGCTTGGATTTTATTTGGATTTTACTAAGATTATATTTGAAAGAAAACAATGTCAGACAGACAGCCAATTTACCTAGATTACTCTGCCACCACGCCTGTTGACCCGCGTGTGGCTGCAAAAATGATTCCTTACCTTACGGAACATTTTGGCAACCCGGCTTCGCGCAGTCATCCATTTGGCTGGACTGCCGAAAAAGCGGTCGAAAATGCACGTGAAGAAGTTGCCAAATTAGTCGGTGCAGACCCACGTGAAATTGTATGGACATCTGGCGCTACTGAGTCAAACAACCTGGCCATTAAAGGCGCTGCGAATTTCTACAGCGGCAAAGGTAAGCATATTATCACGGTCACCACTGAGCATAAGGCGGTGATTGACCCGATACGCGAACTTGAGCGCCAGGGATTTACCGCAACTTATTTGGACCCGGAACCGAATGGTTTAGTTGATTTGGCCAAATTTAAAGCAGCAATTCGTCCCGATACCGTGTTAGCGTCAGTCATGTTCGTAAACAATGAAATTGGCGTGATTCAAGATATCACTGCTATTGGTAATATCTGCCGTGAAAACAACGTGATTTTTCATGTAGATGCCGCGCAAGCCACCGGCAAAGTGCATATTGATTTAGAAAAATTACCTGTAGATTTAATGAGCTTTAGCGCACACAAAACTTATGGTCCAAAAGGCATAGGCGCATTATATGTGCGCCGTAAACCACGTATCCGCATCGAGGCACAAATGCACGGTGGCGGTCATGAACGCGGCATGCGCTCTGGCACCTTGGCTACGCACCAAATTGTCGGCATGGGCGAGGCTTTTCGTATTGCCCGCGAAGAGATGGATCTCGAAAATGCACGTATTCGCCGTTTGCGCGATAAACTATTGCAAGGCTTAGAAACCATGGAAGAAGTCTACGTGAATGGTGATTTAGAACACCGTGTGCCGCATAACTTAAATATAAGCTTCAATTATGTTGAAGGTGAATCGCTGATTATGGCGGTAAAAGATATTGCGGTGTCTAGCGGCTCAGCATGTACATCAGCCAGTTTGGAACCTAGCTATGTATTGCGCGCATTAGGTCGCTCTGATGAATTGGCACACAGCTCGATTCGCTTCTCTATTGGTCGCTTCACCACTGAAGAGGATATTGATTACACAATCAATTTAATGAAAAGTAAAATTGGCAAATTGAGAGAATTATCCCCATTATGGGAAATGTTTAAGGATGGTATCGACCTTTCTAAGGTTCAATGGGCCGCTCATTAGTTTTTAAACAAAAAGTTTGGTAAAAATTTGATATATAACAAGCTGTTAAAATAGAAAGCAAAATCAAGACGACAAGCCGCAGGCAGTACGATTAGCACGGCAAAGCGCAGTCAACGATGAGTTTGCGATGTATTTTAAATGCACTGGAGACATAAAATGGCATATTCAGATAAGGTTTTAGACCACTACGAAAACCCCCGCAACGTGGGTAGTTTAGATAAAAACGATCCGCACGTAGGTACCGGCATGGTTGGCGCACCTGCTTGTGGTGACGTGATGAAGCTGATGATTAAGGTAAATGATGACGGCATTATTGAAGATGCAAAATTCAAAACCTACGGCTGCGGCTCGGCCATCGCCTCTAGCTCATTGGTCACAGAGTGGCTAAAAGGCAAAACCATAGATGAAGCCTACGCGATTAAAAACTCTGCGATTGCAGAAGAGCTTGCTTTACCTCCAGTAAAAATTCACTGCTCGGTACTGGCAGAAGATGCGATTAAAGCAGCAGTGGCAGACATTAAAGCGAAGCAATTGGCTAGTAAAGAGGTGGTGTAATTTATGGCTATCAGTTTGACTCCGGCGGCAGCAAACCGCGTAGAACAGTTTTTAAGCAACCGTGGCAAGGGCATAGGGTTACGCCTGGGCGTTAAAACTACAGGCTGCTCTGGCATGGCTTACACTTTGGAATTTGTTGATGCATTAAACGAAGAAGATACAACGTTTGAAAGCCACGGCATTACAATTATTATTGACCCGAAAAGCCTTGTTTATATTGATGGCACTGAGCTTGATTTCACAAAAGAAGGGTTAAACGAAGGCTTTAAGTTTAACAACCCTAACGTAAAAGACGAATGTGGCTGCGGTGAAAGCTTTACAGTGTGAACCCAGGTTACTTCGAGTTGTTTGGCTTAAGTCCGGCGTTTAACATTGACTTAAGCCAATTAGAAAGCAATTACCGCAAAATACAATCCGAGTCACATCCAGACCGTTTTGTCACTGCGCCTACGGCAGAAAAGCTTGAATCCATGCAAACTGCCACGCTGGCAAATATGGCGTACCAAACACTTAAACACCCAGCTGGTCGTGCAAAATATCTGCTAGAGCTACAAGGCATAATAGCAATTAGCGACGCTAATACTGCAATGCCCACCGACTTTTTAATGCAGCAAATGGAGTGGCGCGAGGCTTTAGAAAATGCAAAAATAGCTAAAAACGTTGATGCTCTGGAGGATTTATTGCATGAAATGCAAGCTGAAGCGAAAATCCTACAGGCTGATTTGATTGATTTGCTAGATGCAAAAAAAGATTACAGCACAGCTACTGAAACCACACGCAAACTGATCTTTATTGATAAAGTCTGTGCAGACACCAACAATGCAATTGAACTATTAGACGATTAGAACTAGAAGCATAATATGGCACTTTTCCAAATATCAGAACCTGGCATGTCCGCCGCCCCACACCAGCACAAGCTGGCTATTGGTATTGATTTAGGCACGACTAATTCATTGGTGGCTACGGTACGCAGTGGCTTGAGTAGTGTGCTGATAGATGGTGACGGTCACGCGCTATTGCCATCCGTAGTGCGTTATCTGCCAGATGGCAATATTGAGGTTGGCTACAGCGCACAGGCTGCACAAAGCCAAGACCCGCAAAACACCATTGTTTCAGCCAAACGCTTTATGGGACGCGGGCTGAAAGACATTGATGTTTCACAACAACCTTATCATTTTGTTGAACAATCAGGCATGGTGCAAGTAGAAACCCGCGCAGGCATTAAAAGCCCGGTGGAAATCTCGGCCGAAATCTTAAAAACACTGAAAGCTCGTGCCGAAAATACCTTTGGAGTGGAGAAAGGGCGTGGTGAATTGGTTGGTGCCGTCATTACAGTACCTGCCTATTTTGATGATGCACAACGCCAAGCCACCAAAGATGCTGCACGCTTGGCGGGGTTAAATGTACTGCGCCTATTGAACGAACCAACCGCAGCAGCAGTAGCCTATGGGCTGGACAACGCCTCTGAGGGTATCTATGTCATTTACGATTTGGGCGGTGGTACTTTTGATATTAGTATTTTACGTTTAACAAAAGGCGTCTTTGAGGTACTCGCCACCAATGGCGACTCTGCCTTGGGCGGTGACGACTTTGATCGCAGAATATTTTGCTGGCTACTAGAGCAGAGCAAATGTACACCACTTAACGCACAAGACACGCGCCTGTTGCTAACCAAAGCACGTGAGGCCAAAGAATGGCTCACCGACCATTCAAATATACAAATCACCAGTGTACTTAGCTCAGGCGAAGTAATTAACGTGAACCTCACTAGCCAGAAATTAAATGAACTTACACAAACTTTGGTCGCTAAAACGCTCACACCCACCAAAAAAGCCTTGCGAGATGCTGGGCTAAATATTGAAGATATTAAAGGCGTGGTGATGGTAGGAGGTGCCACGCGCATGCCTCAGATTCGTTTGGCTGTGACTGATTTTTTCAAACAAACACCACTCACAAACTTAGACCCCGACAAAGTGGTAGCATTGGGCGCAGCGATTCAAGCCAACATATTAGCAGGCAACAAAAGTGATGCAGATCTATTATTACTTGATGTTATTCCATTATCGTTGGGCTTGGAAACCTATGGCGGATTGACCGAAAAGTTAATCCATAGAAACAGCACACTGCCGGTTGCACGTGCGCAAGAATTTACAACCTATAAAGACGGCCAAACCGCCATGAGCATTCACGTAGTGCAAGGCGAACGTGAATTGGTGAGTGATTGCCGTTCACTGGCACGCTTTGAGCTACGTGGCATTCCACCCATGGTGGCGGGCGCAGCACGAATCCGCGTAACTTTTACTGTAGATGCGGATGGCTTATTGTCAGTTTCCGCACGCGAAACATCGAGTAATATTGAAGCCAATATCGCCGTTAAACCTTCATACGGCTTGAGTGAAGATGAAATCACCAATATGCTCAAAGCCTCATTTAACAGCGCAGAAGAAGATAAAAAAGCACGCATGCTGGCTGAAGCGCGTGTGAGCGCTGGCGCCATTATCAGCTCAGTAACAGCGGCTTTAGCCGTTGATAGCAATCTAATTAGCCCGGCTGAAAAGCAGGCCATAGAAACAGAAATACAACGCCTGCAATCACTGACAAATACAGAAGATGCTACCGAAATCAACAAAGCGGTTGATGTGCTCAATCATGCAACGGAAGCGTTTGCATCAGCACGGATGAATGCCAGTGTTAGCG
>CXWL01011794.1_pt1 | contig 10929 bp, 10 predicted proteins | sample 590931 | NCBI WGS metagenome assembly CXWL01 (sample SAMEA3498368, study PRJEB10139) | groundwater metagenome | biome: water well; material: biofilm material | place: Germany | collected 2015-04-27 | reverse complement strand
GTTGGACATGGGGTGCGATGCGTTCAACTTTTCCGATGCGATGCTAGGCGTACTGGCGCAACGATTGTGTAAGCGCCTCTGTGTGCATTGCAAAGAGGGGTACCATCCGGATCGGCAAGAGTTTGACGACCTGGTTCAGGCCTATGGAGTGTGTGACTGGGATCGAGTCGGGGTGATGTATTCGCCAGACCTGAGCCTCTATCGAGCGCATGGGTGTGAGCGGTGCAATCAGAGCGGATATAAAGGCCGGATGGCGCTGCATGAGTTGCTGGTCGGTTCCGACGAGGTAAAGCGGTGCATTCAGTCTCGGGCCAGGACGGCGGAGATGGCTGATGTCGCGAGGCGTGAAGGTATGATGACATTACTTCAACACGGGATTCAGAAAATATTCGAAGGCGCCACGACCTATAGGCAAGTTCGTGCCGTGGCCGTGAAATAAGAGCGGGTCAGATCTTCTCGCGTCTTCTGCAGTGCCGATGGGTAACGTCCCTCACCAAGTAGTTCTCTCATCGCGGGTGGTTTCCCTTTGGCAGCCTGTCTGTGTCGCATCTCCAGTCTTCAATCAACCACCATTATATGTAGTGACCGGTTGGACGTTCGTGAGTCTCTCTATCTGAAGCCCTAAGGGGGAGTGCGAGACTGTGCAGAGCCTCGGCCAAAATTTGTCGGCACATTGCGCGAAAAACGACCATCACACGCTCAATCTTATTCCAGACAAACATTTATAAATCAAATAGTTAGTCTGTGGTGAAAGAGCCTCAGTAACGGCATGCCCTTTGCTCGGTTGGAGGTGCCATGATGCACCCTCGATCAAACAGGCGGAGCAAATTTCGTTCACAAGAAGGCGGATTTACCCTTCTTGAAATCATGATCGTGGTCGTCATTGTTGGGATCGCTGCGGCGTTGGCTGTTCCGAATCTGACGTTTATGTATGCCAAGTACGAGCTGTATCAAACAACAACGACAATCTATAACCGCCTCATCATGGCTCGTTCTGCTGCCATTAGCCGGAACGCTATGATCGTGGCCACTCCAGCCAATATACCGATGGGCTTAGACCAGGTGACGTTCACAGCGCCACTTGGGGTAGAGACCTTGCCGCTCAATGTGAGATTTGTCCTGCCGCTGCCGGTCAATCCAATCGGATATACGCCGAGAGGNNCTGAGCACGTCACCTCTGGCGGCTCAGACGATTCAATTGCAAAGCGTACGTAATCCCAGTCTGATTTATACGATCTCGCTCGCGCCCTCGGGGAAGGTGACGTGGTGTCGGCAGGCCATCAACCCCTGTGTGTTGAACGCCACATCATGAAGAGAGGAGCAGGCGAAACCATCATGAAGGCACGCAACGAAAAGGGGTTCACGCTTGTAGAGGTGCTCGTTTCGGCCGCTATTCTCGGAGTGGGAGTGATGGGCATGGCAGCCATGCAGGGCATGTCTCTCAGTAAGAATGTGGATGCTAACGATGTATCCATTGTGACGAATATTGCTGCCGACATGATGGAGCGGATTCAGAATAACCGGCGGTATTCCTGGGCATATCACAATCTCGATACAACCGGCGCTGGAAACTGTCTTGCCGGAGGAATGCCCGCCCCGCCGCCGCTCGGCATTGCGCCAATCACCAGGCCGCAGGTGACTCAGACGGTGCAGGGGGATTGCACCCAGTGGCGGGCGAGAATTTTGGGCTCAAACCTCGTGAACGGCGTTGGCCTGGTGACTGCGACTCCGGTGGCACCGGCCGGATCCGGAGCCATGCAGGTCACTGTTAGGTTGAACTGGAATGATCGAGGACCAGGACAGCGAGCCAGAACCGTCGCATTTCAAACGCTCGTCGTTCCTGAGTAACCAGTGAGCAGTTGGGTCGGGTCGGGTCGGACGAGAAGGATTAGGTGAATCTATGACAACACAGGCGCAGGTTCGGAACCAGGCCCAAGCTGGATTTACGCTTACCGAGGTCATGGTCGCAACTATGATGACGACGGCGCTGCTCGCGGCTGGATTCGGGGCCTTGACCGTGAGTCAGAAGACCACCAGGGTCAGCGGGCAGGTGGGAAACACACAAGCCACAGCACGCAATGCTCTTGACATGATCACAGCGGATCTCAAACTCGCCGGTTTTGGCATGCAGGGACTCACGACCCCTGTCGGAGGGTGTCATATCAACGGGACTCCGTCCGCGCTTGTGCCAGTAGATAGCAATCCGGCGGGCATTGATTTCGGACCGGACTCTATTTCCATGGTTGTTCCGATGACGAATTCGATTACTGCGGTCGGAGCACTGTGGCAGGTGTTTGTGCCACCGGCCGGGACCATCGGGGGACCGAAGGTACCCATTACCAATATTCCGATGCCGGCGAATGCCACTACAGGAATGGGCACCGCTCTCCCTGGCGGGTTTCTCTCATTGCCGGGGAACGTGGTGTCGTTAGGCGGGGTGGCTGGGTCAATCATCCAGGTGGCAAATGTCGGTGGACTAACCATAAATCCGGCCATTCAGGATCCGACGGCGTTTGGTACCGGAACTCAGGTCTATCTGGTGCAGTGTATTACCTATCAAGTGATTCCGCCCCCTGACGCCCTTAACATTTGTCAGGGGGCGTCGCCTTGTCTCGTTCGTGGAGCGGTTCCCGCCGCGCTGGTATTACCTGGTACGCCGCCGAATTGTAATCAGGTGAACGCGAACTGCGTGCCTATCATGGACGGGGTTGAGGACTTTCAGTTGGAATACGCTTGCGACGGCTGTAGTCCCCTCATTAATTCAGGAAATCCTGATGGGCAGATCGACGATCTGAACGGGAATAACATCTTTGACACCCCCGATTTTGTGACGAATAGAAATTGGTTCGGCACGGCGGCGCCGTTCGGTGCATCCATGACGCCGGCCAAGATTCGCATGGTTCAAGTCACGATTGTCGCCCGGCAAACGCAATTGGATCAGGGGATGGGCGAAGGTATCTCGACGAATGTATCGAACAATAACACTATTACTAACGTGAGTGACCACAATCATGCGACCGGTGTCTTCGCGCTTGGCGATAACGCCACACCCGCCCAACAGCAGGCTTATCTGCAGTTCCGCAGACGGGTGCAGGCTCGCACGGTTGAGCTCAGAAATCTGAGGTCGTAAATATGAGACAAGCTGATGGTATCTGTGCTCAAGAATGCAGGCAAGCCCCGCTGAGTCTTGATGAACGAGGCACATCGTTTATGACAGTGATGGCGATCATGCTCATGACGGGGACGCTCGGTGTGGCGGCCATGACGATGACCGGCTTGGAAAACTCGATGGCCGGGGCGATCAGAATGGTGGAGGAGGGCACCGATGCCGCAGAATCCTGTGTGGGCATGTCGGTGAACGTGATTCAGAATTCGGTTGATCCTGGAGCGGTTCCCGCCACGTTGATCGCCCCGGCTGGACCTGTGCCGGCGGCCAATGCTGCCATACTCAGTCAGGAAATCAATGGAGCCCCGGTCGCTATGAGGAACAACCCTGACGTGGCGGTGGGTGCCGGGAATGCCCCCAACATCACGATGACGGTGAATAACTATCTGGTGAACGGGGACATCGATTTTCTCTACAGCAAGCAGCGGGCGGGCAGCGATGAGAATACGAAAGACTTTTTCTATCGTGTCGATTGCACGGCGGCGAATGCGGCGACCGGGACGACGAGCCGGGTCATTGCGGTATTTGATTGCCTCCATCTGGGGTCCGATACCTGTCAGCGCCGGGCGCTGTAGAATACTGATTCTTGATTGGCGATGCCGCATGGACAAGGGAGGGATGACGACGATGGGGGTCACGACGCACCGGTCACAAATGCGGAAATCCTGGATGGCTCTGGCCCTACCGAGCGTGCTCGCTGTCGGCTTGTCACTCGGTGTGGGGGCAGAAAATGGTCAGGCTGATCAGCTGCTCCCGGCCATAACGATTGGGTACCAGAGCGGAAAAATCACGGCCGTCTACGAGAAGACATTTCAGATCGATGGGAGGACCTATAGCCTCACTTCGGATGCCGTCATTCTCGACGACAGCGGCAATCAAGCGGATGCAGGCATGCTCGCGGTCGCTCTTGAGGTTCAGTATCACCTCAAGAAAGAGCAAAACGATAAAATCGACCGTATGATCGTCTTCTTGCCGCGATAGCCTGTTGTCAAGAGCTTTGAAGGGAAGACCAAGGATAAGGGAGGGTGCCATCATGAAGCGCCGAAATCTCGCAGTTCGTGGAGCCGTCATGAGCGTGCTCATCGGGACCTTGATCGGCCCTGGTGCGAGCCTCGCCCAAACCATGGACCAGTACTATTCCGTGCCCCCCTTTGTCTCTGAACAGGTGGCGCCGAACATTCTCCTGATCCTCGACAACTCGGGCAGCATGGGTGGGCGAGCCTGCGACGCGACCTGGTGCGGCATCCACTCAGACGGATTGCTCACGCCCATCACCCAAAACTTTGTGGCTGATAGTACCTACAGCGGCTATTTCGGTTCGCTGACTTGTTACACCTACGATGCGACGAACGCCAGGTTTGAGGCCTCAACCGTGAGGGGAGCCTTGAGCGCGGCTTGTCCCAATACTACAGAGTGGGATGGGAATCTGCTCAACTGGGCAACATTCAGACGGTTTGACGCCCTCAAGAAGTCCATGTCGGGAGGCGATTGCGCCGTGACTCGCAACGCAGATGGGACCTGCCCTCCGACCGGAACACCGGCTAAAATTACCATCAGGGCGCAATCGGTATTCGGGAGTACGGCCTGCTGCCAACATCATACAACGAACGCTGTTCCCAGCGGTGGAGCAAATGGGTATACAGGGCGCGTCCCAACCTCAGTGACAACGGGGACTCCGGCCAATCTCTACATTCATCTTCGAGGGGGAACATCCGGGATGCAGGGGACCTTTTGTGTGGACAATGATGCGAGCAGCCCGCCTAGTAATGGAACAGCGTGCAATAGGAACTCGGATGCCAGCAGCGATTCGGACGGTTTTATAGAGTCGCAGTACAGTCTTCGTCTTGCCATGGCCACGGAGCCAACCGGCGTGGTCCAACAGATCGGGCCCCAGGCTCGGTTTGGACTCTTTGAGTTCAAAGGAACGGGAGATGGGGCCAGAATGTTGGTCGGCATCGGCTCGCGCCAGTCCATTGACTTCTCTGGGACAGCGGTGGAGACCTTTAATACGAATACGGCAGCCATCCTCGATGGGATCGGAGAATCGTTTCCTGCAACGTGGACACCGCTGTCTGAATCCCTATACGAAGCCACACGGTATGTCGCACAAATTAATTCGACGTTTCTCTCCACTGCCTATGTGTATCCCATCGCCTATTCAGGCGGGAACTCGAATGGTGTGGCGTTCGGGGCTACCGGGGTAGGCTCTGTCGGAACGTCTGAAATCACGGCGCTGACGTCTCCTGAAACCTGTCCGGCTGGCTACATCACCAATGCCTGTGGACGGGACCCTTATTTCTTTGGCAGCAACCACACCCCCGCTTGGGCGACGACGTCCACACAGGTGAGCTGCTGTAAGACCTTCGTCGTACTTGTCACCGACGGAGAGCCGACGCAGGACCTGAATATCCCCGCTGGAATCCAGGACTTTGCCCATGGGAAGCACGGGCTTCATTGTGTGGGAGGCAGCACGACGATCCATGCTCCGAACGGGACTTGTAATACCAACGCCGGTACTCCGGCTGCCACTTTGCTCGGTGAGCACAAGACAGACTACGCTTCCTCCGGCACCCACTATCTGGACGACGTGGCTTATTGGGCCCATACAAACGACCTCCGTCCTTGCAGTGGAACAGCGGACGGCACGATTGCTGTGCTTGGGGTGACCGGGCATTGCCTCCAGGGATTCCAAAATATCAGCGTCTATACTTTCTTTGCCTTCGGCAATATTGCAGGGCGAGAGATCTTGATGCACACGGCACAGCTTGGCGGATTTGAAGACACCAACGGAAACAATCTTCCAGACCTGGCGTCGGAGTGGGATAAGGTGGTCAATGCCACCGGGGCCCCCGGCACCGATGGCATTCCCGACACCTATTTTGAATCGTCGAATGTAGACGACCTGCAAGAGCGTCTCATGGCCACCATCACGGCGATCATCCGCAAGAGCGCCTCCGGTACGTCGATTTCGGTCTTGGCGACGGCATCCACCGGAGAAGGGTCGATCTATCAGGCCTATTTCTTTACGAGCGACGTCGGACAGGCGGGAGCCAATGTCAAGTGGACGGGCTACACCCATTCCCTGTTCGTCGACGGGTTCGGCAATTTTCGTGAAGACACGATCCAGGACGGGAAATTAGTGTATGAGCAGGATCGGATCATCACCACGCGATACGACAACAATCCCTTGAGCCCGACGTATCAGAAAGTACTGGTCGATAAGTTCGAGGACCTCAATGGAGACGGGGTGGCCGACAGCGCCACGCCGATTCTCACGTCCGATTTGAAGTCCATCATACCGGTGTGGGAGGCGGGGAAAGAGTTAGCCTACACCACGTCGGGGGCGCGCACGATCCTGACCTGGGTCGATGCGAACAATAACGGCATCGTCGATCCGTCCGAGCAAATCGATTTCAATACGGCGAATTGTGCGGCACTCAAAGATTACCTCCGGTACGCCACCGATACCTGCTCCGGTAGCTCAAACGCTATGAACCTCATCAATTTTATCCGTGGGGATGAGGTGGTGGGCCTGCGGACTCGGATGTTGGAGACGCCGGTCGGGAGCGGGACCTACAAAGTCTGGAAGTTGGGAGATCCGATCCATTCGACGCCGACGATCGTGGGCGCGCCGAAAGCCCGGTACGATTTGAGCTACGGAGATGCCGGCTACAATGCGTTTTATCAGCAGTACCGCAATCGTCGGCAAGTGGCTTACGTCGGCGCGAATGATGGAATGCTCCATGCGTTCAACGGCGGGTACTACCATAAGGGCGACGATTCAACGACGGCTGGTACCGTTGAGCATGGATGGTACACCAAGAATCCGACCAACAATTCGAGCGGTTCGAATCTTGGGGCTGAAATGTGGTCGTTCATCCCACAGGAATTACTCCCTCATCTCCAGTGGTTGGCGCGGGTAGACTATACCCATGTGTATTACGTCGACTTGAAGCCGACGATCACTGAAGCGCGGGTGTTCACGCCGGATGCCGACCATCCAGGCGGATGGGGGACGATTCTGATTGGAGGGTTCCGTATGGGAGGTAGTTGCGGGCAATGTGCGGCGGCCTCTGGTGCGCCGCCCATGACCGCCACGATCGGCGGGACGCCGCGCACGTTTTATAGTGCCTACTTTGCGCTCGATGTGACTAATCCGGAAGTCAGTCCCAAGCTGTTATGGGTGTTCACCGACAGCGGGTTGGGGTTGACCACGAGCTATCCATCGGTCGTGCGGATGAATCCCGATTCCGATGCGATCACTTCAACGGTAAACGAGAAGTGGTTTGCGATTTTTGGATCAGGGCCGAACGGCTTCCAGGCCGACCTACCTTCTGCTCCCTCTCAATCGGCGAAGCTGTATGTGGTGGATCTAAGGAATGGGCCAAAGGTGGCGGCCAGTGGCAGCTTGACGACCATGCCTGTCGGCAGTTGGCGGTCCTTCATGGGACATGTGGTATCGATCGATAAAGATCTGGATTGGCGAACTGACGTTGCCTATGTTGGACGAACTGCCCATGATGGGGCCTTGCCGTGGCGCGGGAAAATGTATCGGCTGACTATGAACTGCCCAGCAGCTCCATGCACTCCGGATACCTGGGGTATCGCGAATGGAGCCAATCGGACTCCAACGGAGGTCATCGACACCTTCTTCGATGCAGGTATGGGAACCACGGTTGAAGTCGGCCCAACGGCCGCAGCGCCGGCGGTGACGATCGATGATACCAACGCGACATGGGTTTTCTTTGGAACGGGTCGGTATTTTGGAAATGCTGATAAGGTCGACAACACCATTCAGCGGCTTTACGGCCTCAAAGACAAGGTCATGAACGGGTCCTGTACGCAAACTTCGACCGTCAACTGCCACAGCGATGATCTAGTCGATGTGACTAATGCAGTGGTTTGCCTGGTGTGCAGTGGTGCGACGAATCAAGTCACTGACCCGACCAATCCGAGCGTGACAAGCGTTGAGGGCACCGGGGCAAATTCGATGATGGGGTTGATTGCGAGTAAGGACGGATGGCGGATCACGTTGCCTGGACCGGTCACGATCTCCACCGTCAACTATTCTGCAGAGCGATCAGTGGTGAATCCGACTCTGATCGCCGGCGTGATTTTCCTGCCGACGTTCGTGCCGACGAACGACTTCTGCGCATCTGACGGAATCAGCTATCTGTATGTGCTCTTCTATAAGACCGGTACGGCGCCCCCCTATGCTGTGGTGGGGACCACGCCGTCCGGCGCGAATACCAATATCAACACCAAGGTTGATCTGGGAGTTGGATTGGCCTCGTCCGGATCGATGCACGTCGGGCAGGAAGACGGAAAAATCTGTAACCAAATGAGCGGTGGTAACGCGGTCTGTACGAATACGGCATTGAAAGAGTTCTATAGTCGATTCGTCAGCTGGGTGCATCAACGAGACTGATGGTGAATGGTGGACAGCGATGGTTGCCAACAGGCGCCATCGCTGCCTCGTGGTTTCTCTTCTAGCCAATGAATATGATGGTACATGCCTTCAAATCGGAGTGCTCTCTTGCTGCTATACTGCTGGTCTTAAATGGAGCAGCCTGTACCGGCGGCTCTCCTTCCGAGCCAGCCCAAGTATCGGGTACGATCGGAAACGGGCCTCCTGTTATGGTGTTGGCTAAGCTACTCGCAGATCCGGTTCCTCTGACGAATCCAGTCGGAGTCCAAGCGCTGGCAGAGGATCCCGAGAAAGAACCCATCACCTATTCCTATCAGTGGTTTGTGAATGATGCCGCGGTCTCCGGCCAAACGAATCCGACCTTTCCGGCCGAGCGGCTGCGCCGCGGGCAAATGATTTCTGTCGAAATTACACCGTTCGATGGAAAACAGAGGGGAAAACCGGTTAGGACTCCGGTTGCAACAGTCGGTAATACCGCTCCTCAAATCACCGCAGTGGCCCTGACTCCCCGGACGTTACAGCCCGGGGGTAAGTTGTTTGCGGAGGTGACGGCGAGCGATCCTGATCATGACCGAGTTGACTTAATCTATCGCTGGTTCCGGAATGATGCGGTCGTCAAGGATGGGGAAGAGGCCTATCTCGATACGACTGGAATGAGTCCGCGCGACAAGGTGGCGGTCGAAGTGACCGCGCGTGATTCTCAGGCTGTAGGCAATCAGCTGCGGTCCGATGTCGTAACGCTTGGCAACACCGCCCCGATGATTGTGTCGACTCCCCCTGCACTGGTGACGCCGGATCAATATGAGTATGCCGTCAGAGCGACGGACTCCGACGGGGACCGATTGACCTATGAGTTGGAAACGGCTCCTGCCGGGATGACCATTGAGCCAGGGTCAGGCCGGATTACCTGGATGATCCCGCCGGGAAACCGTGGGGTCTTTCACGTCAAGGTCTTGGCAAAGGATGGCCAGGGTGGCACGGCCTATCAGGAATTTGACCTCGCATTGGGCGTCAGCCTCCCAGGTAAATCGGCGGGGGCGTAGCCCTGCCTGCTTTGTTCCTTGCTTCTGCTTGTCTCATCTTTTCTTCCTCTGCTAGAATCAACTCACCTGATGTTCTAGGAGGGAGACTACCCTGCAGTCGTGCGTAAACTGAAACTACGAGAAGGCACTAACACTGCCGCCCTCTTCGGTCACCATGACCGGCACCTCAAACTTATTGAGGACGATCTCGGTGTGCGGTTGTCCGCACGCGGCGAAGAAGTCACTCTCGACGGTCTTCCCGATGCGACCCGCCAAGCTGAACGGATCTTGTTCGAACTCGCGAATCTCACCAATGAAGGACTGGTGCTTCAGGCGGATGATGTGACGCATGCGCTGACCGCGTTGCGCCAGACACCGGATGCCTCCGTTAAGGAGGTGTTGACCAACGCCACGACGATAGTCACAAAGAAGCGGTTCGTTGGTCCGAAATCCCCTACGCAGAAATCTTATATTGAGGCGATCGAAAAACACGATATTGTGATCGCGATCGGACCGGCCGGTACGGGCAAGACGTATCTGGCCATGGCGATGGCGGTCAGTGCTTTAATGAAGAAAGAAGTGAGTCGCATCATTCTGGCACGGCCCGCGGTTGAGGCCGGAGAGAAACTCGGCTTCCTGCCCGGTGATATGTATGCCAAGGTGAATCCCTATCTGCGCCCGCTGTATGATGCATTGTTCGACATGATGGATATGGAACGGGCCAATCGCATGATTGAGCGAGGAGATATTGAGATCGCGCCGTTGGCGTTTATGCGCGGCCGCACCTTGAATGATTCGTTCGTCATTTTGGACGAAGCCCAGAATGCCACAGCGGAACAGATGAAAATGTTCCTCACTCGGCTGGGATTTCATTCAAAGGTCGTCGTGACCGGAGATATCACTCAGATCGACTTGCCGTCTGAGCGGGTGTCCGGGCTCATCGAAGTGAAAGAGATTCTGCGAGATATTGAAGGCATTGCCTTCGTCTATTTCGATGAGAAGGATGTGGTCCGTCATCGGCTGGTCCAGGACATCGTCAAAGCCTACGATCGGCATCAATCTGCAACGGGCGGTGATTCCAGGCAGTCTCGAGGGCCGGCATCGCCATCATCGCAGGCTGGGTCTGGTAAGTGGTCTCCCTCCGGTTCGACTCCCCGAGGTTCCTCGGGCCAATCCCACTAAATGGCTGTCTATCTGCGAGTGCGCCTTATTCGGGTGACAGTGCGCCAGGCGACCTTGAGGCGTTTGGCGGAGCGCGTACTGGCGGCTGTCGGAGAAGCGCAGTCAGAGCTCAGCATCGATCTGGTGGGGGA
>CXWL01011078.1_pt1 | contig 10929 bp, 7 predicted proteins | sample 590931 | NCBI WGS metagenome assembly CXWL01 (sample SAMEA3498368, study PRJEB10139) | groundwater metagenome | biome: water well; material: biofilm material | place: Germany | collected 2015-04-27 | reverse complement strand
CAGCCGCACAGCTTCGGCTAATCCCCGACAAAGGGGGCCGGCCAATCCTTCTTGCTGCAGTGTCCACGACACATGACATCGAGGTGTCGCAACCCTTTCTTCTTCTGCTGGCCCTCAACGAAGATGCGCGCAATCTGGTGTTGCTACTTCCTGATGGCACGGCGCTCGATGCCGCCGGCTCGTTGAGCGGTATTCAGTCACGCGGCCTCGTCCGGCAACGCCGGCACTATCACCTTGCCTACCAACTCGATCAGGCAACCGGTCAGGTCACATTCGGCGACGGTGTCGCTGGAGAGCGCCCCCCGGCAAACCAATCGCAAGTAGCTTCAAACAATCGCGTCGGCGCCGGATCAATCGGCAACATCGGCGCAACTTCTACAGCGGGCGCTGAACTCTCGATGGTTGAGCTACAATCGGTCCTTTCCAATCGCGCAATGGCATTGGCCCTTGCCACCAACATTGCCGCCGCGCAGAACGAACCGTTCCATCTTGAATACAACATGAATCGTCCGGGAAACGACTACGGGCAACGGCCCACGGCCAGCCCGGAAGCCTGTCGAGCGATCTGCTCAGCCGACAGCACCTGTCAGGCCTTTACCTTTGTGAAACCGCCGGCCGGCGCCTCGGCAGGACAATGCTATCTCAAGCGAGCGGTGCCGGCTCAGATTGGAAACCCTTGCTGCGTTTCTGCCAAGCGAAAGAGTGCACAACAGGAACTGATCGGGAACATCGGAAAATAGCGGGAGGCAATCCTGTCGTATGAACCAAGTACATTCCAAAGGCCTGAACGGACGTGCGGCGGAGATGCACACACCATGAGCACCGTATTCTCTAGACCGTCGCACTGGAAGTCATAGAAAGGGAATCATGCTCAGACCGACAGCCTCACTCTTCGTAGGCCTCGTCGCCAGTCTCCTCCCAGCAACGATGGGATGGGCGGAACCGGAGTTTCCTGCTGTGTTGTTTGAACAGCCCAGCCATTTCACCGCGCCGGATGGCACCGATGTGCTGGTAGAGCCCGGTACCTATCGCCTAGAACAATCTGCAGAAACACAACTCCGATTAGTCGCCGACCCCGGACACCCAACCATAGAAATCCAGGCCACCGCCACAACGCATGAAGAAACCCTCGCGTCGCCTCTGGCTCTGGCGATCACCGAAGAGGGCCAAGAGGACGAAATCCATCTCGTGTTGTTGCTGCCTGACGGACAGGGCCTCGATGCAATAGGCACATTCAGCGGGACCAGGTCACGGGCCACGCGCAGGGTGCTAACGGCGACTCAACTACGCGCCGGTGTGGCTCAGTCCGCGCCGCTGTTCAGCGGCGCGGTTGCACCACCTACCGTGCTCTATGGCGTAGCCACTCCTGGCGCCCTCAAGTGGTACCGCCACAACGGCGCGCCCACCGGAGCGGGGTTGAACTCGCCTGGTGCCTGGACCGGCCCGACCGAGGTCGGATCCGGCTGGCAAGACTTCATCCAGGTCGTGCCAGGAGGTGGAACGGTGCTCTACGGCATCGCCCGCGATGGCACCTTGAAATGGTACAGCCATGACGGCGCCGTGAACGGAACCCCAGCCTGGCAGGGGGCCAAGAATGTCGGCACCGGGTGGCAGAACTTCAAACAGGTCTTCTCTGGATCCGAAGGCATCCTGTATGCCATCGCTCAGGACGGCACCCTGAAGTGGTATCGCCACACCGGGTATCGCGACGGCGCCGCAACCTGGGACGGCCCCAGGAATGTCGGCACTGGATGGCAGAATTTCAAAACCGTGTTCGGCATGGGGGATGGCGTGATCTACGCCATCGCCGGTGACGGAAAATTGAAGTGGTACAAGCATGTAGGATTTCGCGACGGCGCGATGGCCTGGGACGGCCCCAAAGATGTCGGGACCGGGTGGCAGAACTTTAAACAGGTCTTCGGGGCCGGCAACGGCATCATCTATGCCGTCGCCAACGACGGAATTTTAAAGTGGTACAAGCACCTCGGCTATCGAGATGGCACCTTTACATGGGAAGGGGCGAAAGATATCGGCACCGGATGGCAGGGGTTTCCGACCGTCGTCGCCCTCCTCCCGCTGGCACCGGCTGCAGCTGTCATCACCGCGCAATCCTCGATCGAATCCGTTGAGACCTCCGGTCCCGGCCACTGGGTCACCTGGAACTATCTTGCCATGCACCACCCCGAGATCGTGGCGCAGGCACTGGCTGATGTGCAAACCAGTAAACAACCGCGTGCCTCTATCGTTGGGTTGGCTTCTGACGTGGAACTGAATGCCCTGCTCAAGACTGATTGGACCGCGGAAGTGAATCGGCTTGCGGCGCTGAGTAATACCAGTGGGCCGCAAGCTGGAATCACGCCACGTGGCCTGCCTAGTGACTCGTACGCAACGGACCTCCCGCCCATTGCTGCCGCAAAGCCGAATCCCGCATCGAATGCCATTCCTTCTGCAAAGAGGAACCCTGCATCGCAAGCCATCATCAATGAACTGCTATCGCTCACACTCCCTCCGCAGAACCTCGGCAGCGTGTGGGCAGGTCAATCCGCCTTCGCATACGTGTTCATCACCGCTCCAATAGATGGGTATATTGAAGGCCGCTTCAACTTAAATGCCACGAACCGGCATTTCCGCATTGTGAATGCCAAAGCCTACTCAGGAGAAGTGGTGAACGGAACCCCCGCCGTGTCTCTAACCATTCCAGGAGGTCAGTACCAGGATGTGGTCCTGGATCCTGCCAATCCACCGGCGCAGATCAGCAAAGCGGGGTTCGTAGCGATCCTGGCCAAAAAAGGGCAACTGATCGCGTTCACAGTCGCGTTCGAGCCTGTCGGCCTCGGGATGACCCCGGTGGGCAACAATGAAGCCACCCTGGAATTGAGTGGAGCGACGAGCACAGATATCAATATTCTTTCACCCAACACTCCGGTGGCCACATGGAGGCGTTTCGCATCCATTCTCGGACGCTTCGAAGGCATCAACTTTGGCGTGCTCGGTACGATGCGTGATAGCGCCATGACGGTGTTTTATGATGGGACCCCCTGCGGGCGGCTCATTCCTGTGCCGGCCAACATCACCTTTCACAATGCCGAGCAACAGGCCCGAAACGTCTCCGTCACTGCCGAACTCTCTCATCCCTTGCATATGCAAGGGATCACCGTGTCGCTGGCTCCAGGAGAACGCAAACAGGTGCCCATTCCGATTCAGATCGACTCCTGTCCAACTCAGGGGGTCGAATACAGGGGACGATTGAGTTACGCGTATGCGGGTGTCGTCAGACAGGTAGAGTTTGGCGTGACGCTCTACCCGCAACTGCTCCATTGGTACAAAGGTCCGGCTGAGGTTGGTTCCTGTCGGTACAGCTGGGATATCTACGCTCAACCAGACGGAACCACGCGCTTTGCCTATAGTTTGCGAAACACCAACCTCGTCTCGGAAATGCAGTTGGATTTACGATTTTTGGTGCTCGGGATGAAAATCGGCGGAGGTGTATTGTCGGACGGTCAAAACACCGTGCATACAAAATTCGGCGGGTACACGATACAGTCGTCCTTTGTGCGAGACAATTATGTGCGACTCTTCCCGGAACGCGCTCGGGGACAACTGAGATGTCATACCCCTGGTTTTTAAATGGATTCAGAGAACATCTCCTTGAACTGACTTTGAACGACAAAGAGAAGTAAGCATGATGAAGATCCCAGGCTGGAATCAGATCTGTTTCAAACCTGCGGCGCAGAGACTGGCTCTCACTGCGTACATTCGAGGAATGGTCTTCGCCGTTGTGAGCATGCTGGCATTGGCCTCCCCCTCCTGGGCGAGATTGGCTCCCTTCGACGGCATCGGTGGAAATGGTGGTGCGCCGTACCGACTCGACTGCGGTGAATCGGCGGTACTGGTGGGAGTCACCGGGCAATCGGGTCTGGTGATCGATCGCCTTGCCGGTCTCTGCGTAAAAATCGACCCGGTCTCAGGAACGTGGGTCGGAGGCGTCTACGAAACAGGCCCGACTGGTGGCACCGGAGGCTCACGGTTTCATAAGGCCTGTCCAGTCGGCCAGGCGCTCATCGGCCTTGATGGCACCATTAAATACTTCAGCGGAACCAACGTGGTTGCGTCGCTGGGGATCAACTGCACAGCGTTAAAAATCCGAACAGACTATCAGCCTCCGGTCATCAAAGGGTTCCGTCAGGTCGGCATCCATGGAGATCCCGATCCTCTCAAAGTCGAGGCGTCGCAAGACCTCTGTTATCGCCCGCTGGCCGGGAACAACCGTTCACAGGATGATTGGGCTCGCGTGGGCGTCGCGCTAGAAGGCCGGGCCGGACAGTTCCTTGATCGCGTACATCTGGTCTGTGGGGAATTATTGAAGGACCTGCAGGGATATCGAGTGACGTTTCGAACGAGCGCGAAGTCGTACGTCCCGGAAGGCACCCCACTGAACATCCAATGGCGGGCCACAGGCGTGAAGCCTGAGCTGACGCCGAACCTGGAATACAGTTGGGAACTGCAGGACTGGACCCATACCAAGTCTGGGATGATTGGATCTCAACCGACCATCGTGCAAAACGCCTGTGCCTATGCCGCACAACCCTGTGCCAGCGGATGGTTCGGATCGCAGTCACAGTCGCAAATCACCTTCACCGGGTTGCCCCCGGCTCGCTATGAACTGCATCTCACGGTCAGACCGACCGTCCCTGCTCCTGTGCAATCGAACGCTACACAGGCCTTTGAAATCGCTCCGAACCAGTTGGTCGAGGTGACGGTGAATCCAGGAACCGTTCGCCCAGGGCAAGCATCCACCGCGACCATCGTTCTGGAAGGTCCCGCCGTGCCGCGGGGGAAAATCATCCATCTCTCGAGTTCGAACCCGCAGCTCGTTTCAGTGCCTCCCTCAATCGTCATCCCTGGTGGCGCCAGCACCGGAACCGTCTCCTTGCGAGCAACTCCCGCCTCTTTGGGACAAGTGACAATTACCGCTTCGCTCACGGATTTTCTGGTCCTTCAAGGCGCCCAGGCTGAATTGAAGACAACTCGCACAGCCGGCGTGCTGTCCCGCAGTGTTGAGGGAACGGAACAATCGAATATTTCTGCCGAGGAGTTGCAGGCTGCGCCAGATAACGAGGCTGGCTCTGTTGCAGACAAACCATCGCCGTCCGATATTCCCGAACTAAATCAGGACGTGATGGAACGCGGGATACAGGGAATGGTTGCGCGTCCGTCGACCAGTTTCTCTCAATCGAAACAAATCACGACCCTAGCGCCCAAACCTCAAATCGCCGGAGCCATGACACAAAAGTCTCCGGGTATCGCAGCGGCACTGGCTTTGCCGAGCGCGAGGAAACAGACGATCCTCACGATTCATCCGGATATCCAGATTCAACAGAATAATCTCATTCAGCCGAACCTCAAACGATTCCAGACACCTTGAGACACCCGCGATTCCATTTCATGGAGAGGCTCACCAACAGCACAGAGCTGAAGGTTGCTGCATCGATCCATATGCCGCTACAACGAACGGCCGCATGGCGGCATTACGCCTTTGCACATCAAACTATCTGAAGGGCATGATAAAGTTTTTGCTTCAACCGGAAGGAGACCTGCAATGCATTCAGTAGCGAGTCGATTTTTTCTGTCCAGTTGGCTACTCGTAGTCTTCGCCTGTCTCACGGCTGAGCCACTCTCTGCAGGCCGTGCGATCCCCGATCCGTGCAAGCTCATCACCCTTGCAGAATTGGAAGAGATTGTCGGGAAAATCAGCAAGGGACCGACGCCGGCCGACCCCAGTTCGGGTGAGGTGTCCTGTGAGTATACGGTCGCGAAAGATTCGAGCTGGTTCATGATCAATCTCCACGAGGGAAACTTCGATGACATGCGAAAAAGCTTTGGAGGCAAATCACCTGCATCTGTGCCGGAGGTAGCGAAAGATGCGTTCCTCAACGAGCAGTATTCCGATTTTTCCGCTGAACTGTTTGCCAAACATGGAGACCTGGCGTTGCGAGTGAGCATGCCGAAGGGTCCTTCCGCCGCCGCCAAGATCAAGGCCGTTGCCAAAAAGGCTCTGGGGCGGTTCTGATACTCCGACTCTGTTCGCTTCCTAGATCACGCCCGGTAGAGAGCCTAGGGTGGTTCAGACGGAGAAAGCTTCATGGGAGGGTCACGGAGCGATCTCTCGATAGAATTGAACGTCTTCTTGGCAAGAACCGACTCACCATGAGGAGCACCATCACGATGATTGGACGTCTGGTTTTTGGACTACTCATTTGGGGTCTCGCAGGAGGCGGGGTGACGATACTCGACCAAACGGTCGCGTGGGCTCAGGGTGTTGCCAAAGACCGGACGGCCGCTCGGGACTTTGCGCAGAAAGCCGTGGCTCCTTATCGGATCGACGTGAGCCCGCCCACACGCGGTGTCGATAGCGCCACGATTACATTGAGGCCCATTCCCACTGGTACATCCGCCCTTGTTGAGAAGATGTGTGCGCTGTCAGTGCGCCCGGCCAACGGAACAGGCAAATCCTGGCAAGGGACGGCGGATCCAACCTGCGCGAAGGACGCCATCGTGCGATTGCCCGTCGGGCACTACATTATTCGGCTCGCCATCCTGTGGAAAGCGTCAGGAAATACCGCGGGCCTGAACCAAGTCCAGGAACTCCCCTATGAGGTGCGGGCAGGCGATCGGCTGAAAGTGCAATCGCTGACGCTGGACCGAAGCCCCCTTGCGACGAATTCTGACGGGAAGGTCCTGATTGAGATCGCCAATGTCGGCCCGGTGGCGGTGCCGCGTTTCTCGATTAAAGGCATATTCAGATCCGCCAATGGATCGAAGGTCGTCATGGACAAACAGATTGCTCCGCTTCAGCCCGGAGCGGTGTATCGTGATGGGGTTGGCTTCTTCCCGATACGCAGTGGACGGTCAGCCCTTGCCATCGAGGTGGACTCGGCAAATGCCGCAAGCGAAGGGAGTGAATTCCTTTCGAATAACAAGGCTGAACTCTCGTTTGACGTGGGGCCGGGTGCCCCCCCGAAGCCCGTGCTCGCGACCGGAAGCACCCGTGTGCAGGAGGTCCCTCACATGAATACCTGGGAAATCTCCTATGCGATCTGCAATGTTGACCCTGAGGCGTCCTACGCCGTGAGTCTGCGCTGCCTCGACAATTGTACGGATCCGGGCATCAGTCTCAATGCGGCTGCACCATCCACTCCGATCTGCACGCCTATCGGTGAATGCAGTGGAGGCGCGCAATATCTTCCAGACGGCGGGGACCGCTGCCCGCCGAATCTCCCTTTTCCCGGAGCGATCCAATTCCCTCGCCTAAAGAGGTTCATTAGCCCGTATGCGGCGCATGATTACGAGCTGGGCGTCCAAGCTGAAAAAGTCCGCGGTCCCCACGGATTTACCCGAGACATTCGCATCATCCATGTTCCGAAGATCTGTGACTTTCCTCCTTGCACTCGCACCGACAATTATCGGTACGAAGGGATATCCGTACGTTGAACAGTTAGGGCTGCGCCGTTCCTGCCGGCGACGGAGGGAAGCTAAAAGCCTTGGCGCAAAAATCCGCCAGAGGTTCATGGCTCAGACGACAAACTCTTTGACTCGTCGCTCGAACTCGTTCCACGCCGCGGCAAGACGAGACTTTTTCCGGCATTCCCCATTCCGTGATTGACCCCGGACCCGTTTCTCGCCTATCCTGTGCCCCCTTACACATCCTGGCAGAGGTTCTACGAGGTCGCCCTTCTCGGGAGCACGGAGGCTAGGCTTGAGAGTGAGACCCTCTACCGAATCTGCGCTCCTCTTTCTTCCAGCACCTTCTCGTTCATTGAACCTTCCCAACCATCTCCTCGACATACTGGCAGAACGTATTACTTTTGACGTCACACTGCACGGAGAGAGATGAGACCATCGACCGTCCTCGCTATCATTCTCACGATTCTCCTGACGACATCTCCCTCCGCACATGCGCTGGTGGATTATCCTGCTCCATCTAGAGTTAACGCGGACGTCTCAGATTCCACGAACGCGCCATTCAATAACAGCACAGCCATCGAATCGGCAACCTCTTCCGCCATTCCGAAAGGTAACATTCCCGACTGCGAGGGCACGGTTCCATCCAGCGGAGTCGTGACCACCCTTCTCAGCCGGATTGTCCGCTCGCCCGGCAACACCCACGGTAAACAATGTCCTATTCCACCGGTCCCGGACCATCCTTCATCAGAGGAGCCCCACAAATGATCACGCAATCCCAGACGTTTCGCCGTCGCCCACAGTTCCTCTGCACAACAGTCGCTGTGATTGTGCTGACAACTATGATCGGCTGCGCCGGACCATCGACACCCTCCCATCAGGCCAACCAACAGTCTCTCGACCATATGATCGAGCGATACATTCAATCGCATCCGGAGGTCATTGAACAATCGCTCCAGGCTCTGGAAGCCAAACGAGAAGCGGAAGAAAAGACGCGGCAGAAGGCCGCCCTCGCCATTAAACAGAATGAGTTGCTCAACGATCCGGGCTCCCCTATCAGCGGCAATCTCTCCGGCGATGTCACCCTGGTGGAATTCTTCGACTACCGCTGCGGATTCTGCAAGCGTGCCGCAGGCGCCGTGACGCAACTGCAGCAAGAAGATCCGCGCGTTCGCGTCGTCTATAAAGATCTCCCGATTCTTGGGGAAGCTTCGGAACTCGCCGCGAAGGCGGCCCTCGCATCCAAGATCCAAGGCAGGCACCAGGCCTTCCATGAAGCGTTGTTGGCCTCCAAAGGCGACGTGACCAAAGATGCCATCCTTGCAATCGCGGGCGAAGTCGGCCTGGATGCCAAGAAGCTTGACGCCGACATGCAATCGCCCGACTTGCAGACAATTATCGACCGCAACCGGGCCCTGGCCAAAGACCTTGGCATCAGTGGAACGCCGGGATTCATCGTCGGAACGGAACTCGTGCCGGGAGCGTTGGATGTGAAGGGTCTAAAAGATCTCATTGCGCGAGCTGGAAACAGGAAATGAATGATGGGAGCCGAGGCCGGAAACTTGGACTTGACTCGCCGCCTTCCCACCATGCGGGAAGACACATAAGACAAAAATGGGTGTGCTAACCACAAAGAGGAGGTCATCATGGCAAACGCAAGCCGGACTGCAACCTATAAAGGCAGCATAATGTTCATAGCCTTGACCCTCGGAGCTACCGTGATGATCGTCGCACCGGACGCCAGTTACGCCAAACCGAAGAACCCGATTTACAATGAATGTGCCTGCGCCTGCTATACACCTGCGAGTGGCTTCGGAACGATCCTCGACATCAGGAATAGCGCGGGAGTTTCGTGCGGAATGTATAACAATCGACCCTGTACCGGCACAGACGAAAATGGCGCAACGGTTTCGGGTACGACAAAGTATTGTGGAGGCTATAAGCCTGGCGGGACCAGAGCGATGCTGAGTGTGATTCCGGACACGAAGCTGTCGATCATGAGCCGCGGAATAGAAGGAGAGAAGCAAACGCCTTCCGGCCAGGAGAATGAGTCAGCCGCGCTGACGTCACGGCCCGGTGATGCGATGATGAATTGTTCCTGTGAGGGCGGCAACGGAAGCTGCTCTGTCACATCCACAGATGGAAAGACCTCCACCTGTCACAAAGGGGACGGCGATACCTGTACCGGATCCTGCGCCTATCCGAAAGGAACCATTTCCGGAGAGTAGTCCGCGCCCCTGGGAGGAAAGACAGTTGAAGTGAACCGCCAATCGGACGAGCTGAGTCAATGAGGAGGTGCATCATGCAACACGAGAATAATAAAACATCACAGAACGTCGCGGCGAGAGTTTGCTTACTTGCCGTTCTCGTCATGGCCGGGGGATCGTACGCCGCCGCAGAGCCGCCTGCGCCCGCGCCAGAGGGATCCGCTCCTCCGCCGGAAGCCGGTGACGTGCAGGAGCGGGCGGTGATGCGGGATCAACGAACACAACCGCAGCTGAAGAAGACGGCACCCGCTACCGCCCAACCGATGGACAAATCTGGCATGGGAATCCTCCAGCCGGGAATACTCTCGGCGCCGACTCCATCGGCTCCATCCACCGGAGGTACCGGACCTTTGCCTGTCGTAGGCGGCACCTTTGAGCCCAACTACAAATACCCGTGGGTTGTGCGGATGAACGGCTGCGGTGGGGTGCTCCTCGATGCAGAATGGGTTCTGACCGCCGCGCATTGCGTCACGCCCGGAATCGGATTTGGCAAGCTCATGTACACTCGGACTGATCCCTACACCGGTTCCGTCAGCACGGAAACTCGCGCGCCTGCTGCTGTTGGGGCTCGGCGCGACGGCGTGTTCATCCACCCAAATTACACGCCGAGCAACGATCAGGCCAACGACATCGCACTGATTAAACTGGCAAGTCCGTTCACGATCAGCCCTTACCTGCAGACCGTCGGATTGCCGAGAATCTCGCGCAACCCGGGGATGGTGGGGACGGTCGCGTCGTTCAGTCACACGGGCACCCTCCCCGCGGGACAAGCCGCCATCTTCCGCGGCCCCGTCTCCCAGCTCGACTCACCGACAAAACTCTTTGTTCAGGCCAGCGCAGCCAATGCGTCGCTGTGTCCAGGAGACAGCGGATCGGGGTTCGTGACGGTCGAGTCCGGCCGCGCGACGGTACGCGGAGTGGCCTCGCAGGGGTCCGTCGGCGACTGCATGACACCGAATGGTGAAGCCGTGTTCACGGATATCTTTGCCTTTCGGGGATGGATCCTGCAAACGATGGGCAAGAGCGACAACTTGAATACCCGTGTCCGTTGGGGTGGCAAGACGGCACGTGGCGTAATGGGTCTTGGCTGCCTCCCGAATCCCACGATATGGGGCCCGCTCAATGTGGTTGGCGTTGAGGAAGCCAACATGTGCGACGCCGGCCAAACGCAGACCATCATGTGCAACTTGGATAAGAACCA
>CXWL01002031.1_pt1 | contig 10930 bp, 8 predicted proteins | sample 590931 | NCBI WGS metagenome assembly CXWL01 (sample SAMEA3498368, study PRJEB10139) | groundwater metagenome | biome: water well; material: biofilm material | place: Germany | collected 2015-04-27 | reverse complement strand
CCAGAGTGTTTTTGCATTACTGGAAAGTGAAATTGCTTCCGAGGTTAGTAAGCGCAATGGCCGTCCTGGCATGACACTGTGGAGCATACTGGTTTGTGGCGTATTACGCCTGGACTTAAATGCTGATTATGACCGTCTTCACGAATTAGTTAACCAGCATAAAACCTTGCGCGAGATGCTGGGTCATAGTCTGTATGATGAAGACGAAAGCTATGCCTATCAAACTTTGGTGGATAATGTTGGCCTGCTCACGCCGGAGCTTTTGGACAAATTGAACCAAATCATTGTTGAAGGAGGGCATGCCCTTGTAAAAAAGGGCGAAGGAGTCCTGCGTGGGCGGTGCGACTCCTTTGTTGTTGAAACCGATGTGCATTTTCCAACCGACATCAACTTATTGTGGGATGCCCTGCGCAAAGCGATTACGCTGACGGCATATTGGTGTGAAAGGCGGCAATTAAGCGACTGGCGGCAATATAGCTACAATCTGCGCCAATTAAAACGACTCATGCGTAGCGCACAGAACAAAAAGCGCAGCGTCGCTAAAGCACGACAAGACAAAATCGACGCACAAGTTACACAAGCGCACCAGGCCTATGTTGACCAAGCCAGAAGTCACTTAGACAAAATTCAAGACACCTTAACCAAACTGGCCAAACTGACCGCGATTGCGCCTACTGAGCTACTCCAAAAGATTGAAATTGAAAGCTACATCAGACACGCCGAGCGCCAAATCGACCAAATCGGACGTCGTGTCATTAGAGGTGAAGTGATTCCTCACGCAGAAAAGGTATTCTCCCTATTTGAGCCGCACACCGAATGGATCAGCAAAGGTAAGGCGGGCGTACCGGTTGAGTTGGGTGTCAAAGTATGCATTCTGGAAGACCAGCATCAATTCATCTTGCATCATCACGTGATGGAAAAGCAAACCGATGATCAGATTGTAGTATCCATGATCGCAGAAGCTAAAAAACGCTTTCCAAAACTCAACGCCTGTAGTTTCGACAAAGGCTTTCATTCACCCGCCAACCAAGCTGAATTGACCCAACATCTAGACCAGGTCACGCTCCCTAGAAAAGGCAAACTAAGCAAAGAGCATCAAGCGGTAGAACGAACCGAAGAATTTGTTAAATCCCGTCATGCACACTCGGCGGTAGAGTCAGCAATCAATGCATTGGAGGTACATGGTTTAGACAAATGTCCAGACCATGGCATCGATGGTTTTAAACGTTATGTTGCACTGGCCGTTGTCACCAGGAACATCCGCCGAATGGGTGACATTCTGTGGCAGCAAGATGTGGAACGTGAGCGTAAAACGAAAGAGCGATATTTGAAATATCGATCAGCAGCCTAAACAGCTGTCTATCAAACGTAAAAACCGCCTGATTGTGAAATCAGTAGTGGTTGCTGGGCAAAAATCGAGTTTTTTGTGCTACGCCTCCCAAAAAATGCAATCGGAAGCTTTTTTCAATGTGTATCCTCATTGCATTTTTTAGGAATGATTGAAATTTAGGTAGCTTGTAGGCAAAAAATGGGGTTTTCGGGCTGACACTATATAACCAGAAAGAGGCAGATTTTATTAAAACCGTATTGCCGGCACTTCCTGACAAAACACTTGTTTATATTGCCCCTCCTTCCTATGTCAAAGGACGCTGGCTTGATGAAAATCACAATTTGCATAATGACCACGTAAATATTGCAGAACTGGTCAAAGAACATATCACTCAGCACTGGATAGTTTCATGCGACAACGATCCGGAAATTATTGAGATGTACAAAGATTATCCGACCACAATCTGCGATATCAATCACACCGTACGACATCACTGCAAAGGCGCTGAAGTAATGTTTTTCAGCAAAAAACTAATCATTCCTAACTTGAAGAATTCATCAAATCTAAAGACTGCTTAAAATCTTAGAGACAAGCATGATATGCCGCTATACAATTTTCAGCAGCATGTGTAGAGGCCAAAAATTCATCCAATTTGAACGAAAAAGAGAATTTTATAGCCTTTATCCACTCAAAATGGATCAAACTGAAAATGATCAGTGGGAATAAAAACAATGACTTAAGTTTTATTAATGGAGAATCCCACTCGTTTATGTCTAGGAATCCAAGAAATTGAAATAATATGTAAAGCGGGAAGCATGATTAAATTCTAAGCATATATATTTTTTGCTAACTTTTGTTTTAGCTTTCTATTGGATACTGACTTTAAATATTTTTTCAAACTTACCAGTTTACGCTTGCGATCATGAATTTCTGGCCAGCACTTTAAAATTCGCTTGACGTAGAGTAAAAAAACCGTTGTTTTCCGCTTGTGTTTACCACTGGGACTTTGCAGTAACACTTGTTCTCTGAAGTGTTTATCAAGCTTACCGAGAATGCCAGCCTCTTCAAACGCCTCCAGTGCCGCCACCTGTCTGTTATTGAGCTTCTTCTCCAATTTCCCTGTGGGTATAATCCACTTTCGTTCCTCACGACTGGTTATCAGATATACCTTGAGCCTAGTTTTGCTCATGACGACAGGGACTACTGCGATTCGCTTTTTCATTTATGATGTTGCTTGCTAGCCATAATCCCGTTTACCTTTCTTGACTGGATGGGCATTCTGATAGCATTTATTTTCAATCATACCTAAAGCTGCAAACTCCGACGATGTAAAGGCAATGGCTTCCACTTTAGATTAATACTCTACTTCTAAAAATATCAAAGGTCTGTGTGATTCATTATAAATACCCTACTCAAGTCGATGACTATTCAGATAAAACTATATCGTGATTTTTCCAGCTGCACTTCCTTGGTCATGGATGATAGAAAATTCGATACTTCCTCATAAAAAACCCAGACTCTTTCCGGCGCAGGTCCGATTTTTTCTTAATTAAATAGAATTTTCATCCCATCTCAATTGCTCTAACTTATCCACACTTTCTCGCGGTTTCTGAAACTTCTTTCCAAAGTTTGATATAAGCGTAATTAGCTTGCTGGGACTTCGCAAAAACATCGACGGGTGCTTTATGTACGCCCATTTTCTCGATATCTGATGAATAAGGGATGGTTGTATTCAGAAACATTTTGTATCTTGCAGACATGGCTTCCATTGTTGCTTTGTGCAGTGACTTTTGTCCCTGAACCATTGAGAAAAAAGGGACGATCTTATTCTGCGGATAATCATTTTCCTCAAAAAATGCCATCAGCTGCTCGAAAGTCCGTTCTGAAAGCGGGGTAGGAATAACAGGCACCAAAACCAAATTAGATGCGATAAATATAGATTCCGACAGATAGCTAATGGATGGCGGACAGTCTAGTATCACCAAGTCATATTCTTTGTTGAAGCCTTTTAATACGCGCTTCAACCGATTTTTGCGTTTTTTGAAGCCTGCCAGCAGTGTATCAAAGTTACGAAAACTCAAGTGTGCCGGAATAATATCCAGATTTTCAAAGTCACTCGCTTTAATGTGTTTTACCAAGTTTTCATACGCATTAAAAAAGCGCTTTGCCCATTTCTTTGAGGATGGCTTTATCCTGAAATAAAAGGACGATGCACCTTGAGGGTCCAAGTCAATTAGTAAAGTTTTTAACCCGGATTTAGCAGCCCAGTAGGCAAGATTGACCGCAGTAGCCGTTTTTCCGACACCTCCTTTCATGCTATAGCAAGCAATTACTTTCATTTTGAATCTCCTGGCTCAGCTGCCCCAAATACCAAATCAAATTCAATGGTCATATTTTCTGTGAAAAAATCCGTTAATGCGCTTTCAACTTTCGGACGTTCTTCCGTTTTCTTTTGATACAAAATTGCTATCAAACCACTCAAGGCTTTTGACATCTCAATCCGGGCATCATCAATGTAACCGTTTAAAAACTCGATCTGGATACAATAGTCATTGTAGTCACCCAATACTGTCTGTATCTTTTTAATTTCACTGATTATCTTTCCTGTGCGTTTCCTTGGCAACAAATCAACAAAAAATTCGATCAAGTAGCGTAATTTTTTAAATTCAATGCGCAATTCATGAATTTTTTCATCTGCTGATTGGCTATTAATAGCCGCGCTCATTGCTAACATTTTATGATAGTGTTTTAACAATAATTTTTTTACAACTTGCAAAACTGGTTTTAATGCCATTTGTGTTTGAAAAGCAGAGCTCTGAGATAATTCTGCTGCACAGGCGGCGACATCGTTCCTATAATCGGTGGAGGACAAATATCTAGCTACTTTATTTTTTTCTTGCTTACGCTGTTTTTCTATTAAGCGATATAGTTCGTTTAAGCCATTCTCAAAATTTGCAGGCAACATCGCACGATAGCTGTCTTGAGCCAGTATAAATACGTCTAGATCCCGAAGCTTATTCGTTTTGCTCGCAATTGAAGATAGTCTAGGTTTTAGCGTATCCAGCATTGATGCCGGCAATGCTAGTTTTAACAAACTGATTAATGATCTTAGTTTTCGAACGTTAACTCGAAATTGATGCAAAAACTCGGTATCTGTATCTGCAATTACGCCGCCAACATACAGTTTTGTCTGATCAAGCATAGCAATGGCCATTGCTCGTACTGCTTGCTCTGTCCGCATATCCTCCGTCAGAGATAGTAGAGTTCTTTGTTTTGGTTCGAGGGCCCGGATATTTTGACCCATTAACAGAAATCTCAATCCGAAATGATTAATTTCTGCCTTAATGAAGGGCCTGAGTAGCTGTGCAGCCCGGGTATAGTATTTTGTATAACCACGTAGCGCTTGTAGCGTGAGATAAAGGCCAATTTTGTTGCCAACCATCGTTTGTGTTAAACGGCCTCTCACCACTATTTTTTGATCAGCATTGCGCAATGAAAAATCCGTCTCAAGCAAGTTTATGGTTGCGATAGGTAATACCGCGCGCATACCAATTAAATTTTGCAATTTATCTTTAACCTGACCCTCTGAAAATTCCCACCAGAATCTGGCAACGCTTGATGCGCTAGCTTCGTTAATACAGTCAGAAGGATCAATGAGCCGAAACTGCTGTTTATCCACTTGGCAAAGTAGATAATTCGCCTTCCAGAGATGAGAATCAAAATCATCGTAAAATTGTAGTTTAGAGGTTGTGCCCGGATTAGCCTCAATATCAAACTCAGATGATATTTCCAAGAGAATGTCGGTGTTCTTGGCCACCTCATTTAATTCCCAAGTATTTTGAGGCAATGAATTCATTTATTAATTTGGTGTTGTTGTTTAAATATTCGCGTATCAGCTACTCAAGAATCGCTTGAGTACTTTTGCTTTCTTCAAAAGCAAGAGTTTTTAGCACCTTAAGTATATTGCTTTCTATGCGTAACGAAGTGTTTCTTTGCCAAATTTAGGAAAGTATAAAAAAGTAAGGGGTTCTCTGTAGCGACAGAATCTTACGAACACATAACAGAATAGCCTCTATACCGTTTTCAGTTTAATTTGAATACGAATCAAACAAGCATTGAACAGCCGGGGCGATAGTTCTGTATCTCATGTTCGCCGGTTTGACGATACGCCGCAATATGCTCCCAATTAGAATGACTTGGAGTTCACAGGCGGCGATGTGCATCCATGACGGGCGGCAGTAAGACTAGTATTCGCAAGCCGCCTCATTCAGAAAAAAGTGCTGGAATTCCGGCCGAAAACGCGGAAATGGCAAATCATCCTGCTCAAATACATCGATAGTCACGATTGATCGAGTGTAATGGCCATATTCAATATACTACCGGTAGTGTGTATGAGAGACAACCGGATAAGCATGAATTATTCAATACATGACTTACACGATACTGTAATAATTAATGACTAGTATTGTCATTTTATAAAACCAATTAGTTATTCATGCCGCGAAAGCAAAAAAAGATATATGTTCTTGATACCTCAGTTATTTTATACAACCACAACGCAATCTATAGCTTTGAAGAAAATAATGTAGCCATTCCAATCACCGTACTTGAAGAACTTGATCATTTTAAGAAGGGTAATGAGACAAAGAACTTTGAGACAAGGGAATTCATACGCATTATGGACAAACTGTCGGCAAATCACTCATTGCAAAATTGGATTCCCATTGATCTACCTAATCACGGTCAATTTAAAGTGATTATGCAGGAACAGACAAATGGACTGGATGCTACAAAAATATTTGGAGAAAACAATGCAGACCACCGCATTCTGAATGCAGTCATTTCTTTGAGTGCAGAATATCCAAAAAACAAAATAATCTTGGTAACCAAGGATATTAACTTACGACTTAAGGCAAAATCTCTTAATATTGCTGCAGAAGATTTTAAAACCGGGAAAATCAAAGATCTGGAATCCTTGTATACCGGTAAGACTGTTATAGAGGGGTTGACTAAGGAGATTATTGACAGCATCTACACGAATGATTTTTGTATGCCTGAGGACGTTGGCATTAAAGCTCCTATTCCCAATCACTACTTTATCCTGAAGAACAGCAAAACTTCTGTTTTAGTATTTTATAACCCTGTATCGCAGAGAATCGAGCGCATTGAGAAGAAGTCCGCCTACCGGATTGCACCGAGAAATGCCGAACAAGTTTTTGCTTTGCATGCGATCATTAATCCGAATATAAAACTAGTCACTTTGCAGGGTGTCGCAGGGACGGGAAAAACGTTGCTGGCACTAGCCGGTGCGCTTGACCAGAAAAGGCATTTTAAGCAGATATATTTGGCACGACCGATCGTACCACTCAGCAATAAAAACATTGGTTTTTTACCCGGTGACATCATATCAAAGCTCAATCTGTATATGGAGCCGCTGTGGGATAACCTTAAATTCATTAAAAGTCAGTTTAATGAAAAAGACAAAGAATATAAAAGGCTATGTCATCGTTAATTGTTGGTCGCTGCAAATAAACACTAATTACCATTTATAAACAAGTCATTCGCCAAAAAACCAATAATTGATATTCTGATTTAAATTCATTTGGTTACATGGTTACCACTAACTAACGATGACATAGCCATATAAAAAGATTACTGATGCGGTCGATCAGGAAAAGTTGAAAATCACCCCTCTGGCTTATATCAGGGGCCGGAGCATTTCAAATGTCTTTTTTATTGTGGATGAAGCGCAGAATCTGACTCCCCACGAAGTAAGAACCATCATTACTCGCGCAGGCGAAAACACCAAGATTATATTTACCGGGGATATTTATCAGATAGATACCCCTTATCTTGATTCTCAGAGTAATGGATTGTCTTATCTTATTGATAAAATCAAGCATCATGAAATCTATGCTCATGTACGATTAGAAAAGGGCGAACGGTCAAATTTGGCTAACCTAGCTAATCAATTGCTGTAAGATTTCAGGCTTGCCGATGATTTAACCGCTTCTTTCATTTGAAGTTATAGATTTTATTTCAGATTCATGCAATTGGCGTAATAAGTGACTGTCGCTGGCCAGTCAGAAAATATCCCTAATATACGAACATCTTTTGCCAATACATGTAAGGCATTAAACATATCCCCATCATTATTGATCACGCTGTTCTCAATATGGCTTGGATTTGGGTTCTCACCGTTAAGTGTTTGATAGTAGAAACCACCCCCTGTTGCCAGCGGACCAGATCGTTCAAATGTCCAAGCGATAATATCCAGTCCTGCTTTTTTAGCCCGGTTTGCATACAGTGAAGGAACAATCTCACCTTCTTCAAGTTCCAGCAACATCCACATCGGCGGTGCAATAATCTTTACACCATCAGACGCTAGTTGCTCCATAGCAGGGGACCAGGTTGCAGGGTTACGGTGGTCGAAGGCAGGATCTTCATAACGGCCATCCAGATAAACGGCCTGTTTCCCAAATTCAGGCTCGCTCTGTATCCAGTATAAAATATCATTGATATCAAATGACTGTGCCCACACTTTAGAAGCGGGAATGCCAGCTTCTTTATATTCATTAATCATTTTCTGCGCATAATCTTTCTGCGAAAATCCATTGAATGGCATAGGCACACTGGGAGACTTGAGCTCCGGAGTCATTTTTACTCCCAGTTTTCGAAATAGCGCAATGCTTTCCTTATGAGTTAGCAAGGTTCCGCGACTGGCATAAAGATCGGTTCGCCAATTTGGTGTGCCTTCCATAAAGTCACTCACCGTAGTGGCTAATGGATCAAAACCATCCATTTTGCCTTTCAAAGATTTGAATTCAGCCACTGTGATGTCGCTGGTACAACACTGTGCTGTGGCGGCACTGACCAGATTGCCATTGTTGTCAAAAACAGCAGGTTGAAATGGTACGGAACAACGTGAAGCTAATTCGGTTTCAAGAATATTGGTTGTGGTATGCAGATCACATTGAGAATGGCGGCATACCAATTCTTTATCCTGAGTGAAGGTCACGTCGCATTCTATAATACCCGCGCCCATTTTCGCTGCTGCTTGATAGGATTCTTGAGTGTGTTCTGGGAATTGTAGCCCAGCTCCGCGATGCCCAATAGAAAAATCGGTTCGTTTGAATGGGCCTGTTTCACAACTTTCCAATTTTTTCTTAAGCGGACCATCGTCCATATCATTGATTAAGAAAAAGGGGCGTGGGCCTAACTGAATGCTGAGATTCTTACCCTGATGGTAACTTATTCCGGATTCATCTCCATTGCCAGCCCAACTTGCTGTGGATAATGAAAAAGCAATTGCAGCTGAGCCGATCATGGCTGTACCAATCAACATTATTTTACTCATACATACCTCCTGTGAGTTATTCGTATATTCATAGACCCTCTTGCATTGGATATCGCATCGGTATCCATGCTGTATGTTATTGAGCAAACATTTCAGGCATATGATTATTCAATGAAGTTTAAGTGAATATAGGATGAATTGATCTTGTGAGAAGATTTGAAAGCCTCTTGGCCGAGATCTTCATTAAACAACTGGCTACCACCGGTTTTTATGACTCAAGCAAACAATTTCATTTTGGTTGGATGCACCGGAAAAGACAACGACCATCTGGTAATTTTTGGGCAGTTCAGTCTTTCACTTGGGAGGATGTGCAAGTTTCTATACCGCCAGCAAGTACCTTGATAATTATTAGATCCTGCGATGGTGCGAGCTTTCTACCGAAAGCTCGCTTGTTCAGGTTTATTGGCAACTATTCAAAGGATCAATGCAGTACGCCACATTCGTCCAGCTGAAAGGCTGAGGCTTCCTTGGATCAATGGTCAGACGCAACCATTCGGAAGGCGCTGTAGTTGATCCCTGTACGGTAATTCGAGTCAAATTGGGCACGGCCTGGGTGTGATGGATAATACCAGTAGCGCTATTTGGGTTAGCTAAGGGCTGGTCACTGCCATAAACATGAGAGTCACCATTTAATAGCAATACCGGCCCGCCGAAGTCCTGCACTAGGTCAGCCAATTTCTGTACGATGGGCGTGTAGTCGGTAAGTTCACCTGCTGTTACTGCTTCGGGATCCCACATATCAGCCTGAATGCTTATTACCACAGCCCGAGCATGCATTTCTTTCGCCACATCGAATGCGGCTTCCAACCAGCGGATATCAGCGCTTGTGCGTTCAGCGACTTCTTGATTCTGGGCGGTCGGATTATCGAAACTGCCAGTCCAGGGCAAAGTATCGTTGTTTGATCCCGGTATGTTCAGTGTCACGAATACGACTTTGCCTTGCTTCCACATCACGTTTTCTACGAATTTGGCATCGGTAGGATAAGCCGGATCAAAATATTGCGCCTGACTCTTTACTTGCTTTTCCTTACCCAGTGTAAAGCCGGGTTTGGCAAAGAACAAGCTACGTAAGCTAGTCAGTTCCTTAAGTGGATCGCCGCTTTTCAGTTGCTTGGATTTATGGCAATCAGCCCATTCGTTGTCGCCCGGTGTGTAAATTACTGGCTTATTGAATTGCTGGAATTGGAAATAGACTTTCTGGTTATAGCCTGGATTAGATTCTGGAATCGGTGGGAAGATGTCGGCGCTGGTGCAAGGCATGCTGCCGGCATGGATATCACCCACGTGAATTAAGTGGCTGACAGCGGCATCTGCATTGACGGAATCTGTTAGTAAGTGCGCATTATCTAGTAAATTTTTATTATATGGCCAATCTCCGATCACCGCGATGGTAATGGGGCGGTCAGAGTGTTCGTCTTCATGGTTTTTGTCGACAGCGTAGATGGAGGCCGCATAAATTAAGCCGATGCCGCACAAGAACGAGGCCGGTAAAAAATTTTTCAAAGTCAAAAGAGGCATTTTCATTGTTAGTTGTTCCCTTATAAATCCTGGATTGCTAGGAAAGGTAGCCACCCATGCACATGTGAGGAGAATGCTGGGGTAGCCCACTACCAGCGCAAGATAGATCACTGGTAATTCAGTTATAAATAGGCCACATTACAACTTGATGTACACTTGTTGACAGTAACTGCGGCACGTGCGGCACGCAGAAAGCTGAGTGCCGCAGCATATGCTACAAATTTATCCTCTTGCAGGCCGCCCTGTATTGATCACCACCTGGGTCAGGTACCGAATCGCGAATCCAATACCGGCAACGCACACACCGCAGAATCACAAAACAAAAATCATACTTAATTCATCAGCTATACTCATAACTCGCGACCAGTCCACATGCTTTCCTCGAAGCAGAATTTTTTTCAATGAATGTTCTTTAGTATAAAATGAAGCCTATATAAATTGACATGAGATTTCTGGATAATGGCCGATATGATTGAAATTATTTTTTATTCTGTAATTGCATTGGTTGCAGGATTAAAAGTTGCGCAGATAATAAAGGAAAAGTTCTTAAAATAAGAACACCAAATATCTCCATGAGCAGGCTGTTGAGAAGCGCATTCGAGGCGGCCGAGGCAAGGCAAAATAGCTAATAATGCAAACTTTAGAGTCTGAGTTTTAGCTCACCGCAGCATCGCTGGAATCCGGTACCGAATCACGAATCCCATACCCGCAACGCACACACCACA
>CXWL01016988.1_pt1 | contig 10933 bp, 8 predicted proteins | sample 590931 | NCBI WGS metagenome assembly CXWL01 (sample SAMEA3498368, study PRJEB10139) | groundwater metagenome | biome: water well; material: biofilm material | place: Germany | collected 2015-04-27 | reverse complement strand
GCAGTTGCTCGACTTCCTGCTTGGCGGTGGCGCTTGCGGTGCTCATCGACGACTCCGTTGACGACCTGTCCATTCTACTGCTCCTCCCCCTCGCCCACCGCTGAACCCTTGCGCCCAAGCCTCGCCCCCGGATGCGTCGCCGCATGGATCGCTTTCAGCGTCTCGATCGAGACATGCGTGTAGATCTCGGTGGTGTGGATGCTGGCGTGGCCGAGCATCGACTGGATGAACCGGATATCCGCACCGTTCTCCAGCATCGCCGTCGCCGCCGCATGCCGGAACAGATGGCACGCGCCCGGCTTGTCGATCCCGGAGCGCTTCACGTAGCCGCGTACCAGCACACTCATGTGGTCCAGGCTCACGCGCTGCCCTTCCTGGGTCAAGCACAGCGCGGTTTCGGCCGGATCGGCCAGCCAGCCGCTGCGCACCTCGTCGAGATACTTGCGCACCCACGCCAGCGCCCGCTCGCCGATCGGCACCACGCGGTCCTTGCGGCCTTTGCCCTGATGCACGAACAGCGTTCCGCGTCCGAAGTTCACATCGAACACCGACAGGTTGACCAGTTCCATGCGCCGGATGCCGGTCGAGTACAACACTTCCAGCAACGCCCGATCACGCAAGCCAAGCGCGGTTTCGACATCCGGCACCGCCAGGATGGCTTCGACCTCGGCAGGACTTAAGACCTGCGGCAAGGTCTGCCGCGGCAGCCGTGGAAGCTCCAGCTCAGATGCCGGATTGCTTGGCAGATGGTTGCCCCGCACCAGCCAGCGGAACCAGTCTTTGACCCGCGCCAGCTCGCGCGCCTGGCTGGTCGCTGACAACGGCTGGCCATCGGTCTTCCGGTAGTAGAACAAGTGCCGTTGATAGCGCTCCAGGATCGGCCGGGTGATCTCCGCCGGTCGCTCGATCGCACGCTCGCCGCACCAGTCGCAAAGCCGCATCAGATCGTGCCGCACCCGGCGCTCCGATTGCGCATGCAGGCCCAGCACCAGCAGATGTTCGACATAGCGGCCGATCCACGCTGCCAAGCTGCCGGGGTGTGGCGTCGGCGCAGTGCTCGCCGCCACGTGCGAGCGACGTGCCATCGTCAGTTCCGCGCCAGGTTCGAGTACGACGCACCGTTACGACGCGGCGGCGGTGCCATTTCCGTTTCTGCGCTTATTAGTGCGTTTTCCCCAGATTCGACGGCTAAAGCGGCTAGATTCGCATCAGAACGCGCTGGAATGACCGTTTCTGCACCCTGCGAGGTGGCTGCGAGCTGGGTGCGAGCGGCCTGCGAGCGGGGTGCGAGGTTGCCATTCTGCCCTGCGAGGTTGCTGCTTGGACCCTGCGAGGTTGCCGTCGTACTCATGCCTTCGATGTCGAACAGCCCGATCGCCTGGGGCGCATCGCGGCCGACATCGCCATCGAACGCCAGTTCGTAGCTGAAGCGCTGGCCATTGCGGCCGGCATGCGGCAGCAGGTAATCGAGCAGCATCAGCCGGTCGGTGTGGATGCGCACCGCGGTTTCGCTCAAGCCCGACAGCGCGCGGATATCGCGGCGCGTGACGCGCACCGCTTGGCGCTCGATCGCCAACTGCTGCGCCCGCTCCTCGACGAACCGCTGCACTTGGCCGAGCAGCTGCCGCGTCTGCGGCGGCAGCTCATCGAGCGAGCGCCCCAGCACCTCGTGCGCGAGCCGGTTCGCGAGCGCGATATCGTCTACCGTCACTTCGACGTACTCGATCGGCTTGCCCTGGAAGCTTGCCGTTCGCAGCGGCCGCTGGTGCTGGTGCAGCAGCGCAATGGCCTCGATCAAGGTCAGGTATTTCTGATGGTCGCGACGCAACCGCAGCCGATCCGAGGCGAACGTCAGCTGCTCGGCAAAGGCATTGACCACCGCCAGCGGCTTGAGCAACTGTTGCGCCGCGCGGTGCGTCGCCAGCACTTCGTCGCCCTGCGCTTTCGCCAGCAAGCCTTCCAGCGTACGCCGCCGGCGCTGCTTCGCCAGGATCGCCGCCGTCTGCTCGCGGCTCTCGTCGATCGTCAGCACCAGACAGCGGTTCAACAGCTCCTCATCGATGTCGATCGCCGTCGTCGTCAGGAACAGCATCACCGGCCCCTCGACGCGATACGGTTGCGTCACCAGCTGGCCCGTGATCGGATCTTTGCCGGTGCTGGCGATCGTCAGCTCGCCCTGGCTCTGCAACAGCTTCAGCGCATACGCTGCTTGGCGCACGCCCTCTTCCTCTGCGATCGCCAGGATTTTGTGCTTGAGATCGTTCTCGCCGAGGTAAAACAGCGATTGCCCGGTCATCGCCGAGTACTGCACGCGATCGGCCTCAGGCACGAAGTTCAGCACCGCATCCATCAGCGTGCTTTTCCCGGCCGCGCTGGTCGACTGGATCAGGATCGCCAGCGGCTGCTCGAGCTTGCGCGACACGCACGCCAGATAGCCAACCAGCGCATTAGTGGGCTCGCCGACCAGGCCGCAATGCTCGAAGTCGGCCGTAATGCGCTTGATCAACTGCGGGTCTTTGAGCAGCGCCAGCGCGGCGGCTTGCTGCTCTGCGCTCAACGCTGGCGCCTTACCTTCGGGCGTCTTGGGCGCCAAGCGCTCGCGGATTAGCGTCGTCTGCCGATCCTCGACAACGCGCAGCAGCTTGCTCAAGTCAGACTTGGCGACTTCCTCCGACAACCCCAGTTCCACGCTCGCCTGCTTCACCCACGCGTAGCGCTGTTTGCTCGACGCGATATCAACGGTATCGAGGTGGAAGAACTCCCCGCGCGTCGCCCGCAACCCGACTTTCAGCGGCTCATGGCTGGTGTTCTTCTCGATCCCGCGCACCAGGTACGCGCGATCGCCGAGCACCAGGCGCAGCTCGCCGTTCTCGGTAATCTCGAACGGGATTTCCGGCGCAGTCGGTGGCACGCGATAGGACGGTGGCTCTGGCAGATCGGCCGGCACGACGGTGGCCGGCGGTGTGGAGATTTCCTTTTTAACCGCTATCGCCGCAGGCGCAGAAGCAACAGGAGCGGCGGCTAAAAAAGGAACATCAGCCGCCGCTGCTTCGCCCCGCTCAACCATCAGCGCGGCAGCTCGCTGCGGCACATTGCCCACGTCTCCCGGCAGGATTTCCAGCACCGATCTCGACGTCGGCCGCGGCGCATCCGTCCGCGCCTTGCCCATCCATTCCGCCTGCCGGATCACCACGCCTAACGACTTGATCGCCGGCTTCACCGCCAACGCGTACTCGTTCGCGTCCATGCCCTTCGGGAACCGACAGCGATAGCACTCGATGCCGGCGGCGAGCAGCCGTTCGGCGAGCCTTTCCGATGCCGGGTCGCCGGCCTTGTCCGCGTCGTACGCAATCAGCACGCGCTTGATGCCGATCCGCTGCAACGTCGCCAGCATCTCGTCAGTGAACCCCTCGATCCCATAGCTCGAGGTTACGTTGCGATAGCCCGCGCACCAGAACGTCAGCGCGTCGATCAGCGCTTCGCAGAGGATCACTTCCTCGTGTCCGACCAGGCCGGATTCGTTGAACACACCACGGTGCGGCCCCGGCAAGTACAGGTGCAAAGGCGTCCCCGGCCGCAGATTCGGCGTCACCTTGCGCCCGTAGATTTCGGTGATTTCACCGTCTGGCGTGATCACCGGAATGACCAGCGACCCGTTGAAGTGCTCATGCCCCGACTCACGCAGCAACCCCACACGCTGCAACGCACCCCGGATTTCCGCGCCCGCCTTGATCTGTTTCAGCGGCAACTGCGTCCCCAGCGTCCGGTTCCCGTAGCCGACCTGGAAGTGCTTCATCGCCTCCATCGTGATCCCACGCCCGTCCGCATACGCCAGCGCCTCAGCGCTCGCAAGCAGCGTCGCGTGGTAGTACTCCACCACCAACCGCAAAAGCACCTGGTCACCAGCATCAGCGGCTAAAACAGGAGCTTTCACCGGCGCAGGAGCAGAAGCCGCGGGCGCGAGCATCGGCGCCTCGCCACTCTCCTGCCGCAGCAGCTCAACCGCCCGCCGGAAGTCCACGCCCTCGAACCGCATCACCCAATCGATCACCGACCCACCCGCCTGACACGCCCCCAGGCAATGCCACAGATTCGACTTCGGGCTGATCACCAGACTTGGCGTCTTGTCGTCATGGAACGGACAGCGCCCGATCCGCTCCTTGCCGTGCGGCTTCAGCGCGATCCCCGCCGCCTCCACCAGCCGCACGACCGACACCTGCAACTTCAGCCGCTCAATTTCGTGATCTGGGATGCGCGCCATCGGCGTTCCTCCAAAAACCTGTCAAGTCACTCACAATGTATTTTTACCGTACCATACATGTACCTTCCAAGGAAGCATCCATGACCTCCGTTCGTACCATGCAGGAACCCATCTCAGCGATGCCCCTGCAGCCCATGAGCTTTGCGGAACGAATGATTCACCTGCGCCGAGAGCGCGGGTTAACGCAGCAAGCGTTCGCTGACGCGACCGGGATCCACGTCCAGCAGATCAAACGCTACGAGGCCGACACCTCGCAGCCATCAGCCGAGGCGCTCAAGAAGATCGCTAAGTCGTTCGGAGTGACCACCGACTGGCTGTTGTTCGAGGACGCCGAGCGCGGCCCCGATGAAGACCTCCGCCTTCAGTTCGAGGCCATGAGCCAGCTCACACCCGAAGAGAAAGAAGTCGCACGCGCCGTGCTCGAAGGACTGCTACTCAAGCATGTAGCGCGGCAATGGGCCGGCCCCGACCGTAAGTCAGCCCTAGCATTGCGCGAGGCGACCAAACGGGACCTCGCCAAATGAGCACTCTCTGCAGCCGAAGCATATATGCTCAAATTCACCCATAACCACTTGAAAAGGTCGATCTGCGCACCCAATCTCGTCAACTGGGCAAACGAGCGAGGGCGAACATGAAAACTGAAAATAATCTGACATCGTACAAGATCGTCTTTCTTGTCCGCAGCATAACAAGCCAAAATCAGATTCAACGACTCTACGCAAAAGAACTGGAACTGCCCTTCGTTCCGGCGGTTGGAATGAAATTCGTTCAGGGCACTAATCTCTGGGAAACGGAAGATGGCGAGCTCAGCCCAGAAATTGAACGAGTGATCTTCGACCTCGATGACAGCAAGCACGTATGCCTGTTCACGATAACCAAGCGTCTGTCGTCATCGTTCTGGCAGGAGCTTGACATCAACAAACACGGCACCTACGCAGACCACTACTTCTTCCACGTTTAGCCAGCACCGAGACCATGAAGAAGATACCCGCGGCACTTCGACTTCAAGGATCTCGGTTAAAGGATCGATGGACGGTTCTGCAAGCTGATTCACGAACATCAACGCAAACTGGCGCATGCTTTTCAGTCGGCTACTTCGTTGAAGATAATGACGGCAATCAAGCCTACCTCAAGGCCCTAAACTTCGACGCTGCATTGCGATCCGCCGATCCTGCACGATCGATGATGGCAATGACTGATCAATTCAACTTTGAACGAGATCTTCTCGAATTCTGTCGTGGAAGAAAAATGTCCAGAGTCGTTCGGGCAGTAGACGATGGCATTGTCATGCTCGGAGACGACTCTACGGATATCGTGCAGTACATCATTTTCGAGCCAGCTGATGGCGATTTACGGAAATTGATATCCACGTTCGCAGATATTGATCTAGCTTGGGCAATTACAATCACGCATCAATCAGCCGTAGGTCTAATGCAGCTGCATACTCAGAATATTGCCCACCAAGACCTAAAGCCATCGAACGTACTCTCCTTCGCCGGGAAAGCCAACGCAAAAATTGCAGATCTCGGCTGTGCGTCCCGATCAGGCTTCCGCTCACCCCGCGACACTCTTTGTATTCCCGGCGCTCGGCAGTACGCTGCACCAGAACTTGTTTATGGACAAATGGATAGAGACTGGAGAGTAAGAAGACTAGCTCCAGACCTCTTCCAACTGGGTAGTTTGATTTGCTTTCTATACACCGGAAAGTTAATGCTCGCCACCATGTTACCGCATGTCCCACTAGAGTTTCGCCCTTCAGGATTTGGGGGAGACTTTCGTGGTCGATACGCCGACGCTCAACCATTTATCTATGATTCCTTTGTCAAAGCACTTAATGAAGTTCGCCCGAGCTTTAGCGGCAATATCTCCGAAGCAATGTTCGAACTCATGGGGAAGCTCTGCGATCCAAACCCAGCCACACGAGGCGCGGGCGGACCTAAATGGTCAGGCGCAAACCAGTATTCACTGACGCCATTCGTATCTCGGCTCGGAATACTACAAGCACGTGCTCAATATGCTGTAAAAACATGCCTCCGCCAAATCGACGGTGATTATAGTGCCGGCTGATGAATCAACACTTCAAAGAAATATAGTCCCGCGATGGCGGCTATCCCACGCACTGGCCGCCGCACCCGATTCGGGTGCGAGTACGGTTATTGCGACGTTCCAACACGATATACCCGTGTCAGAACTTGAAATGCTAGCGCTCCGATTTGCCAATGAACCATCAATCGGACTTGCCGCCGAGATAATCTCTGCGGGGTTAGTTGAGCATAGCGCGGAACATCTTCAATCAGCCGCGGCATTCGTACTGGCGAGCGGAAAGGGAAGTGCGCAATTATCGGCCACCGCGGAAAATCTCCTCCGTGGTCAGTTCGCGGCTAACGAAGACCAACCAGAATTTCCATCTCTCCATTCAGACAAGAATCGATTTCGATCTGCGGTCGCCATCGCTCGTGCACGAACTCGAAGTTCGCATGTAAGTCCGCTCGCTTGGCTTGACTTAGCCTTTTTGGAAAATTTGCAAGGAGATTTCAAAGCCGCCGAACGCAATGTCGCGGTCGCACTACGCTATGGACCAGAATCTCGGCTCATCCGGAGAGCGGCAGCCCAATTTTTCGTGCACAAAGGCGATCCGGGAAAAGCGGTCCACGTTCTCGAAAAGGCCAGCCAAGTCAAGACAGATCCGTGGCTACTGGCTGCCCACATTGCTGTCGAGTCTGAGTTCAGGGAGCCCCGACTACTCTCCTACGCAATAAAAAGACTTCGCACTGAAAAGTATCGTCCGCTGGACGTAAGTGAGTTGTTTGCGGCAATTGCGACACAGGAGTTTGTCTCTGGCGCTAAAAAACGCCTGGTCAAATCTGCCAAAGCATCCCTGGTTCAACCAACCGAGAATGCACTTGCTCAACTAACATGGATCGAAGCAGTAACCAAATTCAACCTGGTTGATCCTGCATTAGTTGATTCGGCCGCAGATGCGCATGAAGCTCGAGCCCGGAAATTATTCGCAAATCATGAGTGGGCGTTGTGCTGTGACGCAACTTGGTGCTGGCTTGCAGACCAGCCATTTTCGGAGCGCGCGGCTTCTTTAGGATCATTCGTTTGCCTTACATTTATGGATGATCCGAGTCAAGCCATTAACTTCACGCTCTCCGGATTGCGCGCCAATCCATCAAGCTTCATGTTGCTTAACAATAAGGCGGTTGCACATCTCACACTCGGCGAAATTGATAACGCCGAGGCAACGCTTCAAAAGAGCCCGGGTCCCCGCACTTCTGGAGACGAGATCGTTGCGAATGCTACCCTTGGGATGCTGCTCTTTAGACGTGGGAACTACAGTGGCGGTCGGCAGTATTACGAGAAATCGATACAGCTGGCTGAAAAGCGCCAAGATTATCATGCAATGGCGCTGAATCGACTATTTCTCGGACGCGAGGAACTGCGAATTGGAGAACATGAAAACGTACTTCGAGTTTTTGATCAGATCGGAAACACGCTAACAAAGATCGATTCGGAGACGGCGACTGCACTCAGCCTCTGCGTTGAACAAATTCGCGCAATACACCCAGGCGTAGACCGTCCCGGCAAAATGATATTTTGATGCTGATTACTAGGTAGGAGAAAAGAACATCTCTGCTCACTTTTTGGATGTCCAGATCTCGCGTGTCCTGACTCTATCGCGGTAGGGCCACTGGTTACCCGGCGCCCCCCGCACAGATCCGGACGTGCGCAACTAACGCATCCGGCTCTTGCATCGAGTTGAACACAGATAACCGGCTTGGATGGCAGTAACCACTCGACCCGATCCATCAGGCCCAATGTTCAAACCATTGGTCAATCCCGCACCGCGTTCCCCATGCGCCGCAAGTCGCCTACGTCCAATTCCGCGGGGCTCTGCGTCCCCGCCATAGCGTGGCTTCCCATGACTCCTCTCTGCCGAGGCCCTTCGCTCCACGGTCTCCGCAGCCAGTGTTCCGACCTTGTTCGTCCGCTTCTTCACTACTACGACCTCGTCTGAATTCCAATCCGCTTATCCCGCTGCATTAGGGCGTACGCCGTTCTCAGCGGGCGGCATTCCATTGTCCACGGACTGGACCTCCCAGGTTCCGCACAGAACACATTCATGCATGCAGCGGGTCTAAGACTCCGAGGAACTGAAACACCGCTCGCGATTGCGCGGTGACTCATGTTGCCTTCCCCCTCACCCCACAAGGTCGGCATTCCTGACGATGATTTCGGAGCTCAATACCGCGCCTGCACTTTCACCTGTCAACGCTTGGCCTGAGCCGTCTCCAGCCCCCACCCATGACTCGGTGCCTCGGTGAATCGCTAGTCCTTGCCGAGTAGAGGAACTGCCCCTCCAATGTTCTGCCAGATTCGTCCTGGCGCTACGGGGTGTCCTGTGTTGTTGCACATTAATTTCCGGGTGTGCCCCGATCTCTCTACTTGCACTCGAAGCTAGCCTCTGTGCCCATCCATATCGCCTTCGGTCTGGTCCCGACCGGGCAGACAATAGCGCTTTTGATTTCTTCGGTAGTTTTTAAATTCAGTTGGAACAATTCGCATCGTTCATCGCAGATGGTCCAAGCTAGCTCAGCCCCGTCGTCGCTCATTTGTGGAGTGCTAACACGAGTCTTAGGGTTTAGAAGCTGTATTTCCCTCACTTTACGCACCATAAAATCCCCGCCTTCAACGGAAACTACCCAGAACAATTGAACAGTTGTTGGCGAGTTCGTATTTCTCGTATGAACAACAAAGTGCTTATCTTCATACCAGTACGACCGAATCACCTTGCCCAAAGCTGGGCCAATCTCTCCCTGGCAGCTATTGCATCTCAATTCGCTACCATCTGCTACGCTAAAAAGCTGAAGCCTGGACTGATCCCGCCGGCGGCCGTTCTCATTATTTGAATAAACTGCAACAATGTTAGGCGGTTGCGGACCAGAAAATTCGGCAAATGCATACAATCCGCGCTCTAACGTAACGTCGCTTGCATAACACGTTCTTCTTGCAGAATTACAAATCTCGTCATACCTCCCTTCGGTATTACCGCCCTCCCATCTCAGCGTGTATTGCCGCATGAACGATGTCTCTACGAAGACTCCTTTGCGAACTACTGTCTCATAGTCCCTATGGTCCCTGCAGGCACTTAGAGCCAAGCAAAGTATTACCGCAACCGAGCTCCGCATATGCTTAGACTTTGACACTTCGTCGCGAATGGTTAATTCATTTATCAGGGTTGCGAATGCCACGCTCAAGTTCAAAAACATGCTCGCACCTTACAAGCCTCGTTCACGTCTTCAATTTGAGCCTTATCGAGTTTCTCTACATGCTGCCAATCGGAGTCATTTTCATAAATGCTTCCGGCAAGTTCCTCGTCTTTCGGCAAAGAAGAATGATAGAAGTCGTCAAGTTGTCCCTGCTCTTCGCCAAAAGTCCCAGCGACTGGGCTCAGGTCATGCTTCTCCGGCTCCAATAAGACGAGGCCATTTTGGCGTTCCTTGAGAGTAATCATTCCAAGAGCACGCTCTCTCAGCCTTGCAGTAACCTCTGCTTCAGCGCGTTTCATCTCGTCCTCTCGTCCATATGTTGGATCAACAAGTTCATACCACCACCCCAAGGCACCATTCTTGCGCTCCTCAATTCGCGCGTTTGCGTCGGCAATTGGCTGTTCGGCCAAGGCAGCCAATGACTCCCCCAATTTATGAGGCCGGTCCATGGACATGTAAGTTCCCTTTCGATTCGAAAGGGATTCCGTTAAGTCTCTTGCATACTTGCCGTATAGTTCAGGGCGCTCTACGATCTTATCTGGTGTGGTTCCCTCAAACAAATGACCAATAATCGGTGGATATATATGTGCTTCGTTTCCAATCTCTCGATGGGAGTAAGCGTCTCCAAGGAGGTGGGCTGCGAGTCCAGCGGCCTCATCAGAATCTGCGTGAACCAAGACGTCGCGTGCCGCATTCGTAATGGGGAAAGACTGCAGTCCTGTGATTCCATGGCCTGCGCCCTGTACATTCTTGACATTCAAGCTTGACGAACTTCTATTCCCCATAATGTTGCCAGTAACCTGATTTATCGCCTCAAGCGATCCCACTTCATCTGGCAGCTGAGCATACAACGCAACTTTTAGGGCAGACTCTGTTGTGTATCCAGCCTCTTTTGCAGCTATGAACGCCGTGTAATAGTGGCCTCCCTCCGCATATCTCCCATCCGGATCAACAAACGACCCCGGATTCCCATACCCGTATAGGTACTTATTCAGGCTAAGCGGCCGCTCGTTATCCCCCGCCCACTCATCGACTGACGTGAACCGCCCCACCCCCGCCCGGTACTGCCGCGCCTGCGCATACAGCTCATCCCCGAGCAACGGATCCTTCAGATACCCCGTATGCCCAAGCCGGCTCTGCGCCCCGTTCTGGGCCTTCTCCACGCCCCAGACATCCGTCCGCGTCCACCCGGCAATGGCTCCGGTGCCGTCGGTGATCAGCTGCGGCGTGCCCTGTACATCTGTATGCAGCGTGCTTCGGAGCGCCCCCTCGCGGCTCGATATCGCCCAGCCATACGCATGCTGGTAATCCCCCAGCGTGCTGCCTGTGGCATTGGTGCGCCCCGCGAGGTTGGTGCCGTCCCATTGGTAAACCCCAGGCATCGACGCGCATTCCTGCA
>CXWL01162314.1_pt1 | contig 10934 bp, 11 predicted proteins | sample 590931 | NCBI WGS metagenome assembly CXWL01 (sample SAMEA3498368, study PRJEB10139) | groundwater metagenome | biome: water well; material: biofilm material | place: Germany | collected 2015-04-27 | reverse complement strand
AACCTATACCATCTCAATCCACAGGTGGCATGGATTCCCGCCTGCGCGGGAATGACGGTTTCGGAGTCGGCTTTGTAGTTCGCTCCCGATCAATCGACGTTTTGCGACAGCCTCCGGCGCGGGAACGACGTTCGTGTTTGCAGTACTAAACGGACCGGCAGGCCTTTTGCGACAGCCTCCCGAGCAGGACGACGGGCGGAACCGACGGGCGCGAACGACGATCGTATTTGTCGTACTAAAGGGGCCGGCGAGCCTTTGGCGACAGCGTCGAATGCGGGGCCCCGATGGCCGCAGCGCGCCATCAGCGAGGCGCATACCCGACATCACGACTCGAAAGCAGACTGCAAAGCGGTGACCGCCTAACATCGCCAACGGCCCGCGCATCATCCATTCCCCGGCGCGCCGCCGATCTTCGCCCGGCTCGACGCCGCGTCCGACAGCGCGGAGCAGGCGCAGCCAAAAGATGGAATAATGGGCAATATTTCTTGCCGCATACGGGGCGTCGTACCCTGCTACATACCGATCCCGGAGGAGTGGTCATGCTCATGCTGTCGAAGCACTTACCCAGCACCAGAACCTTGCAGTGCTATCTGGCGGTGGCGCAGGAACTCAATTTCCGCCGCGCCGCGGAGCTGCTGAACATGTCGCAGCCGCCGCTGTCGCGCCAGATCAAGAGCCTGGAAGACATGCTGCGGGTGCAGTTGATCCAGCGCGACACCCACCGGGTCAGCCTGACCACCGCCGGCGAAGCCTTCAAGGACGAGGCGTACAAGTTCATGCTGGCGCTGGACCTGGCCATCGCCGCCGTCAAGCAGCAGTTTCACGATGACGATGCCAGCGCCGACACGGTGCGCATGGGCTTGACCAGCGTGATCAATTCTTCGCTGATCCCGCAGCTGAACGCGCTCGTCACCGATGCGGCGTTCACCGGCGGGCGCCCGCTCGAGCGGGCTTGGTCGCGCCATCTGGTCGAGCGGGTGCGCGGCGGAGAACTCGATATCGCCATCGTCGGCGACATCGTCACCCCGAGCGCCGACCTGGCCGTCGAGACAGTGGGCAGCGAAGCGATGATCGTGGTGCTGCCGGCGTCGCACCCGGCCGCCGAACGCAGCGAGGTGGACCTGGCCGAACTGGGCGACATGCCCCTGTTCTGGTCTTCGCGCACCGACAATCCGGCCTTCTACGACAAGTGCGAACGCACCTTCAAGAGCTTCGGCTACGCCGCCCCGCGCCGCCTCGAGCCGAAGGACTTCACGCTGCTGCTTGCCTCGGTGGCGGCGGGCGAGGGAGTGGCCCTGTGTCCGCAGTCGATGCAGGCCACCTCGCGCATCGGCGTGGCCTACCGCGCGCTCGCGCCCAGGCAGGCGCAGCTGCTGTCGATCGACGTGCAGGTGGTCTGGCGCGCCCACGAAACGCGGCGCGCGGTGCTCGACAAGCTCGAGCTGATCCGCGCGGCGCTCGCCGACGCGCCGCCCTGAGGGCGCGCGCCCCTCAGGCGTTGATGCCGGCCATGCCGTCGGCGCCGTAGCGCGCGCCGTGCACGGCGCCGGGCGCCATCGCCGCGCTCAACAAGGCCAGGTCGGCGCCGGTCAGCGTCAAGCCGATCGCGCCCAGGTTTTCGGCCAGGTAAGCCGAGCGGCGGGTGCCGGGGATCGGCACGATGTTGTCGCTTTGCGCCAGCAGCCAGGCCAGCGCGACCTGCCCGGCGGCGGCGTCGTAGCGCGCCGCCACCGCGCGCACGGTATCGAGCAAGACCAGGTTGTGGGCCATGCTCTCGTGCTGGAAGCGCGGGTTGGCGCGCCGGAAGTCGCCCTCGGCGAGGGTATCGGTGGCGCGCATGCGCCCGCTGAGAAAGCCGCGCCCGAGCGGGGAATAGGCGACGAAGCCGATCCCCAGCGCCTGCGTCATGGGCAGGATCTCGTCCTCGACCTCGCGGCTCCACAGCGAATACTCGGTCTGCAAGGCGGCCACCGGATGGATGCGGTGCGCCCGCTGCAAGGTGCCGGCGGACACCTCGCACAGGCCGGCGTGGGCGATCTTCCCCTCCTTGACCAAGCCGGCCAGGCAAGCCATCGTCTCCTCGATCGGCACGGCCGGATCGACCCGGTGGATGTAGTACAGATCGATGCAATCGACGCCGAGCCGCTTGAGCGAGGCTTCGCAGCAGCGCCGGATGTACGCCGCCGTGTTGTTGATGCGGCGCGCCGGGGTGGCGCCGGCGGGCCGTTCGATGCCGCACTTGGAGGCGATTTTGAGCCGCCCGGCGTTGCGCTGGGCGCGCCGCGCGCGCAGCAGCTCGCCGATCAGCAGTTCATTGTGGCCGCGGCCGTACAGGTCGGCCGTGTCGATCAGGGTGACGCCGCGCTCGGCCGCTTCGTGCAGCACCGTGAGCGAGGCGATGTCGTCGGAAGGACCGTAGAATTCGCTCATGCCCATGGCGCCGAAGCCGAGCGCCGATACGGCCAGGCTGGAGCCGAGCATGCGGGTGGGCAGCGCTGGCGCGGTGTTGTTGTCAGTGTCGTTTTTCATGGTGTGTCTCGCTTGGTCGTGGGAGAGGCAGGCGCCTCGGGGTAAATCGGCTGTCGCTGGTCGGCGGCCGCCAGCGCCGCGCGGTAGGCCGTCACGCCGTTCATGCAGGCCGGCAGGCCGGCGTACACGGCCATCTGGATCACGATCTCGAGCAGTTCGGCGCGGCTGACGCCCACGTTCAGGGCGCCGCGCATATGCAGTTCGAGCTGGCCGGGCGCGTTGCCCATGGCGGTGAGCGCCGCCACGGTCAGCATCTCGCGCGTCTTGATGTCGAGCCCGGGGCGGCTCAGCACGTCGCCGAAGGCGTAGTCGCTGACCAGCCGCGCCAGCCCGGGGTCCAGTTCGCCGAGCCTGGCGCCAACGCGCGCGCCCATGCCCGGCTCGAGCGCGTCCATCAGGCGCTGCCCGCGCAGCGTCGCCTCGCTGGCGGCGGCGCTCATCGCTGCAGCGCCGCTTGCGCCACGCCGGCGGGACGGCCGAGGGCCGCCACCACCAGGATCGACACCGCCCCGCCCAGGCCGCCGACGATCATCACGCTGGCGAAACCGCTGTGGCTCAGCACCGAGGCGCCGATCATGGCGCCGCTGCCGATGGCGGCGTTGAAGATGGCGACGTACAGCGCCGACGCCGGCATGGCGGCGGCGCCGGCGGTGCGCAGGATCCAGGTCTGGAAGCCGACGAAGATGGCGGAGATCGATGCGCCCCACAGCACCAGCATGGCGCCGATGCCGGCGACGCCGAGCGCGGCGCCGGCCGTGCCCAGCGCGACCAGGGCCAGCGACATCAGCGCCAGCGCCAGCATCAACAAGGGACGCAGGTAGCGGTCGATCAGGATCCCGGTCAGGACGTTGGCGGCCAGGCCGGCGGCGCCAAAGCCGAACAGCAGGGCAATCACCATCGTCGCCTGCATGCCGGGAGCGCCGCGCAGAAACGGCTCGACGAAGGTAAATGCGGCAAAGTGGCCCGTGACGGCAAACGCGGTCGCCACGTAAATGCCCCACAGGTCGACCCGGCGCAGCACCGCGCCGAGCGCGGCGCCGGCGCCGCCGGTCTTGCCCTGCTCCAGGCGCGGCAGCACCACCAGCATGGCGAGCGCCGTCAGCAGGCTGAGGGCGCCGATGGCGCCGAAGGCGTCGCGCCAGTTGCCATGCTGGCCGATCAGGGTCGCCAGCGGCACCCCCACCACGCTGGCCGCCGAGACGCCGCCGAACACGATGGACGTGGCCAGGCCGACATGGCGCGGCGGCGCGATCTGCGCCGCCGAGGCGGCGATGACGGCCCAGAACAGGCCGTGCGCGATGGCGCCGCAGGCGCGCGCCGCCAGCAACAGGCCGAAACTGTCGGCCACGGTGGCGGCGCCGTTCGACAGCGCCAGGCACAGCATCAGCCCGATCAGCAGCGGCTTGCGCGGCATCCGGTCAAGGGCGATGGCCGCCAGCAGCGCGCTGAAGGCGCCGATCCAGGCGTACAGGGTGACGGTCAGGCCAACGGCGGCCTCGCTGCGCCCGATGTCGCGCGCGATCGCCGACAGCAGGCCGATCGGCGCCAGCTCGGTGGTGACGATGGTGAAGGCGCCGATGCCGAGCAAGACGATGGCGAGCCAGTTGCGCCAGTCCGACTGGCGGGCGGGTGTGGGGAAGTGCGGGGATGAAGCGCTCATGCTGAGCTCCTGTAGGGGTGATGTGGTGGAATGGGGGACGCCGGCGGCGCCGTCACAGCGGCAGATGGGACCAGCCGCGCAGGGCGGCCAGCTCGGCCAGGGCGCGGTCGTTGCCCACCGCGACCGGCCAGCCGACCGCTTCGAGCATCGGCAGGTCCGACAGGTCGTCGCCATAGGCGTAGCAGTGCTGCGCCGCGACGCCGTGCCGGCGCAGGAAACCGTGCAGCGCCGCCGCCTTGCCGCGGCCGATGGTTTGCGGCTGGCCGATCGCGCCGCTGAGCCGGCCCTGGCCGTCGAGCACGAGGCTGGTGCACAGGCAGTGCGCGACGCCGAGCTCGGCGGCGAGCGGCGCCAGCAGCGGCAACATCGACCCGGAAACCAATACCGGGACGATGCCGGCGGCGCGGTGCGACCTGAGGCGCGCCACCGCCGGCGCGATGTAGGGCCCGCGCCCGCCGCCGAAGCGCTGCTCGAACCAGGCGCGCCCGGCCAGCTCCAGTTCGCGCGGCGCCGCGCCGGCAAAGAAGCTGTAGTACAGGCGGTTGAGCTGCTCGCGCGCCTGGCCTTCGCCGCGGGCGGCGGCGAAACTGCGCGCGAAGCGCGCCGCGCTGTCCGGCTGCCCCTGGCGCGCGCACCAGAACGGGAAAAAGTCGAACATGCTCTTGATGGCGATCAGCGTCTCATCGACGTCGAAGAAGGCGAAGCCGGCCGGCGCCGCCGTCACTGCGGCTCCCCGTAGGCCAGGCGCCGGCTGGTGCGGCCGAACTCGGGGTCGGTGCCGAGCACGCCGGCGTCGGCCCAGCGCGACGGCGCCACTTCGGTGAGGTAGACCGATATCTTGTCGAGCGGCGCGCCGGTGGCGCTGTGCACCGCGCGGGTGACGTCCTCGACCAGCGCGCGCACGCAGCTGTCGTCGGCGATGGGCCAGGTGGCGATGTGAATGACGGGCATGACATACTCCTTGCGTGAAATTGCTGAAACAAGCCGGCGCTGCCGCCGCAGGTATCAGTCTTCGGTGGTGAACTGGGCAAACGACGGCGCCTGCAGCTTGAGCTGGGCGTGGATGTCGCCGCCCAAGCCATACCAGCCGATCGCCCCGCCGTGGCACATGTGCGAACTCATGTACAGCACGACGATGTTGACCACCCGGTTGGCGCCGGCCTGGCCGGGCGCCGGAAACGGATTGGGCAGGCGCGCCCAGAAGCTCGCCTTGCCGCTGGCGTCGGTGACGAACACGTTCGGCACGCCCAGCGGACCGGGGCGGGTCGGACTGACCGGGTCGAGGTCGCGCTCGCGCAGGCTCATCACCGTGTAGACGCTGTCGGGCACCAGCTGCTCGCACGCCAGCTCGAACAAGGCGCCGCGCCGGTCCGCCTCGATGCTCACGCGCAGCGTGCCGCGCGCGCGCAGCCACTGCGCCAGGGTGATCGGCTCGCGCCGGCGCCGGCCGTCCGCTTCGCGCAGGTCCGGCACCGGCGCCTGGTGCAGCGCAAAACTGGGGCGCCGTTCGGTGTGCGCCTGCGGGCGTTGCTGGGGCGCGAACAGCATCGGATAATTGTTCGCCGGCAGCGGCAACGGCAGCGTGTGCAAGACCGCGTCGCCCACTTCCTGCGGATCGTCGACATCGAACCAGCGCAGCACCGCGTGCACCCCGCTCTGGTTGAACGGCGGCGCCACCGTCTTGCCCGACACGATCGCCCCGCGCCACGGCAGGCTGGCGTCGGCGCAGGCAACCCGGCCGACGACGATGAAGTCGCCATCGGCGTTCATGATCTCGCTCGGCGGATACAGCGGTCCCTGGGTCGTCACGCTCAGCGCCAGGGTGGCGCTGTTCATGCGGCCACCAGCTGCATGTTGTCGGTCCCGGCGCCCGCTCCCAGCGTGCTCTGGCGCGACGCCAGCATGGCCGTGGTGACGCTGTGCGCCAGCTGCGCTTCCTTTTGCGAGATGTTGCTGGCCGAATAGACCGAGAAGGTCACCTCGGCGCTGGCGCATTCGATGCCGTTCTGCAGCGCCGACATGCTCACCTTGTAGCGCGCGCGGCGCTCGTTGACGTCGGCTTCCAGAATCCGGTACGCCACATGCGCCGGCAGCGGGAACAGAAAGCTCTGGAATTCGGTGTTCATCACGTTGATGACGAAATAGCGCGCCGCTTCGCCGAACGGAAAGAACGCGTCCGTCACCGCCAGGAAGGACTGGCGGAACGCTTCCACCAGGATCATCCCCTGCACATGCTGCCCGCTCTGATGGTCGCCCATCAGTTCGCAGCGTTCGTCGATGATCAGCGGCAGCTCGAACAGCGCGTCGCCGATGCGCTGCGGCGCGCCGATCAGCGTGTTGTACGCCATTTTCTTGTGACTGATGTCGGCCGGCGCGCGGTCCAGCACGCGGCGCAGGTCGGACGTATCGAGGAACGGCACGATCTCGACCCGGTTCTCGTATTTCTGCAGGATGCAGCGCACCTCGTCCTCTTGCACGCCCTGCCCCAGGATCAGCACCGCGTCGGTGCTCATCAAGCCTTCCGGCAGGTCGGTGAGCGATTTGAGCTGGTTGATGGTGATGACGTCCTTGCCTTCGGCAAACGCGTTGAACTTGTCGCCAACGACGAAGAAACATTTCTTTTTCATGGGTGCTCCATTGCGGTGAGTGTGGTTGACAGCCTCGTTCAGTTCGCCATCAGGGCGGCGCGCCGGTAGATGCGGGTGTACAGGCCGCCGCGGCCGCCGGTGATGTAGCGGTCGCCGGCCTGGCGCACGATCTCGCGGTATTGCTCGCTGTCGAACACGGCCTGGTAGTCCTCCAGGCCGGTGGAGAAGCCGGCAACGAACATCACGCCCGGCTCGCTGCTGACGAGCGAGTGATAAGCGAGAAACACTTCAACCTCGGCGTTGTCGCGCACCACCTGGAAGATGGTTTGCTCGCGCCAGTCGCGGTAGGCCGCCTGGCGCGCCGGCGGTACCTCGACATGGCGCAGCTGCACGTAGTCGGTCGTCGGCAGCGCCGCGATGGACGGCTTGGGCGCTTCCACATAGCTCAGCAGTTCACGCTTGACGTCGGCGATCATGTGGGGGGCGAAGCGGGCCAGATCGGCGTCCAGCGCGGCGACGTCGGCCGCGAAGCCGGCCACGTCGTCGTAGGCGCGCAGCTGCAGCAGTTCCTGCTGTTCCAGGTCGAACAGGTAGCGCGTATGGGCGTCGTCCACCAGGTCGGCGGCAAGCAGTCTGGCGGCGGCGGGCACCAGGGGAAAGCGGGAAACGAGCACGATATTGGCGGCCATGATGTTACCTTTTCGAGTTGAATTACGTTGCGGGAGGATCGCGTTGACGTGAATCAATATAGGGGAAAGGTTAACTCTTCTGAATTACTTTATATGCCATACCTTGGGGGTATCACCGCGCCGGCGGGCGCTGGCTCAGGCCGCAGCGGCAACGCGATGGCCGGGCCTTGCATCGACGCTATCAGTCAGGCGCATACCCGACATCACGACTCGAAAGCAGACTGCGACGCTGTGGCCGTCTATAGTCGACGGCCCGGCATCGCGCCCCACTGTACCGAGTTCGATTTGATCAAGAAAAGCCTGGTTCCGCTGGCCGTTGGCGGCTTCGCCATCGGCATGACCGAATTTGTCATGATGGGCATCCTGCCCGACATCGCCACCGGCCTGCGTATCACCATCCCCCAGGCCGGCTACCTGATTTCCGCGTACGCCCTCGGCGTCGTGGTCGGCGCGCCGACGCTGGTCGGCCTGCTGGCCCGGCGCCCGCCGCGCACGGTGCTGATCTGGCTGATGCTGATCTTCGCCACCTTCAACGCCGTCTCCGCGTTCGCGCCCAACTTCCACCTGATGATGCTCGCCCGCTTCATGGCGGGGCTGCCGCACGGCGCCTTCTTCGGCGTCGGCGCGGTGGTGGCCAGCCGGCTGGCCGATGAAGGCAAGGCCGCGGCGGCGGTGGCGACGATGCTGGCCGGCCTGACGCTGGCCAACGTGCTCGGCGTGCCGTTCGGTACCTGGCTCGGTCACAACGTCAGCTGGCGCGTGGTGTTCCTGATCGTCGCCGGCATCGCGCTGGTGAGCGCCGCCAGCCTGAAGCAGCTGGTGCCCTACTTCGCGCCAAATCCGCATGGCAGCTTCCGCCAGGACCTGCGCATCTTCCGCCGGCCGGGCCTGTGGCTGGCGCTCGCCGTCACCGCGATCGGCACCGGCGGCTTTTTCGCCTGGTTCAGCTACATCACGCCGCTGCTGACCGACGTGACGAAGTTCGACATCGCCACGATCCCGCTGATCATGACCGTCATCGGCGTCGGCATGACGGTCGGCGTTCTCCTCGGCGGCAAGCTCGCCGACCGGATCGCGCCCTTGCCCGCCGTCGTGATCCTGCTGGCGACAATGGCGACCCTGCTGTTCCTGAACGGGGTGATGGCCGCGTCGCAACCGGCCATGCTGGTGCTGGTGTTTGCCACCGGCGCCAACGCGCTGGCGCTGGGTCCGCCGATCCAGATGCTGCTGATCGACCACTCGAAGGAAGCGGAAATGCTCGGCTCCTCACTGGGGCAATCGGGTTTCAACATCGGCAACGCGGCCGGCGCCTTTTTAGGCGGGCTCCCGCTGACCCTCGGCTACTCATACGTCGCGCCGCAATGGGTGGGCACCAGCATGGCCGTGGCCGGCATGGGGCTGGCGCTGCTGATGCTCGCGCAAGGCAAGCCAACGGCGGTCGCACGTCGGACGCGGTTAATTTAAGTCGCCCGTCACCGAACCTATTCCCTGTCCCCCGACTCCAACAACTGACAGTAGAAGAATCGGCAGGTCTGCACCTACGACGGGGAGCATGCTCATGAGCGACAATAAGGTCAGAGAGATCCAGCTCGCGCTGGTCAGGCGCGGTTTCGTGACGGGCGAGGTCGACGGCATCTGGGGGCGAAGAACGATACAGGCGGTCCGGGCATTCCAGCAAGCTGCCGGACTTTCGCCCGACGGCATCGTGGGCCCCATCACCCATGCGGCCTTGTTCGGCATTAAGCCCGACACGGCGATGGCGCCGCTGTTGCCATGGATGGCAGAAGCGGACAACCTGTCCGGCACCGAAGAGGTGCTTGGCAGCGGCAACAATCCCGTGATCCTCGACTGGGCAAAGGATCTCGATATCCGCTATCCAGGTGACGATGTGCCGTGGTGCGGGCTGTTCGTGGCGCACTGCATCGGCGCCACCATGCCTGGTGAAGTGCTGCCGACCAACCCGCTGGGCGCGCGTGCATGGGCCGTGTTCGGCGACGCGACCGAGCCACGGGTCGGTGCCGTGCTGGTGTTCTGGCGCGAATCGCCATCCAGCGGCAAGGGCCACGTCGGCTTCTACACGGGCGAAAACAGGAACGCTTACCGCATCCTCGGCGGCAACCAGAGCAACAAGGTGGGCCTTGCCCTGATCGGCAAAGACCGGCTGCTGAAGGCGCGCTGGCCACGTACCGCGGCGTCGCTCAACGGTGGTGTTGCGCTCGTCATGGTCGATAAACAGGGAGTGCTGTCCCAGAACGAAGCATGAAGGAAAGGCAAGCCTGCGGAGGCCAATCTCAGAAAAACTGGCGCCAGTCTTCCAGCCAGCCGGGAAACGCTTCAGCCTCCATCGGCCGCGCAATGTGGTAGCCCTGCGCGTAGGTGCAACCGAGCCCCTGCAGGAAGTCCCAGTCCTGCTTGGTCTCGACGCCGACCGCCACCGACATCCGGTCCAGGCTGCGCGCCAGGCCCAGGCAGGAACTGAGCACGGTGCCGAGCGCGCGCTTCTTCGAGGCGCCGTCGACGAAGCTGCGGTCGATCTTCAGCTCCGAGAACGGAATGCGCGCCAGCAGCTGCAGGTTCGAGCGCCCGGTGCCGTAGTCGTCGATCGCCAGCCCGTAGCCGGCCATGCGCAGGCGCACCAGGCGCTCGACGAAGCTCGGGTCGGTGGTCAGCACCGACGACTCGGGCATCTCGAAGGTGATGTAGTCGGGCAGCAGGCGGTGCCGGCCGACGCAGGCGCCGATCTGCTGCATGAAGGCCGGATGCGCCAGCGTCTCCGGCGCCAGGTTGATCGAGATCGAGATCGGGATGCCCTGGTCGTGGAAGCGGCGGCAGTGCTCGACCGATTTCTCGATCATGCTCCAGTCGAGGAAATCGATGCGGTTGTTCTGTTCGAGCGCGTCGATGAAGGCCGACGGCCCCAGCACGCCGTGCTCCGGGTGGCGCCAGCGGGCGAACGCTTCGAGCCCCTTGACCTGGCCCGTCTCGAGCTCGATCTTGGGCTGGAAGAAGGGCTCGAACTGGCGCGCCTGCAGGCCGATGCCGACCTCCGAAAACGTGAAGCTGGGCCCCTTCGGCGCGCCGTTCGCCGCCAGCACCGGCGGCGTGTAGTTCTCCAGCAGCGCGGCCAGCCTGGCCGCCGACACCGGTTTCGTCATGGTGCCGAGCAGGTCGAAGCCGTAGGCCTGCGCCATCGTCTCGACCGAGAACATCAGGTTGCCGGGCTGCGCGCCGACCACGATCAGGCGCGCGCGGCAATTCATCGCCGCCAGCGTGCGGATCAGCTCCAGGCCGTCCATGCCGGGCAGCGCCAGGTCGATGATGGCGACGCTGACGGTGGGCGTGAAGCTGTCCTGGAAACAGCGCAGCGCGGTGTGCCCGTCGGGGACTTCTGTGACCTGGCTGGCGCCCAGCCGGCCCAGCATGTCGACCAGGGTCAGCCGCTGCGCGGGGTCCGCTTCCGCCACCAGG
>CXWL01027118.1_pt1 | contig 10939 bp, 7 predicted proteins | sample 590931 | NCBI WGS metagenome assembly CXWL01 (sample SAMEA3498368, study PRJEB10139) | groundwater metagenome | biome: water well; material: biofilm material | place: Germany | collected 2015-04-27 | reverse complement strand
TTTGGAGTGAAAACCTAAGTTTGCACTCCTTTTTCTTGAGTAAAAACAGAGATTTTTCATTAAGCAACTGAATTTAAAGTAAAAAGATATGTAGATACCTATGCCCGTAGGGTGGATAAGCAAAGCGCCATCCACCATAATCATCCACCAAAACTGAAGTAATGTTTCAAACCCATGTCCAATTATCGACGCAATCGAATCCTAGGCGGCACCTACTTCTTTACCGTCAATTTACAGGATCGCAAGTCGCAATTGCTGGTTCTGCATATCAACGAACTCCGCGCAGCCGTTCGGAAAGCGAAGCAATCACGCTCTTTTTATATCGACGCCTGGGTAATTTTGCCGGATCACCTTCATTGCATTTGGACATTGCCCGAGCACGACGACAATTATTCCAGCCGCTGGCAAGCGATCAAAAAGGCATTTTCAAAATCAATTCCGGAAACCGAATATCGCTCAGAAACAAACAGGAAACGCCATGAGCGCGGTATCTGGCAAAGACGTTTCTGGGAACACACGATTACCGATGACTGCGATTATGCCGCGCATATGGACTATATTCACTATAACCCGGTAAAACATGGATGGGCGAAAGCGGTTAAGGATTGGCCGTATTCGACATTTCATCAGTTGGTTGAAAAAGGAGTTTATCCGGTTGATTGGGCGGGGTGTGGAATGGGAACATTGGATGTGGGTGAAAGTGAGGAATGATTGGTTACGTCAGTGTTGGTGGATGGCGCTTTGCTTATCCACCCTACACGTCTGCGTCTAACCATTCATGATCATAAAGCGCAGGTATTGCCAACCGCAAACGGGATTCCCTGGCTTGGTTTCGTGGTTTACCCCGGTTATCGCAAAGTCCGGCATACTACCCGCCGCCTGCAGGAACGCTATCACGCATACTGCAATGGACAAATTTCCTTCGCCGAATTAGACGCCAGTGTGCAGGGATGGATCAATTATGTGCGTTTTGCGGATTCATGGGGGCTACGGCGGCATGTACTGAAGCCAATCCGCATCAAACCCGGTGATTTACGGCAAAAAAATTCAAGCGCCGCTTCGCGGCACTATCAGTGAACAGCAAACCAGCGCATCAGTGGCCAGTGCGCCAGCGATCCGCTATTCGATGGGGGACGAACATAACACCCGAAAACCGATACCGTTGTTACGATTGACCGGAAGGAAGAAGCTGAAGAAGTCGGAGTGGCGCGCCGACGCGCGCGCGCCGTGTGGATAACCGCTCCAGGAACCACCGCGCAACACGAGCTCATTACTTCCTTCATTTTCCCAGGAAGAACCATCGGATGGCGCACCTTGGTAGTTATCATGCCATTTGTCCTGACACCATTCCCATACATTGCCGTGCATATCATATAGACCAAAGGCATTGGGCGGGAAAGTGCCTACGGCTAGCGTTTTCTCTCGATCCATGCCCTTGGCAGAACCATTGTAGGTGTAGTCGCCATTAAAATTCGCTTGTTCTGTGCTGATACGTGTGCCGGTATGAAATGGCGTGCTGGTGCCAGCGCGGCAGGCATATTCCCACTCGGCTTCGCTGGGCAAGCGGTAACTGCGGCTGGTTTGTTCGCTCAACCAGATGCAGTAATCTTGGGTATCATGCCAGGATACGTAGATGACTGGCCGATTCTTCCGCCCCCAACCTTCATCAGCAGGTTGTTCCCGGTTTGTGACTTGGCAAAAAAGATCAAAATCATCAAAAGTTACTGCAGTTACTCCCAAGGCAAATGGTTTAGCAATTCGCACTTCATGTTGCGGGCCTTCATTTTCGCTACGATCAGGTTCATCGGACGGCGATCCCATCAGGAATCGACCGGCAGGAATGATCACCATCAAGGGTCCTTCACCACCGATTTTCAGTTTATCGCGAAAGGTTTGACCTGATTTGAGCACTGGCTTAATGGCGGATTGTGCTGTTTTTGTTAACCCAACGGATTTTGGCAGCTCTACGGCAAAGTCATTCAAATGCAACCGCAATGAATCCAGAAGCTGCAAAAAACCGGGATGCTGCGGTTGATTATTCCAGTCAATCAAATCCGCAGTTTGTATACGGCTGAATCCATACGAAAACTCCACAGATTCGATGAAGGCTGGAAAAAGGATTTCCTTATGCTTACCGTATTCCGCCTCTTCCAGCACGAAATCGCTGTCGCGCGAAGTCGCAGACCATAGCACCACCACAGCTCTTGCGGCATGCAATTCGCGTTCGATTTCCTTATGCCAGCGAAGCCCCACGCGGGTTTGCTGATCAATGAAAACCGACCAATTTTCTTTCTCGAATCGATTTGCCAACTGCAAGGCAACATCGATATCCGTTCGTGAATAACAAAGAAAAATATCACTCATAAGCGTTCAGGGGTGCTTGTGTATCTTCTGAGAATCTTCGTTACATTTTCCATGGCCGCCGTAGTATAAAGTAAGATTGCTCTGCGTGTTTGGTTTTGCGGATTCTCACACCACAATCGTAATCGTTTCAATTTCATTCTGGAGGCACCATGTTTCGCATTCTCAGTTTTGATGGCGGAGGTATTAAAGGCGCATTTTCAGCATCCGTTCTGGCGACATTTGAAGAAGAGGCCGGAATGGCTGTTGTGGATCATTTCGATTTGATCACGGACACATCTAGCGGCGGCATTCTCGCACAGGAGAGTTTTCGTTGGACGATGCGAGACCGGAGAAAATTCAGCAACTCATCAATCCAGGAGGCAGAGGAGAAGCCGTCAAAAAGAAAAATAGGGATGTCGTAAAATCCCGGTTTCTGAATGGCATCCCGGCGGCAGTATTTACCCCGCTGCACCCAGTAACCACATAAACACAGGAGAGTATCGCATGCAAACTTGCCCACCATTACACCTGCACCTGTTGGCGCACCCTAAATCAAAAACCGCCAATGAACTGGCGACTCAACTAATGCACCGGTTTGTCGAGCCGCCAGCCAGTGGCGGCCTGCGTATTCCGGTTTCTTTCACGCCTGATACCGGTGGCGATTTTCCGCCAGCACTGAATACAGAAAATGGATTAAAACTCGATGCCGCGCAGCACACCGTCATCGTGGTACTAGCCGATGCCCGCATGTTGCGCAAGGTCGATGATGGAACAGGCCAACATTGGATTGATTTCGTGCAGCGAGCACTCGCACTGGCCCCGCTGGATTCGAGTCCGCATCATGTGCTGCCGGTTGCGCTGGAACAAGAAGGGTTCAGAATCAGCAACGAATATCATGTCCTGCCTGCATTGCTGGATGCCGCCATCACCAATGCAGAGGAGGCTGCCGAACGGAGATTAGCCGCAGTCTCTTTTCATATTGCGGCTCGTGCGATTCAATTACTGACAAAGGGCAAAGTACCTGCGGTTAATCCGGATTGCATGAAAGCCCCAGTGTCGATTTTCCTCAGCCATGCCAAAGCTGATCTGGATAAACAGCCGCATGATCCCGTTCATCAGATCATGAATGTAAAAAATGAACTGCCAGTCGAACAGTGGTTCGATGCTCAACAAATCGCAACCGGCCAGAAGTTTGCCGACGCTATTCAAGCAGGCATTCGCGATTGTTCGATTATGCTCGCGTTTCAAACCGATCACTACAGCTCGCGCCCCTGGTGCCGCCGCGAATTGCTCGACGCCAAACGGCTCGGTGCGCATATCCTGATCGTGGATGCATTGCAATCGGGCGAACCCAGGAGTTTTCCCTATTGCGGCAATGTGCCGTCGATACGCTGGCGGTTTAGCGAGTCGGACGTCGATGCGCGCCGCGTGATTGACCGCGCGGTACTGGAAGCATTACGTTTCCGGCATAATCGCGCAGTTTTGGAAACCACGGCTGAAACCGATGAAATCGTATTAGCTGCAGCACCGGAGGCAGTCACGCTGGCTTTCGAGCACGATGATCCAATCGCGGAAAAAACCTTTCTCTACCCCGATCCACCGCTAAGCCGTGAAGAACTTCAGGTGCTGCAATCGCTGCGCCCTAAAGCACGATTTATCACGCCGCTGACCAAGGTCGCGCAATTCGCTCGACAACATCAGTCTGGCCGTGTGGCGACGATTTCCGTTTCAATTTCGCAAAGCGACGATGTACGCAAATATGGTTTGTCGCCAGATCATCTCAACACCTTGAGCGATGAGATTCATCTCTATTTGCTGATTGCTGGCTTGCAAATTGCCTACGGCGGTGCCTTGAATGGTAATTTCTCCCATGCATCGAATTTTACACTGCGTCTGTTTGAACTGGTGCGTGCCTATTCAAAACTGGCCGAAGACGCGAATGCCAAACCGCTGAAAAATGCCATTCTCAACGTTGCACCCTGGCCGCTCTGGCTAAACTATGGCGATGCAGAACTGAATTTATTCGGCGATATCGCAGAGTACGAGAAAGTGCCGCGCCCAGATGTGCCTTGGTGTGATGATGAACTGTTTCCATTATCCGAAAATGACGGACGGCCGCTGGGTACCAATACACCACAGCGACGCTACGCCTGGTCACGCGGATTGTCGGCGATGCGTGAACAAATTACCGCAAAATCGCAAGCACGTTTGGTCATCGGCGGCAAACTATCCGGGTTTTCCGGCATAGTACCCGGTGTCGTGGAAGAAGTCTGGTTATCGATCAAAACCCGGCAACCGCTGTTTATTGCTGGTGGATTCGGCGGAGCGGCACGCGCGGTGTGCGATCATCTGCAAAATAAAGAACGCTCTGAATTCAGCGAAAACTGGTCGCGACAGACCATTCCGGATTATCAAGCCGTACTCGCCTTGTATACCCAGCATGGCGGCACACCGTCAACGATGAGTCAAATCGGCACCGATCTGGGGATCCAAACACACGCGGGACTCGCACAGACATTCAATAATGGATTGAACGAGCAGGAAAACCGCGAACTGATCTACTGCACCGATCCACAACGCATCGCTCAACTCGTTTTGACGGGTATTGGGCGGTTGTAATGGCAGTTTCGCAGCCTTCCTCAATCTGCCAAGAAATTGCGCGCGCCGCTTCGCGGCGCTATTTGTAGGGTGGATAAGTGAAGCGCCATCCACACATTCACCTTTCCTTCGTAATAGTCAGGAGAGGGTAAGATATAATAGCCAACTCATTTTTTACAGCAGATCCAAATCAATGAATAGAGATTCCCGCGCCGCTTTATTGGAAAGTTTATTTAGCCAACGCATTCTGATTCTGGATGGTGCCATGGGTACGATGATTCAAACATTTAAGCTGGGAGAAGCAGATTTTCGTGGTCAGCGTTTTGCTGATTTTCCGCATGACCTGAGAGGAAATAATGACTTACTGACACTCACGAAGCCAGAAATTATCCGTTCGATTCATGCGGGTTATCTGGAAGCGGGTGCAGATATCATCGAAACCAATACATTTAATTCCAATGCGGCTTCGATGGCTGATTACCACATGCAGGATCTGGTTTATGAGTTGAATTTTACAGCAGCAAAACTGGCACGTGAAGCTGCGCAGAGCTTTGAAGAAAAAACACTTGAGAAACCACGTTTTGTTGCGGGTGTGATCGGGCCCACCACAAAAACAGCGTCCATTTCTCCCGATGTCAATGATCCAGGTTTTCGTGGCATTACTTATGACCAATTAGTCCTTGATTATACCGAGTCGATTCGTGGGCTGGTGGATGGCGGGGTTGATATTCTGCTGGTCGAAACCATTTTCGACTCACTCAATGCAAAAGCGGCCCTTTTTGCCATTGATCAATACTTCGAAGATCATGGGTTACGTTTACCGATCATGATTTCAGTCACGATTACCGATGCATCCGGACGCACGCTTTCAGGACAGACACCCGAAGCATTCTGGAACTCAGTCAGCCATACCCGGCCACTATCGGTAGGCATTAATTGTGCTTTGGGTGCCGAGTTAATGCGTCCGTATGTTGAAGAACTGTCGGGTGTGGCGAATGTTTACACCAGTGTTCATCCCAATGCCGGTTTGCCCAATCCGTTATCTGAAACGGGCTATGATGAATCCCCTGAATATACCGCGAATCAAATCAAAGGATTTGCGCAATCAGGCTTTGTCAATATTGTGGGCGGCTGTTGTGGTACAACGCCGGCACATATCAAGGCCATCGCGCAGGCAGTCAGTGATATCGCGCCACGGAAAATACCTGAAATTCCGAAAAAACTGCGCCTGTCCGGCTTGGAGCCATTGAATATCGGTGATGACTCACTATTTGTGAATGTCGGTGAGCGTACCAATGTCACAGGATCCAGAGCTTTTGCCCGTTTGATACTCAATGATGATTATGCAGAAGCCCTGAATGTAGCACGTAGCCAGGTTGAGAGCGGCGCACAGATCATCGATATCAACATGGATGAAGCCATGCTGGATTCACAAAAAGCCATGGTGACTTTCCTGAATCTGGTGGCGGCTGAGCCGGATATCTGCAAAGTGCCCATCATGCTGGATTCCAGTAAGTGGACAGTGATTGAAGCGGGTTTGAAATGCGTGCAAGGTAAACCCATCATCAATTCCATCAGCATGAAAGAAGGCGAAGAAGATTTTATCAAACATGCCAAGCTGGCCCGTCGCTATGGTGCAGCGGTGATTGTGATGGCTTTTGATGAACAGGGCCAGGCAGATACTCAAGAACGTAAAGTAAATATTTGTACCCGCAGTTATCATCTTCTGGTTGATCAGATTGGTTTCCCGCCAGAGGACATTATTTTTGATCCCAATATTTTTGCCATTGCGACGGGAATAGAAGAACATAATAACTACGGCGTCGATTTTATTGAGGCTACTCATATCATTAAACAAACCTTGCCGTATGCCAAAGTGAGTGGCGGGGTATCCAATGTTTCGTTTTCCTTCCGTGGTAATGAACCCATTCGTGAAGCCATTCATACGGCTTTTCTGTACCACGCGATTAAAGCCGGCATGACCATGGGCATTGTGAATGCCGGGCAATTAGGCGTTTATTCGGACATTCCGGCGGAGCTACTGGAGCGAGTTGAAGATGTCATACTGAATCGGCGTGCGGATGCAACCGAACGTCTGGTTGAGTTTGCGGAAAATTTCAAGGGCAAGAAAAAGGAACAGATTGAAGACCTGGCCTGGCGCGACGAGCCTCTGCAACAACGGCTGACGCATGCCTTGGTCAGGGGAATTGACGCTTTTATTGTTGAAGATACCGAAGCGGCGCGTGTGGAGATTGAAAACAAAGGCGGCCGTCCGATCCAGGTGATCGAAGGGCCGTTGATGGATGGCATGAGTGTCGTGGGTGATCTGTTTGGCGCTGGTAAAATGTTTCTGCCGCAAGTGGTTAAATCAGCGCGTGTCATGAAACAGGCAGTGGCCCATTTACTCCCTTTTATCGAAGCAGAAAAGAAATTATCGGGCGATAACAAACCCAAAGGAAAAATTGTCATAGCCACCGTCAAAGGCGATGTGCATGATATCGGCAAGAATATTGTCACGGTGGTCTTACAGTGCAACAACTACGAAGTGATCAACATGGGTGTCATGGTGCCCAGTGCGCAGATTCTGGATATGGCGCGGCGTGAAAAAGCTGACATTATCGGTTTGTCAGGACTGATCACGCCTTCACTGGAAGAAATGGCGCATGTAGCCAAGGAAATGCAACGCGAGGGATTTACTATTCCATTGCTGATCGGTGGTGCAACTACGTCCAGGGTGCATACGGCAGTCAAAATTGCGCCGCATTATGAAGGGGCAACCGTATGGGTACCCGACGCCAGCCGTGCGGTGGGTGTGTGCAGTAATCTGCTGTCACAGGATTTACGGGCGGGTTATGTGCAGGAAATCAAGGAAGAATACGAAAAAGTACGCACCCAGCACAAAAACAAGAAAGGACCGGCACAACTCCTATCCATTGCCGAAGCACGCGCTAATGCGTATAAAACAGACTGGAGCAATTACCAGCCTTATCAGCCGGAGCTGATGGGTGTCCGTACACTGAACAATTACCCGCTGGAAAAGATTGTCCCCTATATCGACTGGACTCCTTTCTTTCAGGCATGGGAACTGGCCGGGCGCTATCCAGCCATCCTGCAGGATGAAGTAGTAGGCGAAACGGCAAGTCAGCTATTCCGCGATGCACAAGTGATGCTGAAGAAAATCGTCGAACAGAAATGGCTGAGTGCCAACGCCGTGATCGGATTGTTTCCGGCCAACTCCGTGGGAGACGATATCGAGATCTATACCGACACTTCACGCAGCAAAATAGCCATGACCTACCATTGCCTGCGCCAGCAAGACCAAAAGCCGTCAGGAAAACCCAACCGGTGTTTATCTGACTTTATTGCACCCAAGGAAACCGGCATCAAGGATACGATTGGATTGTTTGCCGTAGGCGCCGGGTTTGGCATTGATGAACGCGTCAAAGCCTTTGAAGATGCCAACGATGACTACAGCGCGATTGTGCTCAAAGCATTGGCGGATCGTCTGGCAGAAGCCTTTGCCGAACATATGCATGCGCGAGTGCGACGTGAATTCTGGGGTTATGCCAGGGATGAAACCTTAACCAATGAGCAACTGATTAATGAAGAATATCGAGGCATCCGTCCTGCACCGGGTTACCCCGCCTGCCCTGATCACACCGAAAAAGGCCCACTGTTCGCAGTCCTGAATGCCTCTGAGAATGCCGGCATCATTATCACAGAATCCTTTGCCATGGTGCCGACTGCTGCGGTCTCCGGCTTTTATTTTGCGCATCCCGAATCCACCTTCTTTGCGGTTGGAAAAATCGGCAAAGACCAGGTGGAAGACTATGCCAAGCGTAAAGGCTGGGCGCTGGAAGAAACGGAGAAATGGCTGGCGCCCGTGCTGGCGTATGAACGATAAGCTGGGTACGTGACTTTCGGGAGCGTAGCTCGTGGAGTAGAACAGACAATCAATGCCTGACATGAACAAACGACAACTCTCCGAACGAGATATCTGTTCCAAGTACATCACCCCGGCCATTACCGGAGCCGGGTGGGATTTGCACAGCCAGATTCGGGAGGAGGTAAGTTTTACCAAAGGCCGTATCATCGTGCGCGGCAAGTTGCATACGCGTGGAGAACAGAAACGCGCCGACTACATTCTGTACTACAAATCCAATATTCCGCTGGCAGTGATTGAAGCCAAGGAAAACAATTACAGCGTGGGTGCCGGTATGCAACAGGCGTTGAATTATGCCGACACGCTTGGCGTGCCATTTGTATTTAGCTCCAATGGCGATGCCTTTTTAATGCATGACTGCACAGGACTGTCTGATCGAGTCGAACAGGAACTGGCGTTGGATGCCTTTCCATCGCCCGCACAACTCTGGCAACGCTATTGCCAATGGAAAGGGCTGGAATCAGCCGAAGCTCGCCATACCGTCGAAATGTCGTACTTTGACGACGGCACAGGTCGTTCTCCCCGCTATTACCAGGCCAATGCCATCAACAACACGGTGGAAGCCGTGGCAAAAGGCCAGCAGCGGATCTTGTTGGTCATGGCCACCGGTACTGGCAAGACCTACACCGCATTTCAGATTATCTGGCGGCTATGGAAATCCGGCACCAAGAAGCGCATCCTGTTTCTGGCTGACCGCAATATTCTGGTTGACCAGACCAAAAACAATGATTTCAAACCGTTTGGCGCAGCGATGGCCAAGATCAGCAAACGCCAGATCGACAAAAGCTACGAAATTTACCTGTCGTTGTATCAGGCCGTTACCGGCAACGAAGAAGAACAAAACATCTACAAGCAATTCTCACCGGATTTCTTTGATCTAATCGTGATTGACGAATGCCATCGCGGCAGCGCTGCGGAAGATTCCGCCTGGCGCGAGATTCTGGCGTATTTCTCCTCCGCTACGCATATCGGTTTAACCGCCACACCGAAAGAAACCCGCGACGTTTCGAGTATTCATTACTTTGGTGATCCGGTATACAGTTACACCCTCAAACAAGGTATTGAAGATGGTTTTCTCGCACCCTACAAAGTCGTGCGCATCGACATCGACAAAGATCTGCAAGGCTGGCGGCCAAGCAAAGGCCAGACCGACAAGCATGGACAATTAATTGAAGACCGTATTTATAACCTGAACGACATGGACCGTATCAAAGAAAACCGCAAATACGTGATGCGCATTACTGGCGATGAAATCGAAGGCAAGGCTGAATTGGATAACTTTATCAACCCGGAAGAACGCTACCCGGTGATCGCCACCACCTCCAAACTGATGACCACCGGCGTCGATGCGTAAACCTGCAAACTGGTGGTGCTGGATCAACACATCAAGTCGATGACCGAATTCAAACAAATCATCGGGCGCGGCACCCGCATCAACGAGGATTACAACAAATTCTGGTTCACCATCATGGATTTCAAAAAAGCAACCGAGCTATTTGCCGATAAGGATTTCGACGGCGAACCGGTAGTGATCTACGAACCAAAAAGCAATGAATCCCCCGTACCCCCCGATCAGGAATATGGAACACACTTCGATGAGCAAGGCAACCCACTTCCCCCCTTAGAAAAAGGGGGGACCGAGGGGGGATTTGATGAATCCGCCCCCAAGCGCGTGAAATACATCATGGGCGATGTCACCGTGTACATCGTTGCCGAGCGCGTGCAGTATTACGGACCGGAAGGCAAGTTGATCACCGAATCACTCAAGGATTACACCCGCCAGACAGTACGCAAAGATTATGCCTCGCTTGATGAATTCCTGTGCCGCTGGAGCCAAGCCGAACGCAAAGCCTCCATTCTGTTGGAACTGCAACAACACGGCGTGTTGCTCGAACCTCTGGCTGAAGAAGTGGGCAAGAATTTTGACGCGTTCGACCTGATCTGCCATGTCGCCTTTGACCAGCCGCCGCTGACCCGGCGCGAACGTGCGGCGCAAGTGAAAAAGCGCAACTACTTTGCCAAGTACAGCGAACAAGCACGCCAGGTTCTGGAAAG
>CXWL01021937.1_pt1 | contig 10939 bp, 10 predicted proteins | sample 590931 | NCBI WGS metagenome assembly CXWL01 (sample SAMEA3498368, study PRJEB10139) | groundwater metagenome | biome: water well; material: biofilm material | place: Germany | collected 2015-04-27 | reverse complement strand
CTGCACCACACTTCGCCGCCTGATCGTGCACCGATCGCGAGTCGACGAGCTCCAGTCGAAGGTGGCGACCGCGTTCGCCTCCCTCCCGATCGGCGACCCGCTCGCGGTCGGCACGCTCGTCGGCCCACTGATCACGATGACCGCGTTCGAGCGCATGCAACTCGCCATGCGCGAAGCCGAGGACCAAGGAGGCGAGGTCGTGGTCGGCGGTGATCGCCGGCTCGGCGATGCTGCCCCGCACGCCGCCTACGCGGCGCCTGCGTTGGTGTCGATGCCGGCGCAGACCGACATCGTCGCCACCGAAACCTTCGCACCGCTGCTGTACCTGATGACCTACGACGACTTCGATGAGGCGATCGCTCTGCAGAACGGCGTTCCACAAGGTCTGGCCAGCAGCATCTTCACCACCGACGTTCGCGAGGCCGAACGCTTCTGCACCGCCGACGGCAGCGACTGCGGCATCGCCAACGTCAACATCGGCCCGTCCGGCGCAGAGATCGGTGGAGCCTTCGGCGGCGAGAAGACCACCGGCGGCGGGCGCGAGAGCGGCAGCGACGCCTGGAAGGCATACATGCGCCGGGCAACCAACACGATCAACTACTCCGACGATCTCCCCCTCGCTCAAGGCGTGCAGTTCGGCTGACGTCGTCGGTCGACAGGAACCGGATCGCTCAGNNTCGCTCAGCAACCGAGGCAGCGCATCACGCGCAAGCTGCCCGTAGTGCCGACGAGCTCGAACCGCCCGCTCTGCAGGGCCGGGAGGAAGATCTGTTCGTACGGCGGGCGTCCCCCTGCCGCTGGATCGGGGAACACATCGTGGATGGCGAGCGTGCCGCCGACGGCCACATGAGGAGTCCATCCTTCGTAGTCGGCTCGCGCCGGGTCGACTCCGTGACCGCCGTCGATGAACAGCAACGACAATGGCGTGCACCAGTGGCGGGCGACCGTGGGCGACTGGCCGACGATGGCCACCACGCTTGCCTCGAGCCCCGCGTCGTGCACCGTCGCGCGGAACACCGGAAGCGTGTCCATCCGGCCGACACGCGGGTCGACCACGCTGGGGTCGTGGTGCTCCCAACCGGCCTGGTTCTCCTCGCTGCCGCGGTGGTGATCGACCGCGAACAGAACCGTGTCGCGCTCGCGTGCGGCCGCGCCGAGCCACACGGTGGATCTTCCACAGTACGAGCCCACCTCCAAGAACGCGAGGCCCGGCAGCCGCGAGCCGGCTTCGAGCGCAGCTTCGTACAGCGCGTCGCCCTCGTCGGCAGGCATGAAGCCCTTCGCCGCGAGGGCGTGGCCGCGCAGCTCAGGATCGATCACCGCACCACCATTCGCCGAACTCTAACGGCGACCGGTCGCAGTCCGTGAGCGCCGGCAGCCCCACGACGGCGTGACGCTCACGAACGCCGCAGTCCGTGAGCGCCGGCAGCCCCACAACGGCGTGACGCTCACGGATCTCCGGCCGGTTGGCGCATGCGGGCGGGCGGAGTGAGGGGCGAACGGTGGTCGCGGCTGCGAGACTGCGACGGTGCACACCGCTCTCGACGATCTCGTCACCCTGCTCGATCTCGAGGTGATCGAGGTCAACCTGTTCCGCGGCAACTCGCCCGACGAGAACCGCCAGCGAGTGTTCGGTGGCCAGGTTGCCGGGCAGGCGCTCGTCGCCGCCACCCGTACGATCGAGGAGCCCGAGCGTCTCATCCACTCGCTGCATGGCTACTTCCTCCGACCCGGCGATCCCACCACGCCGATCCTCTACGACGTCGACCGGATCCGCGACGGCAAGAGCTTCACCACGCGACGCGTGGTCGCCATCCAGCACGGCAAGGCGATCTTCAACCTGCAAGCGAGCTTCCACGTGCACGAGTCCGGACCCGACCATCAGATCGCGATGCCCGCCGACGTGCCAGCACCCGAATCCCTCCCCGACTTCCGTACCCGGATGGCGCCGTACAAGGAGCGCCTCGGCGATTGGTACGACCGGCCTCGACCGATCGACATCCGCTACATCGACGGCGACCCGTTCAACCGTCACGACAACCCGGCGGCCGGCCAGCGCGTGTGGATGCGCGCCGATGGCACGCTGCCCGACGACCCCACGCTCCACGCCTGCATCGTCACCTACGCCAGCGACATGACGTTGCTCGACACCACGGTCTTGCCCTTCGGGTTGTCGTGGGAGAGCCAGGGCATGCAGATGGCCAGCCTCGACCATGCGATGTGGTTCCATCGACCGTTCCGTGCCGACGAGTGGTTGCTGTACGACCAGAGTGCGATCTCCACCGGCACCGCCCGTGGTCTGGCCGGCGGCGCGATCTTCACCGCCGACGGAACGCTCGCCGTGACCGTGGTGCAGGAGGGTCTCGTCAGGATCAGGTCGGGGGCCCTCTGATGCGGCGACTGAGCGCTACGCCTCCGCCATGGGCATCGCTCGGCATGCTGACCGTGCTCGCCCTGCTGGCGACAGCGTGCAGCGGCGACGCCGAATCGGTGGCGACGCTGGGATCGAGCCCCGACGTCACCTTTGCCACGCAGGAACCTGTCGAATCCGCCGCTACGTCGGCGCCGCCCGCCTCGACCACGATCGAGCCGGCGACCACCGGCGCTACGGCCACCTCGTCGCCGGCACCGGCGACCACCGTGGCAGAGCCGCTCGGCGATCCGGCGATCGCCCTGGTGCAGGTGGGCGGCGCCGAGCAGCCGGTCGACATCGCCTGGCGCAACGGCGACCCGACGGCGTTCGTCGTCGAGCGACCTGGGCGCGTCGTTCCGATGCGCGGCGGCCAGACAGGCCCACCGGTGCTCGACATCGGCAAGATCACGTCGTCGGGCGGTGGCGAGCAGGGGCTTCTCGGCCTCACCTTCAACGCCGCCGGCGACCGCGCCTACGTGAACCACACCAACGACGACGGCGACACGGTGATCGCCGAGTACACCGTCGGCGACGACGGCTCGTTCGATCCGGCTTCGCGCCGCGAGCTGCTGACCATCGGCCAGCCGTACGAGAACCACAACGGCGGAAACGTCACGATCGGCCCCGACGGCATGCTCTACATCGGGATGGGCGACGGCGGTTCGGGCGGAGATCCAGAACGCCACGCGCTCAACGTCTCGAGCCTGCTCGGCAAGATCCTGCGGATCGACCCCGCTCCTTCGGCCGGGTTGCCCTACACCGTTCCCGCCGACAACCCGTTCGTCGACGTGGTCGGGGCCCGCCCGGAGATCTGGTCCGTCGGTGTTCGCAACCCGTGGCGCTTCAGCTTCGACCTCGCGACGGCCGACCTGTGGATCGCCGACGTCGGTCAGAACGAGATCGAGGAGATCGACGTCGCGTGGGCCGATCAGGGTGGCGGTCGAGGGTTGAACTTCGGCTGGAGTGCGTTCGAGGGCACGGCGCGGTTCAACGAGGATCAATCACCCGACGGTGTGACGCCCCCGATCTACGAGTACCGGCATGGTGACGAGTGCTCGGTCACGGGAGGCGCGGTCTACCGGGGATCGATTGTGCCGTCGCTCGTCGGATGGTACGTGTTCTCCGACTACTGCTCGGGGAACCTCTACGGCCTTCGCGTCGAGGCGGGCGTGTTGATCGACACGCTCCTGCTGGGCAAGGCGCCATCGGTCACCGCAGTGCGACACGACCTCGACGGTGAGCTTTTCGTGCTGTCGGCCAACGGGCAGATCAACCAGGTCGTTGCGGCCTGATCAGGTCAACCCGATCGTGATGTCAGGCGACGCGCTCGAAGCGCACCAACCGTTCGGCCGGGTTCGCCTCCACGAGCTTCACCCGCACCTCATCACCCGGCTCGACCCGGTCGATCGACACCCGCGACACCACGGCCACGTCGCACAACTGGATGCGTGCACCACGGTCGTCGACGTCGGTGACCACCGCCGCGAACGTTCGGCCTTCCTGACCGCGCAGCACGACCGCTTCGACGAGATCGATGACGGCCCTGTCGATCCGGTTGCCGATCGCATCGGCTCTCTGCATCACCTCGGGCAGATCGGCGAAAGCCGCGGCAAGATCGGCGTCGACAGGGCGTGCTCCGGCAACCGCGAGGGCTGCGAGCACGACGTGCCGATCGGCGAGACGGCGCAGCGGCGCGGTCGCGTGGGCATAGGTTGCCGCCATCGCCGCGTGCCACGGCACGACATCCGGCTCGTAACCCACGTATCGAGCACCTCCGCCGGCACGGCGGATGGCCAACATGATCGCCGCGTGCCGAGGATCGCTCGATATGAGCGAACGTTCGAAATCGGCCAATGACACCGGGCCGGCCCACGGCACGCCCATCGCCCGAGCCGTGTGGCGGAGCCGCCTGATCGCCCGGTCGTCGGGCTCGTCCATCACCCTGTACAGCCCCGTCCTCGCCTCGAACAGAGCGGCCGCGACAGCGAGGTTGGTGGCCAGCGAGAGCGCCGCGTTCATCTCTTCCGCGGCCAGGCGGGGCCGGTAGGCAATCCGGTAGGCCTCGCCATCGCGCTCCACCTCCTGTTCAGGCGGCTCCACTCGCGCCGCCCCTCGCGCCTCGTCGGCTGCGGCCATCCGCGCCGCAAAGTCCGGCATCGACGGCGGCAGGTCGTCGTCGGTGACGGTGTCGTAGGCCAGCTTCGCCCGGCTGCGCACCAGGGCGCGCTCCACGGCATCGAGGCGGGGCACTCCCGCCGAGTCGAGGCGAACGACGAACACCACCGCTGGACGAGGACCGTCGGGCAGCAGGCTGGCCGCACCCTCTGACAGATCGGTGGGATACAGGCTGACCTTTCCGTCGGGCAGGTACATGGTCGTGCCCCGCGACCACGCTTCGCGATCGAGCGGATCGCCCGGCCGAACGAACCAGCCGACATCGGCGATCGCGTAGCGCAGGATCAGATCGTCACCGGACTGCTCGAGGCAGAAGGCCTGATCGAGATCGGTAGCAGTGGCCGGGTCGAGGGTGATGAACGGCAAGTCGGTGCGATCGATGCGGTCGCCGCCAGGGTGCAGCGCGGCGCTACGCCCGGCTGCGTCGATCACCTCCGGGGCGAAGCCATCCGGCAGCGCGAACTCCTGCCGGATGCGAGCCAGGCCCCTGGCGATGTCGTCTGAACCGACCGAATCGGTGCGCATCAAGTCGACCTGACCTCGGCGACGCGACGCCGTCAGCGACGGGCGCCCATGAACATGCTCTTGAGCGCGTCGTAGTGTTCGATGCAGTGACCGGCGCCGAGCACGACGGCTTCGAGCGGCACGTTCGACATCTTCACCGGCACCTGCGTCTCGCGTTCGATCCGCTGGGCCATGCCCTTCAGCAGCCCGCCGCCGCCGACGAGGAACATGCCGCGACCGAGGAAGTCCTGAGCAAGCTCGGGTGGGGCCTTGGCGAGGCAACGCACCACCGACGAGACGATGCTGCTCACGACATCGTCGATCGCGAAGCGGATCTCCTCCGGGGTGAGGATCACCGTTTTCGGCAGGCCGGTCATGAGATCGCGTCCGCGAACCTCGGCCTGGCTCTCATCCTCGGCCGGCTCGGCCGAGCCGATCGCCATCTTCACTTCCTCTGCTGTGCGCTCGCCGATGGCGATGCCGTGCTCGCGGCGCACGTAGCTCTGGATCGCGGCATCGATGTCGAAGCTGCCAACTCGCACGGCCTCGAGCGCCACGATTCCACCCAGGCTGATAACGGCAGTCTCACTGGTGCCACCACCGATGTCGATCACCATGTTGCCGACAGGCTCGTCGATCGGGAGGTCGGCGCCGATGGCGGCGGCCATCGGCTGTTCGATCAGTTGCGCATCGGCGGCGCCGGCCCGGCGGGCAGCGTCGGTGACGGCCCGACGCTCTACCTCGGTGATCGCCGAAGGCACGCAGATGACCACCTTCGGTCGCGTGAACCTGCTCACCCCGACGCGCTGCAGCAGCAGGCGGATCATCCGTTCGGTGATCTCGAAGTCGGTGATCGCGCCGCCGCGCAGCGGTCGCACGGCGACGATGTAGCCGGGCGTGCGACCGATCATCTGCCATGCCTCGCGACCGGTTGCCAGCACCTCGCCGGTCTGGCGGTTGAGCGCGATGACCGACGGTTCGTTGAGAACGATGCCCTTGCCCTTCATGTAGACGAGGGTGTTGGCCGTACCGAGGTCGATGGCGAGGTCGCGGGCCATCTCAGTTCCGGCCCTCGTCGTGACGACGGGCGCGGTCCATCACCTCGCGGCGCGCCTCGGGTGACAGCGCGTCGATGTGCCGCCGGAAGGTCTGCATACCCTCATCCTGGCGCGGTCGGCGACGCGAGCCGAGGATCACCACAGCGGTCACGAGCATCGCAACGAGCACCACGATGACGATGGGGGACACTATTGACTGCTCATCGCGGACTTGGTCGCCGACGGGACGGACGCCGGATCGACGAGCGGCTGCGACTTCGTGCCCCAGGCCGACGACGAATCGGTCCACGTCTCGCGCTTCCAGATCGGAGCGCTGGCCTTCAAGGCGTCGATCGCATACCGCGCCGCTTCGAACGCCTCGGGACGATGTGGTGCGCTCACGACCGCGATCACCGAACTGTCGCCGACCTGCAAACGCCCGACGCGATGGAGGAGCACCACCCGTCCGGTTCGGGGCCAGCGACGGCGCAGTTCGGCCACGATCTTCGTGAACGACGGTTCGACCTGCTCGCCGTAGGCCTCGTAGTCGAGGCACTGCACGTCGGATCGCATCGCACCGTCGTGGTCGACGGCGTGGTCGCGAACGGTGCCGCTGAACAGCACCACTGCACCGCACCGGGGAACGACGCACCACTCGTAGGCAGCAGCAAGCGGCAACTCACCGTCGGTGATGCCCACCCACGTGTCACTGCTCTCGGGAGGCTGCACGAAGGCATAGTACCTGCTTGGTATCGCGAACCCGGGGGGCGATGCCCGCTGCCCCCTCGTCGTCACTACGCTCTCCTGCTCGTGGAGCGGAGCGAGCCTACTGACGCCTGGGACGATGGCGGCGACGGCGAGCGCTACCCGTCGGCCCCGATGCCTGCTCACGAACGGATGTGGCGGCACCCGAGCGAGATCGGTCAAGCGGCCTGGGTGGCGACCGAGCCGCCGGTCGCGATCGGCCGCGGGCTTTTGGTCACTACCGGAGCCATCGGATGTGCACTCGGTGCGGCCGTGCTGTGGATGCTCACGCCGATGGGCGGTGGTCTGGCGTCGACGTCGTCGCCAATCGCCACATCGTCGGTCACCACCGCGAGGATCGCCGGCATCACCACCACCTCGACGCATGCCGCCGTCACCGCCACCGAAACGGTCCAGACGACGACGGCGTTGCTGCCTGCCGAGGTGCTCCCGGTCAACACCGTGCTGGTGATCACCCCCGAGCAGGTCGGGCCACGATCGATCGCGGTCGCCATCGGCGACGCGCCGTTCATCGTCACAACCGCCTTGGCAGTCTTCGGGAACGACGATGTAGGCCTGATGACGTCGGGCGAGCCGACCAACGGGGTGGTCACCATCCAGGGAGATCTGGCCTTCATCGAACCGAACTCGTCGATCGAGGTGGTGGCGTTCGAGGCGGTCGCCACGGCCGAGCCGGGCCAAACACTGCTGGTGTTGTCCGACGACGTCGCCGAGATCACCTACGACTTCGCCGGCACGTCAACTCTCGACGCCGGCTTGATCGTCGAGGGCACGCCGGTGGTCGACGACGACGGCGCGCTGGTGGCGTTGTGCACGGTGGTCATCGACTCGTCGGGTGCCCATGTCGATCTGCTGCCGATCACCGACGTCGACGGTACGCCGCCCCCCGCCGCCGATGATCCCGCGAGCGAAACCAGCACCACCTCGGCCGGTCCCTCGACCGGCGATGCGGCTGATGGGTGGCTCGGCGTTCGCTTCGACAGCTCGAAGACAAGTGAACCGCTCACCATCGTCGCCGTCGCGTCAGCGAGCCCAGCCGAGGCCGCCGGGCTGGCCGCCGGTGATCGCATCATCGCCATCGACGGGGCACCCGTCAGCACGGTCGACGACATCCTCGCCCTGATCACCGCGAAGCCGCCCGGCACCGTCGTCGCCATCACCGTGCTCACCCCCGCGCCACCCGACGCGAACGCAGCACCCTCGGTGCCCACCACCACCTCGCCAACGGCGGCGACGACCGTGCCGGCATCCACCATCGTCGGGTCCACCACCACCACGCCGGCGCCGGCCGCGGTCGCGATGGTTCAGCGGACGGTCACCGTGACGCTCGGCTCCTACGAACCGACCGTATGAACCGCGCCACGCTCACCAGCACGGCCGCTCCCCCCACGGCCATCGCGCCGAGCGCCAGCTCCTGACGTCGCTTCGGCGTCACCATGGTCCACCACTTCGCCTCGGTGCCCTCCACGTACGCCTGCTCGTTGGTCACCGTCGCCCGCCAGCCGTGCGCGGTGAGCTTGTCGTTGGCGACCAGCCAGGGTGAGCGGGTGTAGCTGCGCATCCCTGGTGGGATCGGCCCACGCTGGAACCGCCAGCTCAGCGAGGCCAGCACCTCGGCCACGCGATCCGGAAACTGCAGGCGCGGCGCGGCGCCGGAGAGCGCACGAACCGTGACCGCTGGGATGCTGCCGTCCGGGGCGACGTTGAACACTCCGTCGAGCTCTCGTTCAGCAGCGAGCGTGACCGCACTGGCGACGTCGTCGAGGTGGACGAACTGGGTGGGTGGATCGTCGACGGCGAACCGCTGACCCATGCCTGCGGCAAGTGCGCGCGACAACCCGCTGGTGCCGTTGGCCGCAAGCGAGACGACGGGTCGCAGCACGGCGACCGTGCGCTCGGCCTTGGCCCGTCGCCATTCGTCGGCCATCTGCTCGACCGCAGCGAGCTGGCGCGCGTAGGCGAACTCGTTGTCGGGCCTGAGGACGGCCTCCTCGGTGAGGGGCACGGGGTTGTTCTCCCATGCGCCGTAGACCACGGCCGACGACACCACCACGAGATGCCGCGCACACTGCAGTTGCTCGAACACGGCGTTCGCCCCGACGGCGATGCTCTCGCGGCGCCGCGCCCTCGCGTCGGGGTCGGCACCGCCGATGTAGATCGCCACGTCGCACCGATCGACAGTCGATGCTTCCAGCGAGGCGTCAGCACCCAGCTGCGCCAGCACCCGGGTACCGAGCGCGCTCTCGGCGTCGCTCACCCAGACGCCGGTCGTGGACATGGACGGCACGCTAGTGCTGCCGACCCGCGTGGCCGACGTCCGCGGCCGTAGCATTCCTCGCATGGCTTCCGACGATGGCCCCGGGTCGGGCTCGGGCGATCAGCCCGCCTCCGATCCTTTCGCGAACCTGCCGATGTTCGGCGACCTCGCCAAGGCGCTGGCCGGCCAGGGCCCGCTGAACTGGGATGCGGCCCGCCAGTTCGCGTCGCTCTCGTCGTCGGGGGGCACCAGCGAGCGCAACGTCGATCCGGCGATCCGCATGGCCTACGAGCAGTTGATCCCGATCGCCGACATGCACGTGCGCGACACGACCGGCCTGGCGACGGCCAGCGCGGCCCTCGAGCTGGTCACGCCCGGTGTGTGGGCCCAACGCACCCTCGAGGCCTACCGCCCGCTGTTCACCGAGCTCGCCGTGTCGCTCGGACGGTCGGGTCCCACCACTGCCGACGACCAACCCGACGACGGCGACCCGATGATGGCGATGATGGCCGGCCTGAGCCAGATGATGGCGCCGTCGATGATGGGGATGGCGATCGGGTCGATGGTCGGACGACTGGCCGGGCGCGCGTTCGGGCAGTACGACCTGCCGATTCCGCGAACGGCGACGTCGCTGTTGATCGTGCCGTCGTCGGTCGACGCGTTCGCCGCCGATTGGTCGTTGCCGCTCGACGAGATGCGCCTGTGGGTTCTTGCCCAGGAGCTGATCGGGCACGCCGTGTTCTCGCATGCGATCGTGCGTGAGACCATCACCTCCTTGGTCCAGCGGCACGTCGGCGCGTTCCGGCCCGATGCGTCGAGCATCAGCGAGAAGCTGACCTCACTCGACCTCGACGGCGCCGATCCGATGCAGATCCTGCAGCGCGCGTTCTCCGATCCCGAGATCCTGTTGGGTGCGGTGCGCTCCGCCGAGCAGATCGAGCAGGCACCGGTGCTCGATGCGGCCACGGCCGCCGTCGTCGGCTACGTCGACTACATGGTCGACGCGGTCGCCGCCCGGCTGATCGGCGGCGATGCGCTGGGCATCGCCGAGGCCGTCCGCCGCCGCCGCATCGAGGCAACGGCGGAAGACGTGTTCATCGAACGATTGCTCGGGCTGCAGGTCTCCGCGGCGCAAGTGCGGCGCGGCAAGGACTTCATCGCCGGCGTCGTCGACCGATCCGGCGAGGGCGATCTCACCCGGTTGTTCGACACGGCGGGTGGGCTGCCGACGCCGGCCGAGATCGACGCACCCGGGCTGTGGCTGGCGCGCATCCAGCTGTGACACCGCTCGAGATCGAATACTCACCGTCGAGCTGCATCGACGACCTCGACCACGAGCTGTCGCGGTACCGCGAGCTGAGTGACGCCGCAGCCGCCCGCGTCCATCGCGTCAAGGCGTTCGGTCCGAATGCCGACGAGTTCTGCATCGTCTTCAGGCCCGACCACCAACCGGGGCCGTTGCACATCTTCATCCACGGCGGCTACTGGCAGCAGCTCTCGGCATGGGACTCGCTGATGGCCGCGCCGGTGCTGCTCGACGCCGGGGTCTCGTTCGCCGCGGTGAACTACTCGCTGGCGCCCGATGCCTCGATCGAGACGATGATCGAGCAGTGCTGTGCCGCCGTGGTATCGCTCATCGATGATCTCGCCCCAACGCACGTCACGCTGTCGGGGAGCTCGGCGGGGGCGCACCTGGCTGCACGGACGGCACTGCGGCTGCCGAGCGCCGTCAACCGGCTCATCCTGCTCAGCGGCATCTACGACCTCCGGCCGCTGGTACACACCTAC
>CXWL01007170.1_pt1 | contig 10940 bp, 11 predicted proteins | sample 590931 | NCBI WGS metagenome assembly CXWL01 (sample SAMEA3498368, study PRJEB10139) | groundwater metagenome | biome: water well; material: biofilm material | place: Germany | collected 2015-04-27 | reverse complement strand
TGCTGGGGCTGGCCGTGATGATGCTGGGGCTGTCCTATCCGGTGGGCAAGCTCATCTGGCTGAGCCTGGCACGGCGGGAGCGGGGCCGGCCTGCGGGGGCGACGGGCGAGCTTGAGCTTTTGTCGCCGTTCAAGGCGGAAGGGGCTATTCAATCGGAGTGATTGATCGGTTATACTCGGGCGGTCACATTCGACCCTTAGTTGCACCTGGAAAAAGGCCGGAGCGACTCGCTGATGACTGACGCTGCCAGTACGATGGATCGTCCGTCGATCAAGCTCGATGCGCCGTACAACGAGATGTACGCCGCGGAGGGTTCGCCTCGCCCGCACTACAAGATACTGTCGGATCGTCTTGCCGAGTTGGGGCCGGAGGAATTGCAGCGTCGGCAGCACGCGGCGGACCAGTCGTTCTTGCAGCAGGGCATTACCTTCACCGTCTACGGGCAAGACGAGGGGACGGAGAAGATTTTTCCGTACGACGTTTTGCCCCGGATCATCACAGCGGCGGAATGGGACGTGCTCGAGCGCGGCATGACGCAGCGCATCACAGCCCTGAATCTCTTCCTGCACGATCTCTATCACGACGCGAAGATCATCGCCGACAAGGTGATCCCGGCCGAGTTGATTTACAGTTGCAAGCATTTCCGCCGCGAGATGCGCGGCGTCGATCTGGTGGCGAAGAATTATCTCACGGTGGTCGGGTCGGATTTGGTTCGAGTGCCCAGCGGGAAGTTCGCGGTGCTGGAGGATAATCTTCGCGTACCCAGCGGCGTGTCGTACATGCTGGCCAATCGCTCGGTGATGAAGCGGGTGTTCCCGATCGTCTTCCGAGATTATGGCGTGCGCTCGATCGACCATTACTGTCAGGAGCTTTTGACCTGTCTGCGCGAGGTGGCGCCGGTGGCTCAGGCCGATGCGCGGATCGTGCTGCTCACGCCCGGCGTTTACAACTCAGCGTACTTCGAGCACGCGTTTCTGGCGAGGCAGATGGGCATTCAACTTGCCGAAGGACGCGATCTGGTTGTGCATGACAACGTTGTGTACGACCGGACGACTTCGGGCCTTCGCCGCGTGGATGTGATCTATCGGCGCATCGACGACGATTTCATCGATCCAATCGCGTTTCGGCCGGACTCGATGCTGGGCGTGCCGGGGATCATGAACGCTTACCGAGCCGGCAACGTGGTGCTGGCCAACGCGCTGGGCACGGGCGTGGCCGACGACAAGGCGGTGTACGCCTATGTGCCGGACATTATCAAGTATTATCTGAAGGAAGACGCGATCGTCGAGAATGTGCCGACGTTTGTGTGCAGCCGGCCGGCGGAGCGCGATCAGCCNNACGGCCGGCGGAGCGCGATCACGTGCTGAAGAATCTCGACAGCCTGGTGGTCAAGGCGGTGGGCGAATCGGGCGGCTACGGAATGCTCATCGGCCCGCACTCGACCAAGGCGCAGCGCGAAGAGTTTCACGGGCTGGTGACGGCCAATCCGCGCAATTACATCGCGCAGCCGACGCTGTCGCTCTCCGTGGGGCCGACGTTCCTCGACGGGAAGATCGTGCCGCGGCATATCGACCTGCGCATTTACGTGCTGCATGGCAAGAAGGTGCGAATCGTGCCGGGCGGCCTGACGCGCGTGGCGCTGCGCGAGGGGAGTCTGGTGGTCAATTCGTCGCAGGGCGGCGGGAGCAAGGATACGTGGGTGTTGCACAGTTGAGAGGTCGAGCGTGATGTTGTCGCGCGTCGCAGATTCGCTTTACTGGATGAGCCGCTTCCTGGAGCGTGCCGAGCACATGGCCCGCGCCATCGACGTGCAATTGCATCTGGCGCTCGACGAGGCGCCGGCCATCGCATCGGTGGGCTGGGTGTGTCTGCTGGATTCGCTGCGAGTCGATCTGCCAGCGCACCTGTCCACGAACGAGCGGGCCGTGACGGATGCGCTGACCTTCGACAAGAACTATTCATCGTCGATCGTCTGCTGCATCGAGCAGGCGCGGGAAAATGCTCGTCAGATACGCGAGCAGATCACGACCGACGTGTGGGAGGAACTCAACCGGCTTCACCTTGCCGTGAAGGCGATGAACAACGAGCAGCTCTGGCGGACCGGGCCGCATCCGTTCCTGCGCAGCGTGCAGCGCGGCGCGCAGCTTCTGGCAGGTGTCGCCGATTCGACGATGAATCACGGGGAAGGATGGCAGTTCATCCGGCTGGGTCGGTTTATCGAGCGGGCCACGTCGGTGGCGTGGCTGCTGGACGCCCACTTCGGCATGCGCGGCCTCAACGACGACGACCCATCCGCCGAGGATTTCGTGGCGTGGTCCGGCCTATTGCGCACGTGTACGGCATTTGAGCCATACTGCAAGGTTCACACGGTGGAGTTGCAGCCCAAGCGGATTCTCTCGTTCCTTCTCTTCGATTCCGAGTTCCCACATTCGGTGCGGTTCTGTGCCGGTCAGATGGAGGCGGCGGTGGGGGCGATTGCCGAGTGGACTGCGACGCCTCGCACGGCGGTGGTACGACGACTCGCGGGTCGATTGCAGGCGGAACTGGGCTTTGCCACGATCGATGAGGCGCTCACCGGCGACCTGTCGGAATATCTGCGGGAGGTCGTCGGGCGATGCCTTGAAGTACACCAGGCGGTTTATCAGCGTTACATCGGCTATACGGTCGATGCGGCCCTTCGCGGCGACGTGGTCGGGGCGAAGGTGTAACGAGCGCAAACATGCGATATCGAATACAACACACGACGACCTTTGAATATGACAAGCCCATACACGAGAGCGTGATGGAACTGCGCATGCAGCCGCGGACCGATTCGGTGCAGCGATGTCTGGAGTTTGACGTGTCCGTCTCGCCCAACACGCGGCCGCATCGCTACGAGGATTTTCTCGGCAACGTCGTTCATCACTTCGACGTGCCCTCGATCCACGAACGATTGGAAGTAACCGCGTCGTCGCTGGTGGATGTGGCGGCACCGCGAGATGGAAAGCCCGCGATCGGAGCGGATGCGTGGAAGAAGCTCGATGCGCTGATCGAGTCGGCCGAGTTCTGGGATTGGCTGCACCCCAGCCATTTCGCCGTGCCGGGCGAGGCGATCGCCAAGTTTGCGGAGGCGATCAAAGTTCGCCGGCGGGACGATCCACTGAGCGTTCTCAATGACATTCACGACGGCATCGCCAAGTCGATCAAGTATGAGCGAGGCTCGACGAAGGTGGATTCGCCGATCGAAGACTGCCTTTCGTCGCGCAAGGGAGTGTGTCAGGATTTCGCGCACGTCTTCATCACGCTGGCCCGCGGCCTGGGCATTCCCGCTCGATACGTCAGCGGCTACTTGTTTGACACAACGTCTACTGGCGGGGCCGGCCGGATGGCGACGCACGCCTGGGCCGAAGCGTTCGTGCCGGAGATCGGCTGGATGGGTTTTGATCCATCGAATCAAATCCCGGTGACGACGGGCCATCTTCGGGTCGCCGTGGGGCGGGATTATGCCGACGTGCCGCCGACGCGCGGGACATTCAAGGGCATGGCCGCGACAAAGCTGTCGGTGAAGGTGTCGGTTACGCAGGAATAAGTTTTCGCGCAGCGGAGCAGCATCATGAGCAATCTTTCGTGCCAGATCGATGAACAGCCCAATGGCCTGGTGATGAAACTGACCGGCCAGATCACGGCGAGCGAGACCGGCGATTTCGAGAAGCAGGTCAAGCTGGTGGCGGCCAGCCAGTCGCCCGTGGTTGTGCTGGATATGAGCGACTTGACGTTCATCAGCAGCGCGGGAATCGGCGCGCTGCTTCGTCTGCACAAGACGGTCCACGGCGCAAAGCGCAATCTCCGCATGGCGGCAATCCCGGCAGACATTGCGAACATGCTGGAGGCGTCGAGGCTAACCGACTTGTTCAATGTTTCACCGACTGTGAGTGAGGCGTTGGCGTAAGCGCACGCTGGGCGCGATCGCCTCCTTGTTTCACTTTCTTATTTGGCCGGCCTCATCGCCCCCCAACAAGAATACCAAATTCGAGGTACGAAATGAATAACAGACGCCGCGGAATAATAATTCGCGGCCCCCTGGGCCTAGCCGCACTATTGGCGTTCTTTGGATTATTCGCACTGTTTGCCGGAGGTTGGAGTACGCTGGCGGGAATTGGTCTAATTGTACTGAGTATCATGGTAGCCATTGTTGCCAAGGGACAAGACGATCTTTGAGAGAGATTGGCAATGTGGGTTGTCATTTTGCTGGTAGTGATCGCAATTGGGTATGTTGCTTATCACGCTGCTGGCGGCCGCGAGGCCGAACTTCAACGGGCGGCTGCTGACGCCGAGCAAAAAGCAGCGAACTGGGAGCAAAAATGGTCGGAGAAGTATGATAAATGGAACGAACATGACGTACGTAACCAAATCAAAACGCTCGAAGAGCAACTTGAAAAACCGATTCTTGCCTACTTTGGCATGGTTGGTAGTTATTCCTACGAAACCAAAATCAGGCTAGCGCTCGAAAAAGAATTCTTGTTGCGATTGATCGCCAAGTGGTCTGGTCCGCCTGTCGAGCAAGAGAAAAAGCCATCGACCTGGTCAGAAATGCACACCACAGAATCAGATTACATGGCCGACGTTCAGCGCCAGAATCTCGCCTTAATGCGAGTAAAGGAGAGAAGCGCGAGCCTAGTCGATACTTGGGACGCTTATTACGCCGAGTTACCTCTACCTAGGGTCTATCTGGCGCTCGTGGATCTATACGGAGATCTCAAAGTACGCCTGGAAGGGAAGTGTCAAGCTCGCAGCCAAACTGAACACGAATGGGTCATCGAGAAGTTTTTTGAGTGCCGCTACTGCTTGGGATGGATCAAGTTCCGTGAGGGACGACCCGCCCAAGAGTGGATGTCTAGGGAAAATGATTTTTCCCTTTTGGCCGCGGACACCGTTGATAATATCGAGCAGGTTCTTCGAGAGTACCGGTCTAGGCCACCCACCGATTTCTGGGCTGCTAATGGTGAGATTGCTACACGAGAGGCATCTGAACGTCGCAACAAAGCATTCTTCGATGCTCACCGAGAAGAATGGAACATTCATCATCCGCGACACTTTTCGATCGTCCGGAACGGCGAATTAGTAACCTTTATCAAGGAAAAAGAGAAGGCAATCGCGTACGCGGAAGAACATTTGTCAGATTCGGTTGTACTTGTCGCCCATGTTTGATTGCGATGTTCGGAGGGCAAGCTCGTCAGAGTGATTTCTGTTTTCGGGTGAACTGGACGCGGGGTTCGCAGTTATTATTTGTAAGGGCGCGCAGTTGCCGCCAGGCTGGAGTTCTTTAGTGCCAAACTCGTTCGTTCATTTTGCACTTCGTGGGTCAACACAAGCCGAACTCGGTGAATCATTGGGTCGCTGCATCGCGGAATTCCTGACATGGCAGGGACGGGCCCACGTAATCTTGGACTTCATCGAAACAAGCAACAAATCGAACTTGAGCGTCGCACTTCGGAATCAAGTTACTGACTTATTTGAGTTTGCAATAGAGGAAGGATTCATCGCATCTGCGCGCTCTGATGAGAAGCCGAGAATCAGTAGAAACATAATCGACCATGTCGTCCGACAGAGAATTGAGACTGCTACATTAGGGACCAAGATTGCTGCGGTTATTACGTTGCACACGGCCTTTGAACAGTTTCTGTGGCGAATGATCAGATTCGGGCTTGTAGCAAACAGAGACCAAGGTCTCGAATGGATCAGCGACAAAAAGATCGTGTTAAGAGAATTGCGATTACAGTCAATTGAACAAGTAATGAGTGAGTCCCTTGAGAAATGGTGGGAACAACAAGAGCGAGAGTCGATCCTTAGCAAGTGGGATCGATTTGTCGGCCTATTCGGATTCCCGACCAGACTCGACGAGCCGCCTTGGCGGTTTGAGAGAAAAATGTTGGAGGAATTCGATCATGTGCGCCACGAAGCGGTCCACGACCAGAGTGCTTTGTTGGCGGCATTTGATCTCAACGAATTCGCAAAACAACTAAATCGCGCAGCGTGGTTCTTGGCGTTTTACGTTTGCCAAAAGATGGACCTAAAGATACCTGAAAATCTCTTAGAGGAGAAATCATAAGCACGGGAGATCACCGAGCAGTGTGCGAATGTCGTCGGTTAACTCAATCGCCAGTAGGCCTCTTGGGACAAATCGCCCCGCAGCCTCGCGAAACGAGCAGGCAGGGCAGGTCAGACTTAACCCAATAGTATTCGCCCATTCAACCTTCGCGTTAAAGCCGCTACTTCTTCTTTTTCTTGCCGGAAGACTTAGATTTACCGGCGCGGGATTTGTTGATCGTGGCCTGCGCGGCCGCCAATCTGGCGATGGGGACTCGGTAGGGGGAGCAGCTTACGTAGTCCATTCCCAGCGAGTCGCAGAAATAGACCGAGGCGGGGTCGCCGCCGTGCTCGCCGCAGATGCCTATCTTGAGATTCTTCTTTTTGCCGCGGCCCTGCGTCACCGCGTGCCGCATGATGAAGCCGACGCCGTCGCGGTCGATGGTCTGGAAGGGATCGACCGGGAAGATGGCGGCTTTCTCCTGATCGATGTATTCGGGGAGGAAGCGGCCGGCGTCGTCGCGCGACAGCGCCATGATCGTCTGCGTGAGATCGTTGGTGCCGAACGAGAAGAAGTCGGAGACCTCGGCGATCTGGTCGGCGGTGATCGCCGCTCGCGGCGTTTCAATCATCGTGCCGACGAGGTAGCTCAGGCGCGTCTCGGCGGCGCCGAGCACGTCCTCGGCGACCTGCCGCACGCGATCGACGAGCAACTTCAGTTCCTTCGCGTCGATGCACAGCGGAATCATGATCTCCGGGGCGACCTTGATGTTGCGGCCGCGACATTCGACGGCGGCCTCCATGATGGCGCGCACCTGCATGTCGAGAATCTCAGGGTAGGTGATGCACAGCCGACAGCCGCGATGGCCGAGCATGGGGTTGGCCTCGTGCAACTGCTCGATGCGCCGGCGGACTTTTTCGAAGTCGATCTTGAGATGCGTCGCCAACTCGCGCTGCTTGGCTTCCTCGTGCGGGACGAATTCGTGCAGCGGCGGATCGATCAAGCGGATCGTCACCGGCCGGCCGCCCATCGCCTCGAAGATCCCGATGAAATCCTGTCGCTGATAGGGCAGCAAACGATCGAGCGCCACTTTTCGATCGGCAACCGTGTCGGCGACGATCATCTCCTGCACGGCGAGACGGCGCTCCTGGGTGTCGAAGAACATGTGCTCGGTGCGGCAGAGGCCGATTCCCTCGGCGCCCATCTTGACGGCGTTCTCGGCGTCGTAGGGCGTGTCGGCGTTGGTGCGCACGCGCATCCGTCGCTCGGCGTCGCACCACTTCATAAGCGTGTGATACTCAGCGGGCAGGCTGGGCGTAACCAGCGGCAGTTGTCCTTCGTAGACGCGGCCCGACGAGCCGTCGAGCGTAACAAAGTCGCCGGCCTTAAGCGTCTTACCGTGCATCTGAAGCGTCTCGCTCTTGTCGTTGATCTCCAGCGCGCCGCAACCGACGATGCAGCACTTGCCCCAGCCACGCGCCACAACGGCGGCGTGCGAGGTCTTGCCGCCGGTCGCGGTGAGAATGCCCGATGCGGCGTGCATTCCGCCGACATCTTCGGGGCTGGTTTCCTTGCGAACGAGGATGACCTTCTTGCCCTCGGCGCTCCATCTCTCGGCTTGCGGCGCGGTGAAGGCGATCTGGCCGCAGGCTGCGCCGGGAACGGCGTTGATGCCGACGCCCAGCTCGCGCAGCGAGAGCGATTTTGTGTCGAAGGCCGGGTCGATGACCGGGTAGAACAACCGCTCGATGTCGGCGGCCTTGATGCGATTGATCGCTTCCTGCTGGGTGATCACGGGCTTGGTGGCGGCGTACTTTCGCGGCAGAAATCCCTTCTTCACCAGTCGATCCGCCTCAGATTTTTCGAGCAGCGGCCGCGTCGCCTGTTCGACGGCGATTCGGAATGTCGCGGCGGGCGTGCGCTTGCCCGATCGGCACTGAAGCATGTAGAGCTTGCCGCGCTCGACGGTGAACTCGAGGTCCTGCATGTCCTTGTAGTGCGTCTCGGTGACGGCGCGATAGGCGCAAAGCTGGTCGTAGACTTCGGGCATGACGCGCTGCAACTCGGAGAGATGCAGCGGCGTACGGATGCCGGCTACCACGTCCTCGCCCTGGGCGTTCATCAGCAGATCGCCGTAGAAGACGTTCTCGCCGGTGTTGGGGTCGCGCGTAAAACAAACGCCCGTGCCACTGTCGTCGCCCATGTTGCCGAAGACCATCTGGCAAACGGAGACAGCCGTGCCGGGCAGGCCGAAGAACTTTTCGACCTCGCGGTACTTGACCGCCTTCTCGGCCATCCACGAATTGAAGACGGCGTCGATCGCGCCGGTGAGCTGGTCCCACGGGTCCTGCGGAAAGTCGCGGCCGGTCTTTTCGCGGAAGAACTTTTTGAAATCGGTGCATAGCTGCCTGAGATGCTCGTGGGTCAAATCGGTGTCGGCCTTGGCGCCGACCCGAGACTTCAATTCATGGAGCTTGTGTTCGAGCGTCTCCTTGGAGAGACCGACCACGACGGTGGAATACATCTGGATGAAGCGGCGATAGGAATCCCACGCGAACCGCGCGTTGCCGGTGCAGCGGGACAACCCTTCGACGCTGCGATCGTTGAGGCCGAGGTTCAGCACCCTTTCCATCATGCCGGGCATGGAGACGGGCGCGCCGGAGCGGACGGACACGAGCAACGGGTCGGCGGCGTCTCCCAACTTCTTGCGACAGACTTTCTCCAACTTGGCGAGATTTTGTCTCACCTGTGCGTCAAGGCCGACGGGCCACTTCTTATCTTTCTCGTAGAAGAGCTTGCAGGCCTGGGTGGTGATGGTAAAGCCGCCGGGGACGGGCAGGCCGATGCTTCTCATCTCGGCCAGGCCGGCCCCTTTGCCGCCGAGAAGCATTCTGTCCGAGCCTTTGCCTTCAGCCTTTCCCGCGCCGAAGAAATAGACGTACTTGACCGCCATGAATGACCGCTCCTTGAGGATTCTCTCTGGTGAGGATTCGATGTCGTGATCGCGGGCGAGTGTAGGGAATGCGGTGCGGAGTGTCAAAAAACACGGGAAATCGGTCGATTATCACGCGCGGCAAGCCGTCGATGCAGAAATCCTGGGACAATCCGCCCGTTACACTACCTGTTACAAGTCTTGATTAGAGTGGATGACATGAGATTTCCCGGTCGGACAGTCTGGATCTGCTTTCTGATCTTCACGCTCGTCGGCGTGATCTTCTCGGCACAGTTCTATGTTTACCTTCACGCCTTCGGGCAGCAGATCACCTGGCCCCATGCGCTCAAGTGGATGCTGGGCTCATGGTATATCTGGGGGCTGATCTGCCCCGGCATCTTCTGGGCTTCGCGCCGATTCGGCTTTTCGCGCGATCGCTGGCGGCGGGCGCTGGCCGCACACTTTTCATTCGGCGTGCTGGCGGCACTGACACACATTCTGGCATATGGAACATGGACGTGGCTGGTGGCGCCGATGAAAATCGGGTCGCCCGGCTGGAGCGGAGCCATCAGATACCAATTGACATCAGGATTCAGTTGGGATGTATTTTGCTATGCGTCCATCGTGACCGTGTTCTACGCGATCGACAACGCCCGAAGATATCGCGAGAGTCTGGTGCGGACTTCGAGGCTGGAGGCCCAGCTTGCCCAGGCCCAACTCGAGGCGCTGCGCATGCAGCTTCATCCGCATTTTCTGTTCAACACGCTCAATGCCATCACGGCGCTGATTCGCGACGACCCGCGCGGGGCCGAGGAAATGGTGACGAGGCTAAGCGACTTGTTGCGGCTCGCACTGGATAAATCGAGCGTTCAATTGATTCCTCTCCACGAAGAGCTTGAGTTCGTGGAAAAATATCTTGAAATCCNNTGTGCGACTGACGGCTTCATCGGAGAGTTGTGACATCTTCGTTCCAACCTTCATCCTGCAGCCAGTGATCGAGAACGCCGTCCGACACGGCCTGAATTCGCAGCAGGCGACCTGTCACGTTCAAGTCGACACGAAGATCGAGGATGGCCTGCTCGTCATTCGCGTAAGCGACACCGGGCCCGGGCTGGCCCGCGCCAAGGAAGGCCAACAACCTGAAGGAATCGGCATCTCGAACACGAAGGCAAGGCTTCATCAGGTCTATGGCAATCGGGCACATTTTTATTTGAACAACGCCCAGCATCACGGGTGCATCGCTTCCCTTCACATCCCGATTGATGGCGATTCGAAAACGTCGGCGGGAGATGGCCGAATATGAGCTCGCTGAAAGTTCTCATTGTCGATGACGAACCGCTGGCGCGCCGACGGCTGCTCAGCCTGCTCAAGGATCATGCGGATCTGGAAATTGCGGGCGAATGCGGAACGGGGCGCGATGCCATTGCGACGATCCGGCGGAGCAGGCCAGACATTGTCTTTCTCGATATTCATATGCCCGGCATGGACGGGTTTGAAGTGATCGAGACGATCGGCATCGAGAAGATGCCGGTGGTCATCTTCGTGACAGCCTATGAAAAACACGCCCTTCAGGCCTTCGATGTGAATGCGATCGACTATCTGCTTAAGCCCTTCGATGAGAAGAGGCTTCTTGTCGCTCTGAAGCGGGCGCGCAAACAAGTCGGCCTGCGTTCGAAAGACAGCGTCTCTCTTGACCATCGCATCATGGGGGCCATCGCCGATGCCACGAACCGGGGGCGCTATCGCGCGCGATTTGCAGTCAAATCGGCAGGAAGGGTGTATTTCGTGCCGGTGGAGGAGATCGACTGGATCGACGCATCGGGCAAGTACGTACGTATTCACGCAGGAAAAGAAGAGCATTTGCACCGGGCGGCGATCGGACAAATCGAAACCGAGTTGGACCCCGAACACTTCGCGCGCATCCACCGCTCGACGATCGTA
>CXWL01117030.1_pt1 | contig 10941 bp, 12 predicted proteins | sample 590931 | NCBI WGS metagenome assembly CXWL01 (sample SAMEA3498368, study PRJEB10139) | groundwater metagenome | biome: water well; material: biofilm material | place: Germany | collected 2015-04-27 | reverse complement strand
AGTTCGTTTCGCGTCAGCACCGGCATGCCGGCCTGCGCGCGCCGATAGTTAATCCAGTTCATGCCGTCTTGCGGAATGTTGTTGACCAGCGAAGGCGCGCCCGGTTCTTGCGGAAGCAAACTCGGCGGAACCGCTGCGGGCGTCACGGCCGGGCTGGTGTCGCCGCCGCCACCGCCGCCGCCACAGGCGGCCAGGGCCAGCGCCGTCAGGAGTCCGGCGATATTCAGCTTCCAGCGGCTCAATGTGGTCATTTCTTACTCCCATACATATTTACGTCAGCCATCAATTCTAGGTCAAAATGAGAATTGGTGAGATTTGATTTGCTCATCCAAAGCGCCCTGTCATTGCCTGCGCTGTAGAATGCCAAATATGAATGTAAAACGAACACGGCGACAGCATCTTGCGCGCGCTAAATTTGCGTTGCCGAGCTTTGTGACGCTACTCTCGATTGCCTGCGGTTTCGGTAGTATCGTGATAACCGTCGACAATGCCCACGTCGGCGATCCGGCCAATTACCGCCTCGCGGCCATCCTGCTGGTGCTGGCAGGCATCTTCGATGCGCTCGACGGTTTTGTCGCGCGCGCCACCGGCACCTCGTCCGATTTCGGCGTGCAGCTGGACTCGATCGCGGACGTGATGAACTTCGGCTGCGCCCCGGCGCTATTGCTGTACACCTACGGTTTTGTACCGATCGGCGCGGACCATCCAACCATGCTGCGCGCTGGCGCATTTGCCTGNNGCTTCGGTGGTGGTGGCATGGCCGGATCCGGCCAACTCGCTGATGCATGCGTTTGGCATCATCGTGTTGATGGTATCAGTCGGCGGCCTGATGGTCTCGACGATTCGGTTCCCGAGTTCCAAGCAGCCAATGAACAAGCTGGTGATGCTGCTGATCGTCATAGGGCTGGCGCTGCTGGCGTGGCTGCAGATGCGCTTTTTCGTGCTGTTCTTCCTGTTGTATATCAGCGTCACCTTGCTGATCAACATCGGCTGGCAGATGGGGTGGCGCGGCCTTGCGCCGCCGCGCGTCTTCGAGGACTGATCCTCGCCAGGGTCAGGCGAACTTGTCGAGCATGGCCGCCAGGTGGGCGGCTCGTGCCTGCGCATCAGGCAGGTCTGTGGCGTTGCCGGTCTGGGTGACGATGGCGCCGGCCAGCAGCTGGACGAACGAGCGGTCGAGCGCCTTGCGCGCCGCCGACATCTGCTGGGCCGCGGCATCGCAGTCCGATGGCGTCTCGGCCATGGCAATCAACTTCTGAACCCCGCGTAACTGTCCCTCCACCCGCGCCAGGCGGTGCATCAGGTCTTTCTTCTGCTCGGCGCTCAGGGCGCCGCCGCCGGCCATCAGGCGACCTCGTGGCCGCGCGCCGCGCGCAAGATCTTGAACCAGTCGCTGCGCTCCAGCGTGAAGCGGGTGCCGGCCACGGCCACGGCAATGGCGTCGATGCGGCCGGTGCCGGTCAGCGGGATCGGCCGCGACGGCAGCTGCATGAGCCATGCGAACACGACACTGGCGAATGGCTGCTGGAGCGCGTCAGCAATGTCCTTGATCACCAGGCGCAGGTTTTCCGCCGCGGCGTCGGTGCCGTTAAACAGGCGGCCGCCGCCGAGCGGCGACCAGGCCATTGGCGCCACGCCGCGCTCTTGCAGGCCGTCCAGGGTCTCGTCGAACATCGGCGCGGTGTGCAGCGGCGAGAGCTCGACCTGGTTGGTGACCAGCGCTATGCGGCGGTCCAGGCTGTCGAACTGGTGGCGGCTGAAATTCGACACGCCAAAATGCAGCACCTTGCCGGACTTGCGCAGCGTGGTGAAGGCTTCGGCGACTTCATCGAAATGCATCAGCGGGTCGGGACGGTGGATCAGCAGCAGGTCGAGGCGGTCGGTCTGCAACTGGCGTAGCGATTCCTCGGCCGAGGCAACGATGTGGCTGGCGCTGGTGTCATAGTGCTGGATCGAATGCTGCGGCCGCTGCGGCGCGACCAGCTTGATGCCGCACTTGCTGACCAGCTGCATCTGGTCGCGCAGCGAAGGCTTGCGGCCAAGGGCCTCGCCGAACAGGCCTTCGACGCCGTAACTGCCATAGATGTCGGCGTGGTCGAAGGTAGTGACGCCGAGGGCCAGGCACTGCTCGATGAAAGCGATGCGCTGGTCGACCGTCATGCCCCATTCGGTCATCCGCCACATGCCGGCGACGATGCGCGACAGCTCGGGGCCGTTGGGCGTGGTCTTGATGCGCGGGCAATGAAGGTCGGCGGAGAGGCGGTGGGGCATGGTATGTTCCGAAAAGTTGATGTTCAATGACCGTACGGCGGATATGGCAAAGCCGCATCCGCCGTGCGTGCGTCAACGTGGCGCGTACACGGCGGATGCGGCTTCGCCTTGCCCTGCGTGTGCTGCAGCCAGATTACTTCAGCATGAGCCGTATCGAATCCCAGGCACGGCCAAAGATCGACGCTTCGCCGATTTCTTCGAGCGCGACAACCGGCAGCTGCAGCAGCGGCTTGCCGTCGACAACCATCTTCAGCGTACCCACGCGGCTGTGCAGGGGCAGCGGCGCCACCAGCGGGTCCTTGCGCTCGAGCACAGGCTTGAGCTTGCCAGCCACGCCCTTCGGCACGGTGACCATCACGTCATTGGTAAAGCCAATTTTGACCGTGCCCTGCGAACCCTTGAACACCTGTGGCGTCTGGATCGCCTGGCCCTTGGAATACAGCTTGACCGTGTCAAAGTTCTGGAAGCCCCAGTTGAGCAGCTTCTGGCTTTCCTGCGTGCGGGTCTGGTCGGAGTTGGTGCCGATCATCACCGAAATCAGGCGGCGATTGTAGTTACCGCTCGGACGCTTGGCCGAGGCGATCATCGAGTAGCCGGAGCTTTCGGTATGGCCGGTCTTCATGCCGTCAACGGTCGGATCGAGCCACAGCAGGCGGTTGCGGTTCGGCTGGGTGATCTTGTTGTAGGTGAAGCTCTTGACCGAGTCGATCTTGTAGAACTGGGGGAAGTCGGCGATCACGCGGGCGGCCAGGATCGCCAGGTCGTACGCGGTGGAATAGTTGTCAGCGCTCGGCAGGCCGTGCGGGTTGGCAAACTTGGTGTTCTTCATGCCCATGCGCTGTGCTTCGCGGTTCATCAGCACGACGAAAGTGCCTTCGTCGCCAGCGACCGCTTCGGCCAGCGCTACAGCAGCGTCATTACCGGACTGGATCATCAGGCCATGCAACAGGTCGTTGATGCTGACCGGCACCGCCGGGTCGATGAACATCTTTGAGCTGCTGGGGTCGACCTTCCATGCGCGCACCGACACATTGACCATCTGGTCGAGCATGACCTTCTTGTCGCGCAGCGCGCCGAAGGTGACGTAAGCAGTCATGATCTTGGTCAGCGATGCCGGCTCGATACGGGCGTTCTGATCCTGGGCCGCGATGATCTGGCCGCTGCTGGCGTCGAGCAGGGTCCATGACTTGGCGGCGATGCTTGGCGGAGGGACGTTCTGCGCGTGCGCGGCAGAAATGACGATGAGGCTGGCAGCAAGTGCCGTGAACAATTTTTTCATGGTTTGCTACTTAAAAAAAGGTGAGAATTGCTGAGCCGGATAATTATAGCCTCAGCTTTCGGCCGCGCCGGGCTTGCGCCACAGTTGAATCACAAGATTTTTAATCTGGCCAAGCTTGCGGTGGAAGAAGTGATCGGCGCCGGGAATCACGATCACAGGCAGTTCCAACGGGCGCGCCCAGTCGAACACTTGTGTCAGGGTAATTGTTTCGTCTTGCTCGCCGTGGATCACGATGCTGTCCTGCGGCACATCGGGCACCGGCCATTTGCCNNACGAAGGTGCCGAACGAGAATCCGGACAGGACGACCGGCAGGTTTGGATAGCGCTGCTGCATATGGTCGAGCATTACTTCCATGTCGTCGGTTTCGCCGAAGCCGCGGTCATGCACGCCTTCCGAGGCGCCAACGCCGCGGAAATTGAAGCGCGCAACCACATAGCCCAGCGTAACGAAGGTCCGCGCCAGCGTCTGGGTAACCTTGTTTTCCATGGTGCCGCCGTACAGCGGATGCGGGTGGGCGACCAGTGCGATGCCGATGGCCGGGCCTTCCGGCACGTCGAGCAGGCATTCCATCATGCCGGCCTTGCCCATCAGGGTAAATTTCTGCGAGTGGATGTTCAGCATGCCGTCCGCCTCAGATCTTGAGGCGTTCGACGACCTTGCCGCCGACCAGGTGGGTATCGATGATGTCGTCGATGTCGCTGGTGTCGACATAGGTGTACCAGGTGCCTTCAGGGTAGACCACGACGACCGGGCCTTCTTCGCAGCGGTCCATGCAGCCTGCCTGGTTGACGCGGATCTTGCCCGGGCCGTTCATGTTCATTTGTTTGATGCGTTTTTTCGCGTGCTGCTGGGCTTGCTCAGCGCCTTGTTTGCCGCAGCAAGGGCGGCCGTCCTCGCGCTGGTTCATGCAGAAGAAGACGTGGTGTTGGAAAAATTGATCGCTCATAGTCTCAGCTAGTTTTCTTGCGGAAATGCGTAATCCGCAATGATACGCTCTTACTGTCGATTGAGTTTATGCGATGGAAGCAACAAGAACCAGAGCGCGAAGAACGGCCACATCAGCGACAGGAACTGGGCCGCGCCGTTAAAGTTAAGGAACTTTCCCTGGACCCAGCCAGACAAGGTTGCGCTGAAGTAAGGGTTCACCGGAATCGTATTGACTACCAGCAGGCTCAGCACCAGCGTCACCGCGGCCAGCCGGCGCTGCGCAACGTGCGGCGCGAAGGCCAGCCCGGACACCATGATCAGGCCGATCAAAAAGCCGCCCTGGGCGCCAGGCGTCACCCAGACGAAGGCGTTCTCGGGCGTGAAGAAGAGCGAGCTTGCCAGCGCCTTGACCACGATGGCCGCGGTCAGGAGGCCGGCCACCAGCAAGGCGCGCGGGGCGCCGCGGCGCGCGATGCACAGCAAGGTCAGCACCGCGCCCGTCATGCCGCAGGCGGTGATGATGGTCTCGGACAGCCAGTACTGTTCGACGCTCATCGCCGCACCCGGCCGCAGCAGGGCGATCAGGTCGATGTTCGTGTCGAGCAGCTTGGACAGCCAGTTCGACAGGATCGGCAATACCTGGCCGTGGCCGAACAGGTAGGGCTGGGGATAGATCTGCGCCAGTGGCCACAAAGCCAGAAGCACCAGTCCCAGGCTGGCGTGCTGCGCGAACAGGCGCTGGCGCAGCCGGTACAGGCGGCTCTCGTCAAGGTAGGTGCGGGCGCCGAAAGCGCCGATCACCGCGCCCACGAATCCGCCTGCCGAATTGGTAAAGAAGTCGAGGTTGGACGGCACCCGGCTTGGCAGGTAGGTCTGCACCGCTTCCACCGTCCCCGACACCAGGATGCTCAGGATGCTGGCCAGCAGGATCGCCCAGATGCCGTGCACTTTCGGGTACACCGCCAGCGCGAACAGCATGCCGAGCGGGATGTAGCCAATGATATTGACCACCACATCGAAGCCGGTCCAGTACTGCGGCATCGTGGTATTCAGGAAGATGAAGGGCGACAGGCCGCTGCCGCGCCAGCCCGAAAACGGAAACCAGCTGGCGTAAATAATCAGCAGCAGGTAGGCCAGCAGGGAAGCACGCGAGACGGCGGAACCGCGTTTATCCGCCGGCGCGTCAGGCATTGTCATTGCTTCGGCGACTGCAGCGTGGCCAGCCAGGCAAGCATGCTTGCCGCGGCGGTATCGGTGGACTCGGCCAGGGCGCGCGCGCCGCCGGCCGCATCGAGCGTCGCCGCGCTGGTCTTCTGGTTGAAGACGCGCTGGTCGACCAGCTTATGGCCGTGGAACAGCGACGCGCGCAGCACCAGCTGGCCGTAGCTTTGCGTGGCGCTGTCGAAGCTGTGGGTGAAGTCGTCGATCTCCATGCGCAGGATCGGCATGCCGGCTGCGGCGTCGGTGGGGGTCAGCACCTTGATGCCGGCTTGCGAGAGGCGCGACTTGATGCGCTGCGTGACCATGCTGAGCGGCGTGCTGGCCCAGCGGCTGTTCGAATAGCTGCGCGCGCGCAGCGGATCGGCGTAGGCCAGGCGGTAAAACATGCGCTCGCTGTCGAGCGCTGCGACGCCGGTCACGTCGGTCACTACCAGCACGCCCATCGGCGCCGGCGCCTGCGCGCCTGCAGGGGCGGGCGCGGGGCCGAAGTCGTAGGTCGAATTGCCCGGGTTTCTGGTGGTGCTGGAGCAGCCAGCAAGCAGCACCGCGCCGCCCAGGGCCGTGGCCAGCACGAGCCGGCGGAGAGTCAGGTTCATGGTGTGGTTCACGGTGGTCCTCATTTGGTCGGTGCGGTGAAGCCTGGTTCGCCAGGCCCCGGCTCGCCGTCCGGCGCGCCGAACAGGATGCTTTGCGGGCGGTCGGTCAGGCTGGTTGCGGTGCGGCGCACCGCGCGCAGCGACGTACGAGCTTCGTCGGTCATCGCCACCAGGTGCGGCAGGGTTTGCAGTTCGAGGTCGCTGGTAACGGCTTCAAGCGAACCGCCGACCCGGTCGACCGTGGTGTTCAGGCGCGCGATCGGGCCGTTCGGCGCCTGCAGCGTGGTGGCCAGCTGGTCGAAGTTGCGCGTCATGCTGGTGGCGCTGCTGGACAGCTCGTTAAACGAAGCCATGCTCTGCTCCGCCTGGCGCGTCAGCGCAGGCAGGCGCGCCAGCGTCGGCTCCAGCTGGCGCGGGATCTCGGCGTAGGCTTCGGCGGCCTTGCTGACGCTTTCGAACGCGGCCAGCATCGTCTTCTGGTTTTCGGGGTTCAGCAGATTGTCGGCCCGCGTCATCAGTTCTTCGGTTTTCTCGAGAATGACCAGGCCGCGCTTTTCAAGCTGATCGAGAAAGCCCGGGCGCAGCGGAATCACGGCGACCCGATCCTTATCGGTCTTGAGCAGCGGCGAGCCGGTTTTTTCGTCGTCGAGCTGGATGAAGGCGATGCCCGTCACGCCCTGGTAACCGAGCGAGGCGAAAGTGCTGGTGGTGATTGGCGCTTCCGGATCGACTGCCAGGCGGATGATGATACGGCCCGAGGTGGTCGGATCAAACGTGATTTCGTCGACCTTGCCTATTTCGAGGCCGCGGTAGCGCACAGCCGCCTGTGGGTTCAGGCCCGGGATCGACTGCGTGGTGGCGATCTGGTACGGCACCCACTCGACCTTGTCGCGGTTCAGCCAGAGGCCAGCCAGCACCGCGGCGACCAGTAGCGCGATGGTAAAGAAGCCTGTCATTAGTGCGTGTGATCTGTTTTCCATGTCCTAGTCCTCTGTTTCGTTGGCTTCGTCGCAGCGCTCGTCGAGCACTTCCAGCGCGCGCAGGCCGCGGCCGCCCAGGAAAAATTGTTTGATGAACGGGTGGTCCACCTTGAGTACTTCGTGCGGCGGGCCGATCGCGATCACGTGTTTTTCAGCCAGCACCGCGATCCGCGACGACAGCGCGAACAGCGTGTCGAGGTCGTGGGTGACCATCACGACGGTCAGGCCCAGCTCGCGGTGCAGCGACTGGATCAGCGCCACAAACGCGTCCGACAGGTCGGGATCGAGGCCCGCGGTTGGCTCGTCGAGGAACAGCAACTGCGGTTCGAGCGCCAGCGCACGCGCCAGCGACGCACGCTTGATCATGCCGCCCGACAGGTCGGCCGGCATTTTGTTCGCGTCGCCGATGCCCAAGCCTACCATGTCCATCTTGAGCAGCACCGCGTCGCGAATCACGTCTTCGGGAAGGGCGCGCAGTTCGCGCATCGGCTGCGCGATATTGTCGAATACGGTCAGCGCCGAATACATCGCCCCCTGCTGGAACAGCATGCCCCAGTGGTTGCGCATGCGCTGCAGCTGCTGGGCGTCCGCTTCGCTGATGTCTTCGCCGAATACGCGCACCGAGCCACGGGTGGGCGTTTCCAGTCCCAGCATCTGGCGCAGCAGTACTGTCTTGCCGGTGCCCGAGCCGCCGACGATGCTGAGGATCTCGCCCTTGTAAATATCGAGGTCGAGGTCCTGGTGCACGATTGTGCGGCCGAACTGGGTGCGCAGGTCGCTGATCTGGACGACCGGCGGGCCGACGTCCTCTTGCGGGCGCATGTTGAGGCGCTGCGGTTCGCGGCCTGGCGGATTGTCGGTCATCAGAACCCCACGTCGCTGAAGATGATCGCGTACACGGCGTCCGCGAGGATGACGACCGTGATCGCCGTGACCACCGAGGTAGTGGTGCCGTGGCCGAGGCTTTCGGTATTGGGCTTGATGCGCAGGCCGAAGTGACAGGAAACCAGCGCGATCAGGATGCCGAAGGTGGTTCCCTTCAGCAGGCCGATAGTGTAGTTCGCCAGCGGTACGGCATCGGGCAGCTTCTGGATGAAGTAGCGCGGCGACAGGTTCAACTCCACCATCGCCGACGCCATCCCGCCCAGCAGGGCCATCGCATCGGTCCATACGACCAGCAGCGGCATCGAGATCGCCAGCGCGAGGACCTTGGGCATGATCAGCCGGTAGCCGTGCGAGATGCCCATAACAAGCATCGCGTCGAGTTCTTCGGTAACCCGCATGACGCCCAGCTGCGCGGTGATCGACGAGCCGGAGCGGCCGGCCACGAGGATCGCCGCCAGCAGCGGGCCGAGTTCGCGGATCACGCTCATGCCCAGGATATTCACGATGTACATGTCGCCGCCGAACATCTGCAGCTGTTGCGACGACAGGTAGGAGAGAACGACGCCAATCAGAAAGCCCACCAGCGCGGTGATGCCGAGCGCCTGGAAGCCGGAGTGGAAAATATTCGCCGATATCTCGCGCCACGGGCCGGTGCGCGGGTGGCGGATGAAGCGGCCGATGTCCTGCACGACCTGGCCGATCAGGCGGATAAAGCCGTGCATGTGCTCGAAGAAGGACAGGATGCCAAAACCCAGCACCATCACCCAGGTGAGGTGGCTGCGGCGCGTGCGCGGCAGCTTCAGCGCATTGGCGGCTTCCAGGCGCTTGAACAGTTCTTCCTGTTGCGCCGCCAGNNTGTCGAGCGACTTGAGGGTTGCGGTGATCTTTTTGATCGCGCCGCACTGCGCTAACGCATGCACCTGCCAGATTCCTGTGGCGACAACGGACTGCGCCGCTTCACCTGTGGCGTGGTTTACGGTTAATGTTGGCGCATTTTCAATTGGCATTGCGGCAGTGTAAAAGACTTTCGGCCTTCCTGCTACCGCTGTTCTCTACAGTGTTCAGGCGGCAAGATGGCGCGCCTGTCGCATTGGCGCGACCACGGCGGCGGCTTGCTTTTCGGCCGGGTTGTCGACGCGGCCCGCGTAATCGCTTGCGACCAGCGCGCTCGCTTCGGCCTTCGACATGCCCGTCACCTGCAGCCATTCCGCCACCAGCTTGGCCAGGCGCTCGAGCGCGATGCGGTGGGTGGCGTCGGTCTTGGTGTAGATCCAGTCGGAGAAGGCCATGAAGTTCCCGAATGGCGAGCCGCCCAGCATCTGCTCGATCGTGTTGGCGAAGCGGCCGGAGTTGGCGACCAGGTCCCAGTAGCGCGCGAAGCGCACCAGGCGCTGCATCGTCGGGAAGTCGACCAGGTTGGTGGCCAGGATCGTATAAGGCGCGTACGGATCGAACACCATGCCGAATCCTTCGGTGTGGCGGATGATGGGCGTACCGCGCAGGCGCTTGAGGATGCCGAACTGTATCTCGTGCGCCTTGAGCGCCACCAGCTGGTCGAAGCCGCGCGCAAAGCTGGCGACATCTTCGCCCGGGAGGCCGGCGATCAGGTCGACGTGCAGGTGGGCGTGCGACTGGGTGCACAGCCAGCGGATGTTGTCGGCGGCCTTGGCGTTGTCCTGGCGGCGGCTGACCAAGGCCTGCACTTCAGGATTGAAGCTCTGGATGCCGATCTCGAATTGCAGCGCGCCGGGCGGGAATTTGGCGATCGTCTCCTTCAGCGCTTCGGGAAGGTGGTCGGGCACCAGCTCGAAGTGGGCGTAGACCGGGTCGTCTGGGTTCGCTTCCAGCTTGTCGAGGAAGAACTGCATGATCTTCAGGCTGGTCTTGATGTTCAGGTTGAAGGTGCGGTCAACGAACTTGAACAGACGCGCGCCGCGCGCGTGCAGCGATTCCATCTCGGCCAGGAAGGCATCGAGCGGAAAGGGCCACGCGGTTTTGTCCAGCGACGACAGGCAGAACTCGCATTTAAAGGGGCAGCCGCGCGATGCCTCTACATAGAGAGTGCGGTGGGCGATGTCCTCGTCCGAGTACAGGGCGTAGGGCATGGTGATCTCGGACATTGGCGGCTGCATGCCGGCGTGGATCTTCATCAGTGGCTTCGGACCGTTGATGATTTCGCCGCACAGCTTGGGGAAGGTGACGTCGCCCCAGCCTGTTACCAGGTAGTCCGCCAGCTGGACGATGTTTTGCTCGCCCGGCTCAAACGACACTTCAGGGCCACCGAGGATGACCGTCACGTGGGGTGCAACGCGCCTGAGCATCGCGACCACCTTGGTGGTTTCGTCGACGTTCCATATATAGACGCCGAAACCGATCACCTTGGGCTCGTATGANNTCCTTCAGTGCCCCCATGTTCGCCAGCAGGTAGCGCAATCCGAGGGATGCGTGTGTATAACGGGCGTTCAGGGTGGACAGCAGGATCGTCATGGCGGGCGGTGAAGCAGGAAAGTCGATATTTTAACCGGGTGGGCCTTGCCAAGGGTTGCGGACCTTTGCTATAGTTCGCCTCCCGCTGAAACGCACGTCGAAACAGGCTGTTTTTAGAGGGGAAAGCAAGAAAAAAGAAGTTGACGAAAATTGCGAAACGCTGCATACTCTCTCTTCTTCGCGGCTGACAAACACAACGCTTTGTCGACAAGCAGCAAGCCAGCAGTGCCGAACAAGTTCTTTAAAAATTAACAGTCGATAAGTGTGGGCGTTTGATGAAGGTGCCAGTGACTT
>CXWL01107674.1_pt1 | contig 10941 bp, 9 predicted proteins | sample 590931 | NCBI WGS metagenome assembly CXWL01 (sample SAMEA3498368, study PRJEB10139) | groundwater metagenome | biome: water well; material: biofilm material | place: Germany | collected 2015-04-27 | reverse complement strand
GATCGAGCGCGCCAAGGCCCTGATCGTGGCCCAGGCCTACCTGCAGAAGCGGGTCGGCAACCAGGTCCGGCCGACGCCGGCCGAGGTGGAGGACTATTACAACAAGAACCCGCAGTTCTTTGCGCATCGCAAGCAGTTCAACATGAACGAACTGGTGATCGCCACCAGCGACCTGAGGCCGGAACTGAGGGCCGCCGCCGACGCCGCCAAGTCGCTCGAAGAGGTGGCGTCCTGGATGGAGGCGCACAAGCTCAAGTTCGGCCGCACCCAGGTCACGCGCAGCACCGCCGACCTGACGCCGGAGATGTCGGCCAAGCTGCTGGGCTTGCCCAAGGGCCAGCTGTTCATCGTCAAGGAGGGCGAGCGCAGCCTGCTCATTTCGATCGCCGACATCAGGGAAGCGCCGGTGACGCTGGAAACGGCGGCGCAGCAGATCGAGCAGTTCCTCTTCAACAAGCGCAACAAGGAGGGCGCGACGGCCGAACTGGCCCGCCTGCGCGCCAACGCCAAAATCGAATACCTGAACAAGTCGCTGGCGATGGACGCGAAGCCGGCGGCCGCCGCCGCACCGGCTGCGCCGAGCCTGGGCGCGGCGCCGGCCGCCCCGGCTTCGGAGGCGGCAGCCAAGGCAGCACTCGAGCGCGGCGTCGCGGGCCTGAAATAAACACCGTCAACCAATCCTGTCACCGTCAACAACAAGGGGAACAATCATGAAACGATTCGTACAGTGGATAGCGGCGGTCATGCTGATGTTGTCGGCGTCCGTCGCCGGCGCGGCCGAGGTGCCGCTGGGGGCGGGCGACGTGCTGCGGGTATCGGTCTACGGCAACCCCGACCTGAGCCTCGAGACCCGCGTGAGCGAAGCGGGCGGCATCACCTTTCCGCTGCTGGGCCAGGTTCCGGTCGGCGGGCTGACCGTGGCCGCGGCGGAGAAGAAGATCGCCGCCCTGCTCGAATCGGGCGGCTACCTGAAAAGGGCCCAGGTCAACATCATCGTCTCGCTGCTGGCCAGCCAGCAGGTGTCGGTGCTCGGCCAGGTCAACCGGCCCGGCCGCTATCCGGTCGACGGCAAGCGCAGCGTGCTCGACATGCTGGCGATGGCCGGCGGCATTTCGGCCGAAGGGGGCGACACCGTCAGCCTGGTGCGCACGCGCAATGGCAAGACTACCCGCGAAACCATCGACGTGATCCAGATGGTCCGTTCCGGCGCGCTCGATGGCAACGTCGAGGTGGCCGGCAGCGACATGATCTACGTCGAGCGCGCGCCGCGCTTCTACATCGTCGGCGAAGTCCAGCGTCCCGGCGCGTTCCGGGTCGAGCGTCAGATGACGGTGCTGCAGGCGCTGTCGGCCGGCGGCGGCCTGACCCCGCGCGGCAGCAACAACGGCCTGCGCATCACCCGCAAGGACGCCAGCGGCAACCCGACCACCTTCGAGGTCAGGCACAGCGACCTGGTGCAGGTGGACGACGTCATCACGGTCCGCGAGAGCTGGTTCTGAAGCCGCCGGCTTTCCTCCACCCATGATTTTGGGAGTGCCCCATGAACGCCCATCAATTCCTGCTGATCCTGATCGCCCGGAGGAAGCTCATCCTGGCGACGCTGGCCGTCACCGTGCTGCTGACCCTGGGCTTCAGCCTGGTGCAGCAGAAAACCTACAAGGCCACCGCCTCGGTCCTGCTGAACTACAAGGGCGTCGATCCGCTGACCGGGCTGACCATGCCGGGCCAGCTGCTGCCGGGCTACATGGCGACCCAGATCGACATCATCAGCAGCAAGAACGTGGCGCTGCGCGTGGTGGACGCGCTCAAGCTGGCCACCAGCCCGGCCGTGCTGACCCAGTTCAACGCCAGCACCGACGGGCGCGGCAACGTGCGCGACTGGCTGGCCGACCTGCTGCTGAAAAAGCTCGAGATCGTCCCGGCGCGCGAGAGCAGCGTGGTCGAGATCAGCTTCAAGGGCGTCGACCCGCAGTTCGTTTCGGCGGTGGCGAACGCCTTCGCCGACGAATACCAGCGCGTCACCGTGCTGCTGAAAACCGAGCCGATGAAAAAGGCCTCGAGCTACTTCAACGAGCAGACCAAGCTGCTGCGCGACAACGTCGAGACCGCGCAGGCGCGCCTGTCCAAATACCAGCAGGAGAAGGGCATCGTCAGCCTCGACTTCAACCGGGTCGACGTCGAACTGGCGCGCCTCAATGACCTGTCGCAGCAGCTGGTCGCGGCCCAGGGCCAGGCGATCGAAGCGAACTCGCGCGAACGCATGGCGCACGGCTCGGCGGTCGATTCGCCCGACGTGGCCAACAACACCCTGATCCAGAACATGCGGGTCGGCCTGGCCGGCGCCGAGGCGAAGTTTTCCGAAGTCGCGCAGCGGCTGGCGCGCAACCATCCGCAATACCTGTCTGCCAAGGCCGAGGTCGACAAGATGCGCGCCGACCTGAACGCGGCGCTCGGCTCGGTCTCGCGCAGCGTCGGCAACAACGCGGCGGTGCTGCGCCAGCGCGAAGGCGAACTGCGCAGTGCGCTGGCGGCGCAGAAGGTCAAAGTGCTCGAACTGAACCGCGCGCGCGACGAACTCGGCGTGCTGCTCAAGGACATGGACAGCGCCCAGCGCGCGTTCGACGCCGCCTCGCAGCGCCTGTCGCAAACCAGGATCGAAGCCTCGTCCGAGCAGTCCGACATTTCGGTCCTGAATCCCGCGGTGCCGCCAATCGAGCCGTCCGGTCCGCGCGTGCTGCTCAACACCATGGTGTCGGTGCTGCTCGGCGCCATCCTCGGCGTCGGCATCAGCCTGCTCATTGAAATGCTCAACCGCCCGATCCGTTCTTCCGGCGACATGAAGGAACTGCTGGGCGTGCCGGTGCTGGGCACGGTCGAATGGCGCCATCCGCGCCAGCGCGCGCCTGGCTTGCGGGCACTGATGGGGCCGCGCCGCCTGAGGTTGAACTAAGCATGGATACCGCCATGAACTTTCCCGCGCTGAACCAGGCCGTGACGGCCGATTATCCCGCCCCGGAATCGTCGATGGGCGTCATGCTGCTCGATTCGGGCAAGCTCACGCCCGAAAATGCCGAGCGCGTGCTGCGCATGCAAAAGGAACTGGGCATCCGCTTCGGCGAAGCGGCCGTGCGGCTCGGCCTGATCAGCGAAGAGGACATCCAGCAGGTGCTGGCGCGCCAGTTCGCCTATCCCTACCTGCTCAAGGGCGAGTCGGCCTTGTCGCCCAGGCTGGTGGCCGCGTTCGAGCCGTTCAGCCCGCAAGTCGAATCGCTGCGCGCGATCCGCAGCCAGCTGATGCTGCGCTGGTTCGCGCGCGGGCGCCGGGCGCTCGCCATCGTCGGGGTCGATCCCGCCGATGGCGTCAGCATCTTCACGGCCAACCTGGCGGTGGTGTTCTCCCAGCTGGGCGAGCAGACCCTGCTGGTCGACGCCAACCTGCGCAGCCCGCGCCAGCAGGAAGTGTTCGCGCTGATGCCGCGCCAGGGACTGTCGGACGTGCTGGCGGGGCGCGCCGACCTCGACGTGATCGCCAAGGTGCCCTCGTTCGTCGACCTGTCGGTGATGCCGGCCGGCACCTTGCCGCCGAATCCGCAGGAGCTGCTCAGCCGCGAAGGCTTCCGCAACCTCAACGCCCAGCTCGAGAGCCGCTACGACGTGGTGCTGTACGACGTGGCGCCGTTCTCGAGCGGGGTCGACGCGATGGCGGTGGCCGGGCGCGCCGGCGGGGTGCTGCTGGTGGCGCGCAAGGACCACACGCGGATGGCGGCGCTGGCCCACATGGCCGGGCATCTGGCGGAAGCCGGCGCCGACGTGGTCGGATCGGTCGTGGTCGATTTCTGATGGCTTCCCAGGCACGCACCGGGTTCGACCACAGCGCGGCACTGGCCAGGGCGGTGCTGCCGGAGTGGTGGCCGGTGCTGGCCGGACTGGTGGTGCTGTTCGCGCCGACCTTCTACGATTTGTTCATCGGCGCCTGGATCGGCGACGAGCAAGGCCATGGGCCGATCATCTTCGCGCTGGCGCTGTGGCTGATCGCGCGCAGATGGACCGACACGCACGCGCCGCAAACACTCGCCGCCGGCACGCCGCCGGCGTCGTCCTGGCTCGGCTGGCCGGTCCTCGCGATCGGCCTGGCGCTGCACCTGCTGGGGCGCGCGCAGCACATCCTGATGTTCGAGATCAGCTCGATCATCGCCGTGATGGCCGCGATCGTGCTGGTCAAGCGCGGCCTGGCCGCCCTCCGGATGCTGTGGTTTCCGTTCTTCTTCATGCTGTTCATGGTGCCGCTGCCGAGCGAACTGGTGGCGACGCTGACGCTGCCGATGAAGATGGCGGTGTCCTACGTCACCGAACAGCTGCTGTTCATGGCCGGCTACCCGATCGGCCGCTCCGGCGTGGTACTGCAGATCGGCCAGTACCAGCTGCTGGTGGCCGACGCCTGCGCCGGGCTGCAGACCCTGCTCACGCTCGAAGCGCTCGGCCTGTTTTACCTGAACGTGGTGCGCCACACTTCGGCGGTGCGCAACATCGCGCTGGCGTTGCTGATCATCCCGATCTCGTTCTCGGCCAACGTGATCCGGGTCGTGACGCTGACCCTGGTCACCTATTATTTCGGCGACGCGGCCGGCCAGGGTTTCCTGCACGGCTTCGCCGGGATGGTGCTGTTCCTGACCGCGCTGGTGCTGATCCTGGCGGTCGACTCGGCGCTGCAATGGTCGATCCGGCGCAGGCAGGCGAAAGGACCGTCATGAACCGGCGCTTCGCGGCCAGCGCGGTGCTGGGGCTGGCGATGGTGCTGACCTGGGCGCTGACCGGCGCGCTGACGCCCACGGTCAAGCTGTCGCAGCTGCAGGCGCAGTTCAGCCTGGAGCGCATGATCCCGGTCGCCTTCGCCGACTGGTCGGTGGACGCCGCGATCGTGCCGCTCAAGGCCGACCCCGAGCGCCAGTCGGTGCTCGAGAAAATCTACGACCAGACCCTGTCGCGCACCTACGTCAACAAGGCCGGCGAGCGGGTCATGCTGTCGATCGCCTACGGCGGCGACCAGAGCCGCGCGCTGCAGCTGCACCTGCCCGAGGTGTGCTACGTGGCGCAGGGCTTCGACATGCTGAAAGTGGGCGAGGGCGCGCTGGCGACCCGCTTCGGCCAAGTGCCGGTCAAGCGCCTGGTGGCGCGCCAGAACAGCCGCAACGAGCCGATCACCTATTGGATCACGGTCGGCAACAAGGCCATCAAGTCCAGCCTCGAGCAAAAAATCCAGCGGCTGGCGTACGGCCTGTCGGGAAAAATTCCCGACGGGATGCTGGTGCGGGTGTCGACCATCCAGGCCGACGAACACAGCGCGTACCGGCTGCAGGACCGGTTCGTCGGCCAGATGCTCGACGTGCTCGACAGCAAAGACCGCATACGCCTGCTCGGTTCGGCAGGGCAGAACGGCTAGGCTGTCCCATTCGATGAATCGCCGACAGGGAGACTGGGCGATGGACGAGTTGCTTCTCTATGTATACGCCGCGATCCCCTTCCTCGTGCTGCTGGCGCTGGTGGCGCTGTCGGTGTTCGGCATCGCGGTCGGCATGGTGCAGCCGCGCTTCCTGGTCTATCCCTACCTGTGCATCTTCTTCCTGATGAACTCTACGAGCTACGGCAACCTGTCGATCTTCTCGTCGGCGGGCATCTACAGCCGCGGCTCGGGCCTGCTGTATTTCTCGCTGGTGCTGTGGTACATGCTGGGCGCCTGGTGCTGCGCGCGGATCAGCGCGAACTTCAAGGGCGCCGGCGCGCCGCCATGCAACCTGCGGCCGTGGTTCCTGGGCTGGTTCGCGCTGCTGCTCGGGCACGTGGTCGCCGCCATGTTCTTCGGCAAGAAACTGTCCGAGGCGCTGGCGCCCAGCGGCTTTTCCAACATCGTCTGGATGGCGCCGCTGGTGTCGCTGCTGCTGCTCACCTTCCGCACCCGCGAACAGGCCACCGAGCTGGCCAGGTTCATCCTGCTCGCCGGACTGGGGCGCGCGCTGTTCGGGCTGGGACGCTGGATGGTCGGGGGCGACCCGAACAATGTGTACGCCAACTTGAACGCGATCAAGATCAAGCTGACCTTTTTCGACATCAACGACAGCCTGCTGTGCGCGATGGCGTTTTCGATCGCCGCGGTGCACCTGTTCCAGGAGGCAAAAGCCCAGCGTCCGCGCTTCTGGATCGCCATCGAATGGCTGACGCTGTTCGCCACCCCGCTGTGCATCGCGCTGTCGTACCGGCGCACCGCGTGGATCGGCTTCGTGCTGGCGCTGGCGATCGTGATGTGGCGCTTCCCGCTGCGGCGCCGGCTCCAGCTGATCGCGCTGGGCCTGCCGCTGGGCGCGCCGGTGCTCGGCTATGTCGCTCTCAAGCGGATGTCGCAAACCAAGGGCGCCGGCAGCGGCCTTTCCAGCATCTTCTATGACATGCAGGCGCGCCGCTTCGGCGCCGAGAGCGAACGGGTGCTGGAACTGAAGCTGGCGCTGGCCGACCTGCTGTCCAATCCGCTGACCGGGATCGGCTCCTGGGGCCGCTACACCGGCCACCAGCGCATTTCCTGGCAGGGCGGCATCGACGGCGGCCAGTTCGTCCACAGCGGCGTGCTGCACATCGGCCTCAAGACCGGGCTGATCGGCCTGGCGCTGTTGATCGGCACCGCCTGGGCCTTCATCCATTTCTCGCGCCGCGCCTTGCGCGAACTGCCGCCCGAACTGATCGGCCTGGGCACCGCCGGCGTCGCCGGGATGGCGTTCATGCTGCCCGACATCCTGGTCGGCACGCCGATTCCCCAGGTCCGCACCAGCCAGATGCTGGCGGTCTGCATGGCGCTGCCGTATGTTGCGATGGCGGCCAGCAATGCGGCGCGCGCGGCAAGGCCGGCCGGCGCGGTCGCGGCCGCGCCCGCCCAGCTGGCGCCGGCCTGATGAAACTGCAACTGGCCAGGAATGCGTTCTCGAACCTGCTGGGCGCGCTGATCCCCGCGCTGGTGGCGCTGGGCACCGTGCCGCTGGTGGTCAAGGGGCTGGGCGACGCCGGCTACGGCGTGTATTCGCTGGTGACCGCGATCGTCGGCTACTTCGCCGTGATCGACATCAACGTGACGGCCGGCTCGGTCAAGTTCATCGCCGGATTCAACGCGCGCAAGGACAGCGCCAGGATCAACCAAACCATTTGCTTCGGCATCATGGTGTGCGCGCTGTTCGGCGCACTCGGGGCGCTCGGCCTGGTCGGCGGCGCGCATTTCTTCGTCACCCGGTTATTCAGCGTGCCGCCCGCGCTGGCGGACGAGGCGGTCGCCACCCTCAGGCTGGCGGCGCTCGGGTTTTTCATCGGCCAGCTGCAAAACTACCTGCAAAGCGTGCCGCAGTCCCTGATGCGCTTCGACATTTCGAGCCGCCTCGAGATGCTGTTCGGCGTCGTGCTGCCGCTGCTGACGGTGCTGGTGCTGATGCGCGGCTACGGCCTGTTCGAAGTGATCCTGCTGCGCGTGGCCGCCAGCGCTGCCCACTGCCTGATCCTGTGGCGCGGCGTCAATCGTCTGCTGCCCGGGCTGGCCTGGCGCTGGCCAGGCCGCGCGATCCGGCGCGACCTGCTCGGTTTCAGCGCCTGGGCCTTCCTCAGCCGGTTCGCCGCGCTGTCGTATGCCTACGCCGACAAGCTGATCATCGGCGCGCTGGCCGGGGTCACCGCGCTGGCCTGGTTCGCGGTCGCGTCGACTTTGGCCAGCCGGGTGCTTGGGCTGACCTATCGGCTGTCCGGGGTATTCTTCCCGGCCGCCAGCGCGCTGGCGGCCAGCGGCGAGCTGGTCCGGCTCGACCGGCTGTACCTGAAGGCGACGCGCTACGTGGTGTTCCTGAACGCGGCTATCCTGGTGCTGGTGGCGGTGTTCGCCCACAAGATCCTGCTGTACTGGATGAATCCCGAGTACGCCCGCAACGGCGCGGTGGTGCTGGCCGTGATGGCGATCTCGCAATTCGTCGATTCGCTGACCAGCCTGCCTTCGCTGGTCAACGACGGCCTGGGCCACCCGCGCGTGTCGGGCATGTTCGCGCTGGTGCGCGCCGGCGCCGGCCTGGCCGTCGTCTACCTCGGCGTGGCGGGCTGGGGCATCGACGGCGCGGCCTGGGGCCACCTGGCCGCCTCGCTGTTGTTTACCGCCGCGTTCGTCGGCTACGTGCACGGCCGCACGGTGCCGACCTCGCTGCGCGACCTGCTGCGGCGCGGTTACGCGCCGACCTTGTACGGCGTGCTGGCCATCGCCTTGTGCGCCAGCCTGGCCGATCGGGTGTTCGCCAAGTCCGGGTTCGATTTCGCCTTCATCCTGGCCGCGACGACGGCCATGCTGTTCCTGCACGGGATGCTGTTCGTCATCGACAAGGACGACCGGAGCGTCGCCTGGACCCGGGTGAAAGCCTGGCGCCGCCCGGTGCAGGGGAGCTAGCGTGAAGATCCTGATGGCTTCCGAGGACCTGCCCGGGGAGCAGGTCGGTGGCCTCGGCAAGCACGTGGTCACCTTGTCGAACGCCTTGCTGGCGCTGGGCCACGAGGTCGCGATCCTCGGCCGCAACGACGCCGGGCTGGATGGCTGCGCGGCCCAGATCGGCTTCGGCGGACGCTTCATCCCGGCCTTCGGTTTCAGCCGGCCTGGCTGGAAGGAATCCCAGCTGGGCGTGTTCAACCCGCTCAAGCGCCCCTGGTTCGCGCGCCAGATCGGCCGGGCCATCAACCGGCATGCGGCCGGCTTCGACGTGGTGCACTACCACGGCCACCTGCCGATGGCCGGCCTGCATGTCGACCCCGCGCTCAACTTCGTGCAGACGCGGCACGACCAGGGCAGCGAATGCGTGATCCACCTGCGCTTCAGGAACGGCGGCGTGTGCACCGCCACCTCCGCGCGCGACTGCGCCGGCTGCATCCATCCGGCGCCCGGTCCGCTGCGCCAGGGCCTGTCGGCGTACGCGGTGACCCGCTACCGGCACGAAACGGCGAGCGCGTTCGCCCGGCATAAAACCATATTCGTGTCCGACTTCCTGCGCCGCCAGTTCCTGCGCCAGATGCCGGGCGCCGACTTGTCGCGCTGCCGGGTGATCCACAACTTCGTCCAGTACCCGTTGCTGGCGAGCCATGCGGCGCCGCCAGGGCAGGTGCGCGCCAGCCAGGTGCTGCTGGCCGGACGGATCGACACCGGCAAGGGCTTTCGCGAATTCCTCGCCGCCATGCGCGGGCGCCTGCCGCCGGAAGCGACCCTCGCCATCGTCGGCGACGGGCCCCAACGTGCCGCGCTGGAGCAAGAGTACGGCAACGAGCGGGTGCGCTTCCTGGGCTGGAAACCATACCCGGAAGTGATCGCGCTGTCGTCCCGCAGCCACGTCTGCGTGATACCCTCGGTGTGCGAAGAGCCGTGCGGCACCACCGTGCTCGAAGCGCTGGCGCTGGGCAAGCAATGCATCGCGCTGGCGCGCGGCGGCACCCCGGAGCTGGCAGCGTACCAACTCTATGCAGGCCAACTGCAGCTGGCCGAATCGATGCCGCAACTAATCGACATCCTGTGCGCCCAGCTCGCCCGCGCGCCGGTCACGCTGCCGTTGCCGGCCACCTTTGCCCTGGACGTTTTTCAAGCAGTCCCCAAAATCCTGAAATTCTATGTCGAGTAAGCCCGCATTTTCCATCGTCACCTGCACCTGGAACAGCGCGGCCACCCTGGCCGACACGCTGGCGTCGATCCGCGCGCAAACCTGCCAGGACCTCGAGCACGTTTTTGTCGACGGCGGCTCGACCGACGCCACGCTCGACATCATCGAGGCCTACCCGGGCAACAAGCTGCTGCTGCGCGATGTCGGCGGCGGCATCAGCCGCGCGATGAACCAGGGCATCGAAGCGGCCAGCGGCGAGTTCATCGCGCACCTGCACTCGGACGACTACTACGCCACCAATGACGTGCTGGCCAGCGTGATGGCGCGCCTGGCCGCCATGCGGCGCGACTGGCTGTTCGGCACGATCGAGGTGCTGAAGGACGGCGCGCTGATTCCGCCGCATCCCATGCACCCTTTCAATTATTTTTCGCTGGCGGCCGGCAAGGCCTTCATTCCGCATCCGGCGGTATTCGTGCGCAAGTCGCTGTTCGCGCGGGTCGGCATGTTCGACGAGCAGTTGAAGTACGCGATGGATATCGACCTGTGGCTGCGACTGGCGGCGGTCAGCGAACCGGCCACGCTCGACCGGCCGCTGGCGGTGTTCCGCGACCACGCCGGCAGCGTTTCGTCCGCCAACAGGATCAAGGCGCGCGAGGAAGAATTTCGCGTGCGCAAACGCCACATGGGCAAGGCGCCGCTGGCGTTCGGCATCTATTGCCTGCGCTATTACAGGCGCATGCGCGCGTTGCGCCGGCAGGCTTGAACGGCGCCTTATACCGACAGTGTTTCTGAACAGATATCGCTTTCATCGATGTTCATTATTTCCTTGATTTCTTTATGTTGGATTTCTGCATTGTCTCCAATAAATCGACTGAAAATTGCCGTACGGAAAATGTGTTCCGCGGTAACATAATTTCGTGTTCAGCAGCGCCCCGTCTGGAACTCGGGGTGCTGCGCCGCGCTCGGCAACGCATGCAGTTCTGTTCAATATTTTCGGAGTCATTCCATGAAATTCCCTCGCCAGGAGATCGGCCGTTTGCTGGCCATGTCTTCGCTCCTGCTGTGCATGAATGCGCGCGCCGACTGGGCCCAGTCGGCCGATGTGCTGGTGGTGAAGCCGAACCCCGCGCTGAACCAGGTGCAGCCGCAAAATCCACCGGGATTCACCTGGGCGCGCCATCCGGCCGGACCGGCCCGGTACGAAGTCGAAATCACGAGGCAGGGCGCGGCCGCGCCGACCACCGCGATCGTCGATCGCAACTGGTACTTGCCGGCCAAGGCCATGGCCAATGGC
>CXWL01023780.1_pt1 | contig 10942 bp, 9 predicted proteins | sample 590931 | NCBI WGS metagenome assembly CXWL01 (sample SAMEA3498368, study PRJEB10139) | groundwater metagenome | biome: water well; material: biofilm material | place: Germany | collected 2015-04-27 | reverse complement strand
TTACCTGGATTGTCAATTCGTTATCGTTACGCGCTATAATTTCAGCCATGGGTTTTCCTTGCTTTCTTTAAAAATTACAAGTTTACCTTAGAATGTAACATTATTAAAAATCAGCGCCCAGCACGATTCTATTTAACGAAAAATGATCGAGAAATATAGCCCAAATGGCTTTTCCGCAGTAGATTACTCTATTCTCGGACAGCCTCCCAGGAATTACGGGCAATGCCTGCGTCTTAACCTACGGCGAGATTTACTCCGGAGAGCGGAAGCACACTACATATAAGTGGCCTTGGGCGTAAACCGGATAGGCAAGGAATGAACCATTCCTTATCATTACACCTTGTCCTGCACCCGAAGTCGAAGTGGTAAGGAGGTATTTCGCTGTGAGGTGAAAGCTCGCAAAAACCGCATACACCACGCCAATTAACAAAGGAATCTAGGATAATTGATTCAAATTATAGTGCTATACTCACAAACCTATTTGTAAGCTTGAAAAAATGACTGACTTATGTACTTAGTTCTGATGCATGATTCAGATTGATTAATGTCAAACTCTAAATAAAATGAATGTAACTATTCTTTCTATTCATATTATTAAATTCCTCAAACCCTTAATATAATGTTGACATCCGTTGTAACCACATCAATTAATCATGTTTTACACGGTGAAAGATGGGCATGCAAACGACTACAATCTTTTACTGGGAAAACAGTCTGTATTCAGATACTTCCTTTGATTAATTGCAAAATACTCATAGATTCAGAAGGTGAAGTACAACCAGCTAGCAATAATATCTGTGCCGACACGATACTTACCATATCTCCATTTGTTTTACCCAGATTACTTGTTAATGACTCAACTGCGTTCAAGCTTATAAAAATAACAGGCAATAAATCTTTTGCTGACGAATTAATTGATATTAGCAAGCATATCAATTTTAGCTTGATCTTTGAAGATGATCTGAGTAGCGTAATAGGTGATATACCCGCACATCGTATAACACAAGCAGGTGAAAATATTATTCAATGGCAAGTAGAAAATTTTAATCGCATGTTTCAAGCTTTAGCTGAATATTGGACTGAAGAAAATTTATATTTAACAAAATCTACAGCAATCAATAAGTTTATTCAAGAGGTAAAGAACCTGCAGCTAAATACTGAGCAACTGGAACAACGGTTAGATAGATTAATTCAACAAGATGCCTTAGCTAACGACTAATTAAACGAAACATACGTACTCCTCCAAATAGCAAAACAGATAGATACCTATCGAATCATGAATAAAAATAAACTCATGATGTTTTAATTGACCCTTTAAGTTCTATAGCTAATCAACGAATTTATATTATCAATGCGCCTACTTCGCCTTTTAAAAATACAATCAGTCGCTTTCCAATTCGGATTAGACGAATTTGTTCTTAGCCACAGTCGATTGAAATTCCTACGAGTGATTGTGAGACGGGTAACTTTCTGGCGGAAACTTGATAAACCCCGTGGAGAAAGGTTACGTTTGGCCTTAGAAACGTTAGGACCTATCTTTGTTAAATTTGGTCAAATGTTATCAACTCGACGAGATCTTTTACCCCAGGATATTGCAGATGAACTGGCTAAACTTCAAGATCAAGTGCCCCCCTTTCCTTCTGACCTTGTATTATCAACATTAGAAAAAGTATATGGTCAAAAGATCAATGAAATATTCTTTAAGTTTGATGTCACACCCATAGCCAGTGCATCGGTTGCGCAAGTTCATCTTGCCGTATTGCATGATGGGACCGAAGTGGCTGTAAAAATATTACGTCCAAATATAGCCCCCATCATTGCTCACGATGTTGCTCTGATGGATACAGGCGCATGGTTAGCAGAAGCATTGTGGCTGGATGGCAAGCGTTTAAAATTGCGCCAGGTAGTATCTGAGTTTGCACGACATTTAGATGACGAGCTTGATCTTATGCGCGAAGCGGCTAATTGCAGCCAATTACGTCGTAATTTTCTTAACTCTCCACTTTTATTGGTTCCAGAAGTCTATTGGGATTACTGTCGCACCAGTGTTATGGTCATGGAGCGTGTAAAAGGTATCCCTATTAGCCATGTCGATAGATTAAGAGAACAAGGCATTGATATCCCTCAACTCGCGCGTGTTGGGGTAGAAATATTTTTTACGCAAGTATTTAGAGATGGTTATTTCCATGCAGATATGCATCCTGGAAATATCTTTGTTGGAAAAAATGGTCGATACATTGCTGTTGATTTTGGCATTATGGGAACACTTAGTGATGAAGACAAGAATTATCTGGCACAAAACTTTCTGGCTTTTTTTAGAAGTGATTATAGGCGTGTTGCACAAGCACACGTTGAGGCTGGATGGGCACCCAAAGATACTCGTTTAGATGATTTTGAAGCAGCCATACGTGCTGTATGTGAGCCCATCTTTGACAAACCTCTGAAAGAAATCTCATTTGGACGAATTCTTCTACAGTTATTTCAGGCCTCACGGCAATTTAATGTGGAAATCCAACCACAATTAGTATTACTGCAAAAAACACTACTCAATATTGAAGGCCTTGGTCGTGATCTGGATCCTGATCTGGATCTCTGGAAAACAGCCAAGCCCTTTTTAGAGCACTGGATGGCGGAACAAATTGGCTTGCGCGGACTAGCTAGTCGAATACAAAAAGAAGCACCCAACTGGGCAATCATGTTACCAGAATTTCCACGTCTTATGCACCAGGCTCTCGCTGAAAATCGCAATCACGCACTGGAAAAAAAGATGACTGATCTGGTCATTGAAGAAAGGCGTCAGAATCGGCTACTGATGCTCATTGCAATCTTATTGACTGCATTGCTATTTTGGCAAATATTGCATTAATTTTAAATACATTTTGATACTTTCTCAACAAGGAAAGTAATGACACTACTTGAAATTCGGAATGTAACCAAGCGGTTTGAAAATTTCATTGCTATCGATAATATTAGCATTGAAATCAAAGTGGGAGAATTCTTCACACTACTGGGTCCATCAGGTTGTGGCAAGACAACGTTATTACGTATGATCGCCGGCTTTGATGCACCCGACAGCGGACAAATTCTGTTGGATGGTGAAGATATGGCTGATATTCCTCCAGAAAAACGTCCCATTCATACTGTTTTCCAAAGCTACGCATTATTTCCTCATATGACTGTGGCCGACAATATTGGCTTTCCTCTGAAAATGTCGGGCAAAACACCCAATGAAATTAAAACTCGTGTCACTAAAACATTAGAAGAAGTTGAACTTTCCAAATTTGCCAATCGATACCCCAATGAATTATCGGGTGGACAAAAGCAACGTGTAGCATTTGCCCGGGGACTCATTAATCAGCCCCGGTTATTATTGTTGGATGAGCCATTGGGCGCTCTAGACGAGAAGTTACGTGAAAATATGCAAAGGGAGTTGATTAATTTACAGGCAGAAGCTGGCGTAACATTCATATATGTCACACATGCTCAAAATGAAGCATTGGCTTTATCACATCGCATTGCAATTATGAATCAAGGTAATATCGAGCAGATTGACGAGCCGTCCAGAATTTATAATTTTCCAGTCAATCGATTTGTTGCTGATTTCATTGGGAAAATAAATATGCTGGAAGCATTGGTTATAGAAGTTTCTTCTTCACATTTAAAATTAAATGTAACGGGATTAGGAGAAGTCACTGTGCCCGCAAGAGATCATATAAAAATTAATGACTGCGGTGTGATCGCTGTGCGCCCCGAACAAGTTCATATTGCTCCACAAGCATCAGAAATTAATGCTGAATTCCAATTTATTGGAAAAATAAATGATTTCCTTTATGCCGGCGATGTAACCACATATATTATCGAACTTTTGAATAGCACAAGAATTGAAGCATTACTTCCCAATTCTGCGCCTGGCCGTGCTAAGCTTTTTGAAATAGGAGATCCTGTTGTTGTCAGTTGGCAAGAACAATCCGCACAGTTTTTGCCTTATTAATCAGTCGTTAATTTTTTTCCAAAAACATGCAAACATCAAGCCGTCTCGTCAAATGGCTCATCAGCGGACCCCCTCTTTTATTCTTGCTGATTTTCTTTGTGATCCCAAGCTTGATCATGATATTCACTTCCTTTCGTCTTCCGGGTGAATTTGGCGGTCTAACTCCTATTAATGTCCTGCCAGGAGAGGTGAATGGGGATTCCGGTTTGACGATTGAGACTTATCAATTTTTCTTCAGCGATATTATCTATATTGAAATATTCTTAAAGTCATTTGCAGTAGCAACACTCAGTACCATCATATGTATCATCATGGCCTACCCTCTTGCATTATTGATAGCCCGCAGCGGAAAAAAATTTCGTAATCTGATGATCATGCTCGTTGTTCTGCCGTTTGCCAGTAATTTTCTGATCCGTATTTATGCCTGGATGATTATTCTAGGCCCCGAATCGGCGTTAAGTCACATGATCAACAGCCTATTAACTGTTTTTGGCATCGCGCCGGTCACTTTACTATTTTCCCCATTCGCAGTTTTGATAGGAATGGTTTATGTACATCTTCCATTCATGATATTGCCGTTGTATACCAATCTGGAAAAGCATGACCCTATTTTGCTGGATGCCGCACAGGATTTAGGTGCGAATAGCTGGCAGCGCTTTTGGTATGTGACCTGGCCGCAATCACTGCCCGGCATATTTTCCGGATCAGCCCTGGTTTTTATCCCTGTTCTCGGCATGTTTGCAATTCCCGACATCTTAGGTGGAACAGGCGATATTATGATAGGCAATCTGATTAAAGATCAATTCCTTGGAACAAGAGATTGGCCTTTTGGCTCCACACTTTCAATCATGCTGACGCTGGCTGTATTATCCATTGCAGGATTATTTTCCTGGTTTGCCAGACCTACAACCAAGTTTGCATAGACCATGTTAACCCGGATATTGCATGAATTCGCACGATGATCACGCATGATATTGGTTTCACAAGTGATTTTTCGAAGAAGCGGTGTAGTTATTCATACGCCCGACTGAGACAAATCCCTTGTGGAATCAAAAGACAAGTGAGGGCGTGTGCAATTCATGCAATATCCGGGTTAATTACCCCTATCGGGTATATCTAGAGTGCCACGCCATCCAACAACTTTGTGGATTGCATCCATCCTGGTATATGCCTTTCTATATATTCCACTTTTTATTGTGGTCATATTCTCATTTAATGACTCAAAATTAAATGCTGAGTGGGTTGGTTTTACTTTAGACTGGTATAAGGCTTTATTTAATAATAATGAAATGCTGCTAGCTGCGCGTAATTCATTGATCATAGCAATAAGCGCCAGTTTTCTGGCAACTGTATTGGGGACTATGGCTGGTTTGGCCATCCATCGTTACAAGTTAAAAGTATTGCCTGTCCTGGCTTTTACGCCTGTTGCCATGCCTGAGATCCTGTTAGGTGTTTCAATGCTTCTGTTTTTTCTGCAAGTACTCAATCTAACACTTGGCATGCTATCAATTATCATTGCTCATACGACTTTCTGTATTGGATTCGTAGCTATTATTGTACGTGCGCGTTTACAAGGAATGGATGAATCTATTTTTGAAGCTGCAAGGGATTTGGGAGCGACGCCCTGGCAAACTTTTCATCAGATAACCTTGCCTTTAATAAAACCTGCTGTCATAGCGGGTGCTTTAATGTCATTCACCCTTTCAATAGATGATTTTGTCATTACTTTTTTTACTAAAGGTGTCGGCGAACCCATTCTACCAATTCAAATCTATACGATGATCAAAGTTGCTGTCACCCCTGAAGTTAATGCTATTTCAACCTTATTGATGTTACTGACATTAACCTTGATTATCATCGCGACTCGATTTGATACCAGCATGCTGGGTGAATCAAAAAAGTCATGATAGATTCGTTGCCACTATGGGTTCGTTTGGGCTTAACGTTACTTTCCACAGTCATAGTAATTGGATGCATGCAACAACAAAATCGTGCTGCTTCCAATCAAACTTCTTCACGCATACTGCAGATATTTAACTGGAACAATTACATTGCTCTGGAAACTATTCAACGCTTTGAAGCCTTATGTAATTGTCAGGTAGCACAAGATTATTACTCCGATAATGAGGAAATGCTGGCCAAATTGGCTGCTGGTGCAACGGGTTATGATTTAATTGTGCCAACAGGTAATGCCATGGATACACTGATACGCCAAGGTGTTCTTATCCCCTTGGATAAGACATTATTACCCAATCTAAGAAATATCCACCCTGCTTATCTAAAAACGATATTCGATCCAACCAATCAATATTCTGTTCCTTATGCCTATACGCTTACTTTACTTGGATTTAATAAAAATAAAATTCGAGAACTGGGCTTGCCTACTGATACCTGGGCCATTATCTTTGAACCTGAATATCTTGAGAAAATAAAAAACCGTGTCACCGTTCTGGATAGCCCGCGTGAATTGATAGCTGCTGCACTTATCTACTTGGGGTATTCGGCGAATGATCAAGATGAAACCCATTGGAATCAAGCCAAGCAATTAATTATTCGGGCCAAACCTTATTGGGCTGCATTTAGTAACACGAGTTACATCCGAGAAATAGCCATTGGCGATTTATGGGTAGTGCACGGTTATTCCAACGATTTGTATCAGGCGTCTACAGATGCTAAAAAAACCGGACGACATTTCGAAATTGATTATGCGATTCCCAAACAAGGCGCGGTGCTGTCATTGGATAGTATGGTTCTACATAAAAGCGGAAAACAGACAGATATAGCGCATCAATTTATTAATTTTATGCTGGATGGTAAAAATTCCGCTGAACTGACTAACCTGATTGGATCAGGTAACCCTAACCTGGATGCTAAACGATTTATTCGATCTGAATTAATACAAAATAAAGTGATATTTCCCGATGAAGATACGCTATCTCGACTTGAAATGATGAATGACCTGAATCATAAACAACGCCGGATACTTAGCCGAATTTGGACAGAAATAAAATTACGATAAGCTTACATTTTATATAAATTTCTTTTTTCTATGGTATTCCTATGAGCTATTATCAATATCATGTTTTTTTCTGTACTAATCAACGTGAAGGTGACGCCAAGTGTTGTAACAATTTTTGTGCCCAGGAACTTCGAGATTATGCCAAGCAACGTATTAAATCTTTAAAGTTGGATGGTAAGAAAAAAATCCGTATCAATAACGCAGGTTGCCTTGATCGCTGTAACGAAGGTCCAGTCATTGTTATTTACCCTGATGAAATATGGTATACCTATATTGATAAGGAAGATATTGATGAGATCATTGATGAGCATCTCATAAAAGGACACATAGTTGAACGCTTAAAAATTTTATAATGGACCCCAAAATCCAGACAGTGGTTTAAAGATAGTGTCTTCCATTAAAAGGTAGGCTGAAATGAGTGAATACATGCGATGTCATCAGAAGATGAAATAAAGATCACCGTTACAGAAACATTAGCAGTACCCTCAACTAAATACCAACCAAGTTCAGAAGTGAGTGCTGCATTAACTTTGCCACAAGACTTGATTCTTGGGCTGCAAGCGATTCTTGATGAAATTGGTATCTACATTTTTATAAAGGATATGGTGGGACGTTACACTTATGTGAACCAGAGCGTCCAAAACCTCTTCAATACATCACTTAAAGACATTATCGGTCGGGACGACAGTCACTTTTTTGATTTGAAGCTTTCAAATGAATCAATGCTTAATGATCGTCGCGTTATCGAGCAGGGAGAAACCATTGAACAGGAAGAAAGGGTTATTGTCAAATCGACTGGCGAGACGCGAATTTGCTGGGTAATCAAGAAGCCTCTGTTCAATGACGAAGGCCAGATTATTGGCATGTGCGGGATTTCCACTGACATAACCGAGCGCAAGCAAAAAGAAGCTACACTTTATGAATCGCGTAACTTACTCAAAACTATCATTGATACAGCACCAGTACGTATTTTCTGGAAGGACAAGAGTTTGCGTTATCTAGGTTGTAATACCGCTTTTGCCAGGGATGCTGGAGTAGCTTTACCAAAGGATATCACCGGCAAAGACGACTACCAATTGATCTGGAAAGAACAAGCAGAGTTTTATCGTGACGATGATCGGCAGGTTATAGATTCAGGTATCCCCAAGCTTGATTATGAAAAATCGCAGACTACGCCAGATGGAGGAATTTGGGTACGAACTTCCAAAGTGCCACTGCGTGATGCCAATAATGAAACAATAGGTGTACTCGGTATTTATCAGGATATTACTGAACAAAAACAAAATGATGAATACACGCTGCTGGCTGCCGAGATTTACAAATCGAGCAGTGAGGCCATCATGGTGACGAATGAGAATAACCGGATTATGGCAATTAATCCAGCATTCACTCGCATTACCGGTTACGAGTTAGCAGATGTGGTGGATAAAGATCCTCGAATTTTTAAATCCGGACGCCAAAACAAATATTTTTACAAAAAGATGTGGCAAAGCCTTCTGAAAGAAGATCACTGGCAGGGTGAAATCTGGGACCTGCATAAGGACGGAAGGGTTCTTGCGAAATGGTTAAACATCAGCGTCATCCGTCATCCAGACGGGCGTGTATATTGCTATGTGGCGCAATTCTCGGACATTACCGAGAAAAAGCAGAAAGATGAAATGATCTTAATTCAGGCTAATTACGACCAGCTTACCGGATTGCCTAATCGTAACTTATTCAAGGATCGATTGGATAAGGAAATTAGAAAATCACGCCGCAGCGGATTATCGCTGTCATTGTTGTTTCTCGACTTGGATCACTTCAAGGATATCAATGACACACTCGGTCATGACAAAGGAGATAAATTATTAAAAGAAGTGGCTCTCCGTCTCATGTCTTGCGTGCGCGAAACCGATACCGTATCCCGTCTGGGAGGAGATGAGTTTGCTATTATTTTGCCGGACATTGACAACAAACTGCGCATTGAGACGATCGCCCAGCATATTATTCAAGAACTGAGCAAACCATTCAATCTTGATAGGAACCAAGTCAATAATCATATCTCCACCAGTATTGGTATTGTCATCTACCCGGATGACGGGGCCGATATCAAATCCTTAATGAAACACGTTGATCAGGCAATGTACGCAGCAAAATTGGGAGGGCGCAACCGTTTCAACTACTTTACACGCTCCATGCAGGAGCAAGCCTATGAAAAAATGGCGCTCATCCATGATCTAAGGCAAGCAATGGCATGCAATGAATTGCAGGTCTACTATCAACCTATTCTAGAATTAACTCGAAGGCACATCAACAAAGCAGAAGCCTTGCTGCGCTGGAATCATCCGCAACGTGGAATGATCGATCCAGATATCTTTATTCCACTCGCAGAGGAAAGTGGTTTAATTTTAGAAATTGGCGAATGGGTGTTTAAGCAAACTATCGCCCATATTAGACAATGGCACAGTCAATTTAACTATATTATCCAGGTAAGTGTGAATATGTCACCCAGGCAGTTTAATTTATTGAATAAAAATCAATGGTCAAACAGTCTGACTCAACTGGGATTACCTGGAAACAGCATTAACGTGGAAATTACCGAAGGTTTGTTGTTAAAAGATGCTCCCATCGTAAAAGAGCGTTTGCTGGAATTTCGTAACAGCGGGATTGAAGTATCTATCGATGATTTTGGTACCGGCTTCTCCTCGCTTTCCTATCTCAAAAAATTTGATATCGATTATCTCAAGATAGATAGGTCTTTCGTCAGTCACTTAATCAGCAATGGGGCTGACCAAGCGCTGGTTGAGGCAATTATTGTGATGGCACACAAACTGGATATCAAGACTATTGCTGAAGGAGTAGAAACAAAAGAGCAGCAAGATTTGCTGATTGATTTTGGCTGTGATTATATGCAAGGCTTTCTTTTTTCACCCGCCATTTCTGCGGAAGAGTTTGTTAAGTTGATTGATCGGCAACGGGATGGTATTGTTAATTAAGTATAGAAAACATGTTTTATTTATATTACATTTCAATAAGTTGAAAGCTAATAACGATACAAATTTAACAATGCCCTTTTCGAGTGTCTCTTCCTCAATCGCTCGCCACCACGCCTTTTTAACGCAGCAGCGCCGGGTGGTTTGAAGTCGACTCCTGCAAGCCGACTCCGAGAGATCTTCTTATATCTTCAGTGCAGCTTCACAAACTCTCGCTGGTATTCGTGCATTAGATCCGATTGATTCAAGCGCCAAGTCGTGTCAAACCAAGCATCAACTGGTTTCTACCGATAAAGGATTACTTTTCGTCTTGTTCTGGAAAATGCTTCTTCGCTCTTTCGAACGCTTGCTGCATGGATTTCACGGACTTTCTAAGTCCAGTTTGAATGTCTTCCCATGCACTTTCTGAGCTGCTCTCAAGCTGGCCCCATTTTTCCTTTGCCTGGCTTAACTCCTGCTCGAGTTCCTCCAGGTGTGGCCGAATCTTTTCCTGAGCCTCTTTCGCTCCCAGGTGCATCTGTAACTTGACTTCATCGACTATTGACTGCAAATTTGCCAGTTCAACTTGCAATTTTTCTTTAACTGTTTTTTCGTTCATCTTGTTTTCCTCTTTTCAAAATTGATAATTTGACTTAGGTGTCGTTAAACAATTACATAAACTTTTATAACGTGTAATCAATAGGTTGGTCTGAGCTTGAGAATCCAAACATGCGTCCCGTCAATGTTGGGTTTCCTGGCTCAGCCCAACCTACGAGATGGCGTAAATTCGTTCATGTTATTTATTTACGACTCCTTGCCTTTACGGTTATATTACAACTGCTTCACTACTTAACCCGGATATTGCATGAATTGCACACGCAGTCACTTGTCTCTTGATTCCACAAGGGATTTTTCTCAGTCGGGTGTATGAATAACTACACCGCTTCTTCGAAAAATCCCTTGTGAAACCAATATCATGCG
>CXWL01002978.1_pt1 | contig 10942 bp, 10 predicted proteins | sample 590931 | NCBI WGS metagenome assembly CXWL01 (sample SAMEA3498368, study PRJEB10139) | groundwater metagenome | biome: water well; material: biofilm material | place: Germany | collected 2015-04-27 | reverse complement strand
GCGCCGCTCACGCGCCGCCCCGGGGGTGGGTGATGTTTCAATTTGAACGAACATATTTTAGCGCAATGCGATCGGCGTTACTCGGTGCGGAACTGCAATTTGTTCAGGCGCGTATACATGCCGCCGCGCGACATCAAGTCGTCATGCGCTCCCATCTCAACAATTTGGCCGTCGTCTAAAACCAAAATGCGGTCGGCGTCGCGCACGGTGGAGAGTCGGTGGGCGATCACCAAGGTCGTGCGCCCTTGCGCCAGGCGTTTCAGCGCGTCCTGCACCTTGGCTTCGCTCTCGGCGTCGAGTGCGCTGGTGGCTTCGTCCAGGAGCAAAATCGGCGCATCACGCAGGAACGCGCGGGCCAGCGCGATGCGTTGGCGCTCGCCGCCTGACAACGAAGCGCCGCGTTCGCCGACCAGCGTATCGTAGCCCAGCGGCAGCGCGGCGATGAAATCATGCGCGGCCGCCGCTCGCGCGGCTTGCTCTATGTCGGCGTGCGTCGCGCCAATGCGGCCGAGCGCGATGTTGGCGCGGACGGTGTCATTGAACAGCGCGGCCTCCTGCGCCACCAACGCTATGGCGCCGCGCAGGCTCGAGAGCGTGACGTCGCGCACATCCTGGCCATCGATCCTCACGGCGCCGGAATTGGCGTCATAGAGGCGCGCCAGCAAATTGAAGAGAGTGGATTTGCCCGCCCCAGACGGGCCGACGAGCGCCACCGTCTCCCCGCGCGCAACCTCAAACGACACATTGTTCAGCGCCGCGCTCTCGCCATAGGAGAACACGACGTTCTCGAAACTGACTCGCGCTTGGGAGACGCGCAGCGGCTTGGCGCTAGGTTTGTCCTTGATGACGACTGGCTCGTCCAACAGCGCAAACACCCGCCCCAGCGCCGCCATCGCCTCGTTGAGCAGCGTATTGAAGCTGCCCACCGACCGCGCCGCCGGCGTGGCGATGCCCACCGCGCCAATCATGCCCAGGAGGTCGCCGAGCGTCATGATTTCGGCGGCGATGCGCACGCCCGCGACATAGAGCACGCCAGCCAGCGCCAGCCCCCCCAGCACTTCCAGCAGGGGCTCACTGCGCGCGCGGTTGCGGGCAAGCTTCATGGCCAGCTTGCGCCTGGCCTCGAACGCCGTGCGCGCGCGATCTTGTTCGCGGGCCTCAATGTTGTAGGTGCGCACGAAGCGCGCCGCGCCCAGGCTCTCGGCCAGCAACGCCGTGAGCGCGCCGATTTGCGCCTGCGCGGCTTCGGTGGCGCCGCGCGCGCGTTTGCCAATCTGGGCGAGCGGTCCGGCGGCGAGCGCGAACACCGCCAACACCAGGGCCGCAAGCACGGCGTCGAGCCAGAGCATGGAGGCGATGGCGCCAACCAACGTGAGCGAGTCGCGGATCGCGGTCTGCGCGCCGCGCACCAGGCCCTCGCCGATCACCGCGACGTCGTTGGTGAAACGCGACACCAATTTGCCGCTGTCCTCGCGCCCAAGCCGCGCGAAATCAGCCGCCGTCAGTTTGGCGAACATCGCGCCTTGAAGGTCGCGCAGCACTTTGAGCGCAAGCCCCTGGGACAGAATGGCTTGCCCCCAAATCGCCAGCGCCCGCACGCTGGTCGCGATCATCACCGCAACGGGAACCAGAGCGATTGCGCTCAGATCTCCAGCTTGGATGTTGTCGGTGGTGAATTTGAGGATCGGCGCATAGGACACGCCCGCAATCGCGACCAGCGCCAGCACTGGCGCAAGCAACGCGATGTCGCCCTTGTAAGGGGAGACATAATCACGCCAGAGCCGGGCGATAAGCGCGCCGGTTTTCATGGGCGCGTCACATCTCGTTCTCTGGATCGACGCCAGGATCGAGCAGGCGGTGGGCGTGGATGATGAAATAGCGCATGCGCGCATTATCGACGGTGCGCTGGGCCGCCCCCTTCCAAGCGTCGTACGCGGCGCGGTAATTTGGATAGGCGCCGACGAAATCAACGCTCGCGAGGTCTTCAAACTCCGGGCGGTCAAGGTCCTTCAATTCGCCGCCGATGACGAGATGAAGCAGTTGGCGTTGGTCGCTCATGTGCTTTCAGCCTGGGGTGTGCGGGGGTCTGGTAAGCGCGAGGTGCGCTCGAGTATCAGAGCATGCAGCAACGCGCCAGACGCTACCGCGCCGGGCGCGCGCGGGTCGGGTTGGTTGAAGCGCAGGGGCGCCCCCCAGAGATCGGTGATGCGCCCGCGCGCGGCGGCGACAATGGCGACCCCAGCGGCAATATCCCATTCGTGCTTGAGGCCGAACAAGATGACGGCGTCGGCTTGGGCCGCCGCCACTAGCGCCAGCCGGTAGGCGATGGATTGGCGCGAGATGATGTCCATGGTCGGCCAGGGTTTGGCCCAATTCCTGTTGGCGAAGGTCTTGCGCTGACCGATCATGCGCGCGCCTTCAAGCTCTTCGCGCAAGCTGGCTCGGATCGGGACGCCATTGCGGGTGGCGCCTTCGCCGGGCGCGCCAAGATAAAGCTCGTCAGTCATCGGATTGTAGATGGCCCCCGCCGCCGCCCGGCCGTCTTCGCAGATCCCTATGCTGATGGTGAACTGGGGAACGTGCGCGATCATCGCGGCGGTGCCATCGATCGGGTCAAGCACGAACACATCCTTCTTGTCGATGCGATCGGCGTGGTCGTCCGGGGTTTCCTCCGAGAGCCAACCATAATCTGGTCGCGCGGCCCTGAGGCGTTCGTGGAGCAGCGTGTTCACAGCGAAGTCCACGTTGGTGACCGGGCCCGCGTCGCCCTTTGACTTGATGTCGAGCGGCTTGGCCAGCAGTTCGCGCACGAGCCCACCGGCTTCGCGCACAGCCTCTTCGAGGAGCGCGAGATCAGACTCCGCCGATTGCAAGGTCGTCCACGATGATGCTGGGGATTTCGAGCGCGCTGCGCGTGTCGAGGTCGGCGCCGCAGCGCAGGCGCGCGTAAATGTCGAGCATATTGCCCGCCACTGTGACTTCGCTGACGGGGTAGGCGACTTCGCCGCGCTCGAACCAATACCCCGCGACACCCACCGACCAATCGCCGGTGTTCATGTTGAGCGCGGGCGAGAACATGTCGGTGACGAAGAGGCCTCGGCCGGCGCCGCGCATCAAGCCGGCAAGGTCGTCGGCGCCTGGTTTCACGAATACATTGGACGAGCCGATGCCCGGTGGGCCGCCATGGCCGGAAGATGCGTGGCCGTTGGGCTCCACACCCAATTGGCGCGCCGCCGCGGCGTTGAGCATCCACATCGCAATGATTCCATCTTCAACAAGCGTCGCGGGTTGAACGGCGCCGCCTTCGCCGTCGAACGGACGGCTGCCTAGCCCACGCTTTACGAACGGGTCCTCGTGGACGTGGAAGCCTTCCGCGAACACACGCTGACCGAGTTTGTCTTTCAGGAACGACACCCCGCGCGCGACGGCGGCGCCGGAAATGCCGGAGAAGAACGGCGAAAGAATGCGCCCGGCCAGTCTGTTCTCAAAAATCACCGCGGCTTTTTGGCTGTCGAGTTTGCGAGCGCCAAGCCGACGCGCCGTGCGTTCGCCGGCGACGGCGCCAATACTCTCAGGGGTTGGAAGATCAGCGAAGAAGCGTTTGGTGCGCCACTCATGGTCGCGCTCCATATCGTCGTCTTTTTCGGCGAGCGGCTGTGTTCCGAGGCTATAGGAGGTCGCGCTTTCGGCGCCGATGAAACCGTCGGAAGTGGCGTAAACGAAAGCGGACACCTCACTCGATGCGCCGCCGCCGCTTGAATTGGTCACGCCGGGAACAGCCAGCGAAGCCGCCTCGCAAACGCGCGCAAGCTCAAGCAATCGCTCAGGTGAGGGGCGGGCAGTGTCATATTGCTCAAGCTCGGGCGCTCCGCCTCGCGCCCTGAAGCGCTGGTCGAGCAGGCCGCAAAAGGGATCCTCCGGCGCGGCGCGCGCCATCGCCACCGTGCGCTCGGCCAGGGCCCGAAGCCCCTTGGCCGACAGGTCGGTGGAGGAGGCGGCGGCCTGGCGTTTGCCGATAAACGCCCGCAACGCCACCGAGCGGCCTTCCTCGCGCTCCATGCCTTCAAGTTCGCCCAGCCGAACCTCGGCCGAGACGCTCTCGCGCGAGGCATAGCTGGCCTCGGACGCGTCCGCGCCAGAGGCCTTGGCGAAATCGATCAGAGCCGCAAGTGCGTCATGTGAATCAGCGTCGAAGGCCATGGCCCCAACATGGGCGCTCCCAGCGTGCTGGGCAATCGTGAGCGACGGTATTGGGTTATGCTCAGAACCGTTGCACCAGCCCTGCGTAAAGCAGCCCGCCGCCGATTAAGAGGTAGGCCACCCATGTCAAGGCCGTCCCCAATTGGCGCCCGAGATTAACCGCGCCAGTGTTCAGGCCAATGCCGTGCAAAATCCGCCCAAGCGTCAAAGAAATTCCCGAGGCATGCAGCAGCCAAAGCGGAGACGCCTCGAACCAGGCCAAAAGCACGATGCCGACAAGGCCCGCCGGGATGTATTCTGCGGCATTGGCGTGGGCGCGGACGGCGCGCGCGAAGCGTTCGTTGCCGCCATCCCCCAACCCGATTTTGTGCTTCCTGCGGCCAGCCACCACAACATAAGCCAAGACCAGCAGCAGCAGGATATTCACACCGGCATAGAGCGCGGCGATTTCAGGTCGCAACATGTTTGAGTCTCCGGACGAAAAGCGTTCGGATCACTAGCCGCTTCCAGGCTAGCGCTTCAATCTTTTGTTTTTGTTTCGGAAACCGCGTGTTCATGGCCGCCGTGCAATATCGCCTCAACAAGATGCCTCGAAGGCAATGGGGTTGGTGATTTCGATGGACGCTGGTGTTTGGAGCGTCGTGTGGGCCATGTTCGCGGTGGCCGCCGGCTTGGGCTTGGCGGTCGCCGCGACTGCTCTTGTGCGCCGGGCCGGCTTCATTGACCGGCTCGAATTCGACGGCGGCTACAACGCCCTCGCGCCGATCGTGGACCGCTAGAAAAATCACAACGACCTTGACCGATTGCTCCGCTAAACTGGCGCCAGCGGAGGCGTCTCATGATGAAATTTGCTGTGGTTGTTTTGACGTTGGCCTTGGCCGGCTGCGGGCAGGGCAGTGAGAAAGCGCCAGCTGCGCCCCCAATCGAGCAGGGGGTCGATCCCAGCGGCCTGCAGATCGAGGTTGGGCGCTACGGCGCCATGCTGGGCCAAGTGCGCGACCTGACCAGGGAACGCCCGGGCGCCGCCGAATTGGACCCCGCAACGCCGCGTGAAATCGCCCGCGCGCTCCGCGAGACGGTTTGGGAGTTCAATGTCGATCGCTCCCGGATCTGCGCCAAGGGGCTATTCGCCGAAATTGCGTGCGGGCCCGCCTATGAGCCGGTGTGGATTTCAGAGCCCGCCAGCGCCGAGCCGACGCTCGAAGATTTGCAAATTCGCAGCACTGCGCTCGGCGAAGAAGTGATGCGCTTTTGGGATGCAGTTTGCCAGGACGCGCGCACCCGCGTCGAGGACGCGCAGGAAAAAATGTATGTCTGCGCGATCGAATAGAGTTATTCCGCCGCCATCGCCTGAGCGCGCCCAAGATCGACCGACACGAGTTGCGAGAGGCCCTGTTCGGGCATGGTGACGCCGTAGAGGCGATCCATCCGCGACATCGTCACGGGGTTGTGGGTGATGACGATAAACCGCGTCGTCGTCAGCCGCTTCATTTCGTCCAACATCCCGCAAAACCGGTCAACGTTGGCGTCGTCCAGCGGCGCATCGACTTCGTCGAGCACGCAGAGCGGGGCGGGGTTGGACAAGAACACCGCGAAGATAAGAGCGGTCGCGGTCAGCGCCTGTTCCCCGCCCGAGAGCAGCGAGAGATTGGTGAGCCGCTTGCCCGGCGGTTGTGCGAAAATCTCTAGGCCCGCCTCAAGCGGGTCCTCGCTCTCGGTGAGCTTCAACGCCGCTTGCCCGCCCTCGAACAGGGTCGCGAACAATTGGGCGAAGTGCCCGTTGACCTGTTCGAACGCGCGCATCAGGCGCTCGCGGCCTTCGTTGTTCAGAGTGGTGATGGCGCGGCGTAGTTTGGCGACGGCGCTCGCCACGTCGTTCTTCTCCGTCGTCAGCGTGGCGATGCGCTCTTGCGCTTCCGCCAATTCCTCGTGCGCGCGCAGATTGACCGGCCCGGCTGCGTCGCGCTCGGACTTGAGCCGCTCCAAACGCCGCTCGACCTCGGAAGCTGGCGCCGTCGCAAGGGCGCCGGAGAGGAGGTTGCCGGCGAGATCGGCCAGCCCCTCAGGGGCAACGCCCGCTTGTTCATGCGCGAGCCCCGCTATATCGGCGAGGCGCGCTGTCGCCGCGTCCGCATGCGCCTCGGCGCTGGCTCTATGCTCGCGCGCGGCGGCATGGGTTTGTTCAGCGGCGCGCGCGGCTTCCCCAGCCAAGCGCGCGGCGGCGTCCGCTTCGGCGACCCGATCACCCGCTTCCTTGCAGCGTTGCTCCGCGGCGCCGGATTCGTCCATCAGCGTGTCGAGCCTGCCGCGCGCGATTTGCGGCGCGGCCTTCGCAGCGCCGCGATGGCGTTCGATTTCGTTGACTTCAGCGTGGAGCGTCGAAAGGCGCGTGTCGGCGTTGTTGATGTGCGCGCGCCAGCCCGCGATCTCGGCCTCCACCGCGCGGCGGCGCGCATCGCGCCCTTCGCGGTCACGCACCAGGCTTTGGGCGCTGGCGCTCGCATCCGCCGCCGCCAGCCGCGCCGCATCCACCGCCGCGCGCGCACCGGCGAGGGCCTTTGCGTCGGCGCTTGCGGGCGCCTCCGGGGCTAGTGCATTGGTCGCTTCAAGAGCGGCGCCGGCCTCCGCGAGTTCCGCTTCCAGGGCGGCGCCTTGCGCTTGCAATTCGGCGCGGCGCTCCAGCACGCGCGTTTGCTCGGCTTCGATCCGCTCCGCCGCGCGTTGTGCTTCGGCCTCGGCGGCAACCCGTTTGGGCCCTTCTGTTCGGAGCGTGCGCGCCTGTGTTTCGAGCGCCTGACGTTCGGACTTGGCGTCTTCCCAAGCATTTTTCGCGGCGGACAATTTCGTTTCAGCGGCGGTGAGTTCGCGGCGCGCGGCGGCAAGCCGATTTTTGTGTTCCAGGCGCGCCACCGCCGGCGTTGGTGCGTCGGCGCGCCGGACAAACCCGTCCCAGCGCCACAAATCACCTTCGCGCGAAACCAGCCGAGCGCCGGGCGTTAAGTGCTTTGCGAGCGCCGCCCCGTCCGCGGCATCGACAACACCGATCAAAGTGAGCCGCGCGGCGAGGGCGGAGGGCGCTTTGACAAAGCCGGCCAAGGGCTGCGCCGGCGCCGGCAGCAGCGGCGCCGGCGCCTTGGCGCCGCTCCATCGCACGGGGGCGGCGGCGTCGATGGAGGCGCCAAGATCATCGCCGAGGGCCGCCGCCAGCGCGCGTTCGTAACCGGGCTTGACCTCGATCGAGGCAAGCACGGGCGGAAATTGTGCGGCATCGACGGGTGCGAGTTTCTCAAGCGCGCGTACTTCGGCTTCGAGTTGGCGCTGCGCGCTTTCAGCGGCGCGGTAAGGCGTCCAGGCAGCTTCCTCGGCGGCTTCCGCGCGCTTTGACGCTGCTTCGGCTTCCGCGAGGGATTTGCGCAGCTTGGTGATTTCGGCTTGCGCATTTGCGGCTGCGGCCTTGGCGGCGGCAAGGCGCGCGGGGAGGTCAGCGGCGCTGGGCAGCGCGTTGAGTTGAGTATCGATCGCGCGCTTGCGCTCCTGCAAACGTTGGAGGCGGTTGCGTGCCGCGAGGGCCGCATCGCCAAGCGCTTGCGCGCGGGCGCGGTGCGCTGCCGCGTCGGCGGCGAGCGTTTCCAACCGGGCTTCCGCCTCGGCGCGCCGCGCGGCGGCGGCGTCACGGATTTGTTCGGCTGTCTTGAGCGCGGCCGCCGCTTTTTCGCCTTCGGCGGGGCCGAGCGCCTCGGTCTCGGCCGCGAGCCGTTGCAGCGCGCTGTCGGCGTCGCGTTTGAGCGCATCGAGCCGTTCGGTTTCATCGAGAGCGCGGCGCGCTTCGGAATCGTAGCGGGCGATCGCCGCTTGCGCCTCAGCTAGATCGCGCTCAAGCCCGACGCGGACGCCTTCCAGCCGGCGCAGCACAGCGGCGGCCACCATTTCCTCTTCGCGCAGCGGCGCCAGCTTCTCCCGCGCTTGCTCCGCCGTACGTTGAGCCGCGCTCGCCGCGCTCGCCGCTTGTGCGACCACGCGCTCAGCTTCACGCAGATTGCCTTGCGCCTCGGCTTGCCGCGCGCGCGCTTCGCTCCAACGACGGTGCAACAACAGCGCCTCGGTTTCGCGCAGCGTCTGCGCCAGGCCGCGATAGCGTTCCGCTTGGCGGGCTTGCTTCTTGAGGTTCTGCGCCTGTGCTTCGATTTCGGCCAAGACTTCGTCGAGCCGCGTCAAATTGCTTTCGGCCGCGCGGAGTTTCAAATCCGCTTCGTGGCGGCGTGCATGCAAACCGGCGATGCCGGCGGCGTCCTCCAGGATGCGCCGGCGGTTTTGCGGTTTGGCGGCGATCAGTTCGCTGATCTGACCTTGCCGCACCAAGGCCGGCGAATTGGCGCCGGTTGCGGCGTCCGCGAACAAGAGCTGCACGTCCTTGGCGCGCACTTCCTTGCCGTTGATGCGGTAAGTCGAGCCAAAGCCGCGGCGGATGCGGCGGGTGACTTCGAGCAGGTCTTCCTTGTCAAATGGCGCGAGCGCCCGGCCAGCAGCGTCGGCGAGCATCAGCGTCACTTCCGCGTGCTCGCGCGCGGGCCGTCCCGCCGTGCCGGAAAAGATCACGTCCTCCATATCCGACGCGCGCATGGATTTGGCGCTGGTCGCGCCCATCACCCAGCGCACCGCTTCGAGCAGATTGGATTTGCCGCAACCGTTAGGCCCGACAACGCCGGTCAGCCCTTGTTCGATCGGCGCCCGCGCGGGATCGACGAAGCTCTTGAAGCCGAGGAGGCGCAGCTCGGTGATGTGCAAGGGAGCCGCGCGCCTTCCGGCTCAGTCCGCAAGCGCGGCGTCGACCAGACGCGAGAGGCCTTCATAGGTCACCACGCTCGGATCTTCGACTTTGCTTCCGTCTAGGATGAAGGTTGGCGTGCCGGTGATGTCAAATTGGCGCGTGCCCTCATCGACGGTGCGGCGAATGCGTTCCGCCCCCGCTTCATCGCTGATGCATTCCATCACTTGGGGTTCCGAGAGGCCGGCGGCGGCGCCGATCTCCACGAATTTCCGGCGTACGCCGTCCATCGAGCCAGTAGCAAAAATGGCGCGTTGTTGGCGGAACAATTCGCCGAGCCGGACAAAATATTGCTCGGTATTGGCGCCGCCGCAGCGGGCCAGTTGAAAGCCCGCAACCGCGACCGGCGCGGGCGCGGTTGGGAATTCGCGGAACACGAAGCGCACCTTGCCGGTGTCGATGTAGTTTTCCTTGAACTGGTCCCAAACGGTTTCGTGGAACTCGGCGCAGTGCGAGCAAGTGCTGGAGGCATATTCAATCAGCGTGACCGGCGCGTCGTCCGCGCCAAGCACCATGTCATCGGGGCTAATAGCGGCGCTGCCGTTGCCGCCGCCGCAGGCCGCCAGCGTTCCAGCAAGAGCGAGCGCGCTTGCGCCCAAAAGCAATTGACGACGCCCCATGGCGAACATGATCGACCTCCAAGTTTGGCGGGAGGCTTAGAGTTTTTTTGCCGCCGTGGAAACCTTAGCCCTGCTTGACCGCGCGCCCGAGCCGCAGCAGCGCCGATTTGAGGCCAGGGTCGGCGACCGGGTCAAGCGCTTGCGCCAGCGCCGCTTCCTCGGCGGTGCTGAGCGGCGTCTTGAGGGGGCGGAGATTGGTTTTAGGCGCGGGGGCGGCGCTACGCTGTTCGATGCGGATGGATTTGACCTGCGCGCCAGCCACCCGCAGGCGCTCCAGGAGCAGGGGGGTCTGCTGTTGCAGGAAGGGCGCGAGCGCACCTGGAACCCGCAGCGTCAGCACCCCGGCGGCCAGCTTTTCGGGAGCGGCGCGGGAAAACGAATCCCCCGCCACTTCAGGCCAGCGCCGTTTCAGCTCGTTGAAGCCCATGGCGCCCTCGCGCATCAGCGGCTTTAGCAGCGCCGCCACCGCCTTGCCGGCGCGGGGCGCGGGGCTAAAGCTCAGGCGACCGCGTTTAGCGGCCAGCGCCTGGGCGGCGCGCGCTTCGGCGAGCGGATCTGCGGCCGGCGCTGGGCCGGGACGAAATCTTTCCCGTAGGGACATGAGCGCAGGATCGAATCGGAATTCCATGAACGAAGCGTAAAGAGAGCCCATGCGAGCGCTTGTTCGAAAACCCGCCCGACCTGTGGATAAGCCCGTCCCGACTCGGGAAAACCTCCGGAAATCATTGCTTTCCTGGTACGAGTCGGCGGGGCGGGAGCTGCCATGGCGGGTGCGCGGGACGCGCGGCCAGCCTTACCGGGTCTGGCTGAGCGAGGTGATGCTGCAGCAAACCACGGTCGCGGCGGTCATCCCGTACTTCGCGAAATTCCTGGAGCTTTTCCCGAATGTCGAAGCGCTGGCGGCGGCGCCTCGGGACCTCGTGCTCGGGGCCTGGGCCGGGCTTGGCTATTATTCCAGGGCGCGGAACCTGCACGCGGCGGCGCGCAGGCTTGTGGCCGAGGGGTTTCCCGAAACGGAGGCCGGGTGGCGGGATTTGCCGGGGGTCGGGCCCTACACCGCCGCCGCCATCGCCGCGATCGCTTATGACGCGCCAACCAATGTTGTTGACGGTAATGTCGAGCGGGTGATGGCGCGGCTGTTTGCGGTCGAAGCGCGCTTGCCGGCGGCGAAGCCGGAACTGCGGAATCTGGCGGGCGAACTGGTCATGGCTGATCGGCCCAGCGACTGGGCTCAGGCGCTGATGGACCTGGGCGCGACGGTGTGCACGCCAAGAGCGCCAAGGTGCGGGGTTTGTCC
>CXWL01004580.1_pt1 | contig 10943 bp, 16 predicted proteins | sample 590931 | NCBI WGS metagenome assembly CXWL01 (sample SAMEA3498368, study PRJEB10139) | groundwater metagenome | biome: water well; material: biofilm material | place: Germany | collected 2015-04-27 | reverse complement strand
GACACCCCCGCACGCGCCGCGCCGCTCGATTTATGGCGCGCGGCGGCGGCGTTTTTGCACATGCTGTACGCTTTGTTCGGCGACCCGGGCGCAATTGCGGCGCGCAATGCGTTGACGGTCGTGACGTACAAGATGATCGTCGCCTGGCTGCGCGCGGGCGAGGCGATGATGCGGCGCCTGTTGTTGATCGAGGCGGCGGCCTTGCCGAAACCCGAGCCGCGTTTGCAGCGGCCGGGTTCGCGTCAACGCGCACGCAAGCTCATGCACTTCGAGGCCGAACATCCAGAGCTTTGGCGCGTCAGTTTCCGCTGCTTCGCAGATGCGCCGCGGCGCGCGACGCCGACCGCACGCTTCTCGCGCGGAGATCGACGCGCCCGGAGCCCGAAACTCCGCTCCGCCTGGCCGCTCGCCGAGCGCTACGAAGCGCTGCTGCGCGTGTTCAATGACCCCAGCGCCTGCGTGCGCCGGCTCGCGCGCCGCCTGCACGCAGCACCCCACCGCACCGCCGCACTCTTGCGTACGCCGCCAGAAGCGGAAAGCCGCGTCGAGCGCTTCGCCGAACTCACCGCCGTCGCGACAGCGCAAGCGATGCGGTTCAATTCGAGCTAAGTGCGCGCTCACGCCGCCAGCAGCGTCCGCCCCGCTTCAATCACCATGCCGACAAGGCACGCAGTTGCGAGCGCGAACAGCACAAACCGCAACGGCACAGCGTTGACCAAAGCTTGCCACAGGCTGTGGGCGATGCGCAGGGCCACATAGCCCCATGCCAGCTGGATCGCGAATTCGCTCGCCTCCAGCTGATGCAGCGTCAGGGCTGTCGCATAGAACAGCACCGGCTGCTCCATCAAATGCGCGTAATTGTGCGACTTCCAATTGACCCGATCGGGTAGCACGCCTTCGAGATTCTGGCCGCGTCCGCCGGGCGGAACCTTGGACAACGGAATATTGCTTTTGGCCATGGCCGGAAGGCGCGTGAGCGCCAGCCATGCCAGCATGACAAGCGACCAAGCGACAAGCGCCACGACCGGCGCGAGAATTGTGTGCATCGGCTTTCCCCTTTTTTCCGTGGCCTCAGGCCGGCTTGCGGAAACGCAGCGCGAATTGATCGGTGCGGCCGCGAATGTCGCCTTCGAACACGCGCAAGCTGCGATCGTCGGCGGGATTACGAAGCACCTGGCTTTCCCCATCGAGCACGAAGCCCGCCGCCATCACTTCGCGCACGACTTGCGCTTGATCGATGCGGTGCGAAGCGGTGGCGCCATCAGTGCCGACCGCGGCGCCCGCAGGTGCTGCATGGTCGATGATCACCAGCACGCCGCCGGGCTTCAGCGCTGCGAACATTTGCCGATTGAGCACCGGCACATCGATGTTGAGCTGCTGGAGATGGAAGTCGTGGTAGATCTGCGAGATAAAAATCGCATCGAGCGGTTCGCCCGCATCCCATCCCGCATAGCCTGCGGTGAGATGGGTGATGTTGGAATAGGTCGGCGCGACCGCCGCCATGGGGCGAGGACGTTCCGCCGTTCCGGGGCGATCTACAGCGAACACGCGCCCGCCATCGCCGACGGCAACAGCAAACAAGCGCGAATAATAGCCCCCGCCGGGACCGATATCGGCGACCCGCCAGCCAGGGCGCGCGCCGGTGAACGCCACGACCTCCGCTGGATGGCGCAGAATATCGCGCGCTGTGTCAGCCTCAGGCCGGCGCGGATCAGCGATCGCGGCGACGATGTAAGGCGAGGCCGCGCTCACTGCAGGGGCGGCATCCATCATGATGCCCGGTATGGCCCCCCCTGCGCACGCCGCAGTCGAGATTGCCGCCAATGCCGCCAACACAAAATTCCGCATCCTGCGCCTCCAATCAATTTCGGCTCTGATAACAGGTCCAGCGCAATTTGACACCAGCCGGCTTCACGCCCGACACCTCGATCTCATGATTCCCGTGACGCCCCTCCTCGCCCTCGATGAGCGCGACCTCGACGAGCGCTTTATCCGCGCGGCCGGGCCGGGCGGGCAGAACGTGAACAAGGTCTCGACCGCAGTGGAGCTTCGCTTTCGCCTCGGCGGCTACACAATGCTGCCGGACGATGTGCGCGCGCGGCTGGAGACGCTCGCGGGGCGGCGGCTGACGCTGGACGGCGAGATCGTGATCCGCGCCGACGAGCACCGCACGCAGGAGCGCAACCGCGAGGCAGCGCTCGCGCGCCTGGTCGCACTTGTCGAACAAGCCTCGCATCGCCCGAAGCCGCGCCATAAGACCCGCGTACCGCGGGCGGAGAAACAACGCCGCGTCGATCACAAGGTCCGCCGCGGCAATGTGAAGGCGCAGCGCGCGCGGCCAAGGGGGGAGGAGTAGCGGGTTCGCGGTTGTCGGTTCGGAGTTCGGGGTTCGGGGTAGTTGTACAAAACACTCCGGGCGCTGATAAATCCTATTGACGCACTCCGTCATTCCGGACGCGCGGAGCGCGATCCGGAACCCAGGGGCAAGTGCAGCGCCCTACGATCCCTGGGTTCCGGGTTCGCCTTCGGCGCCCCGGAATGACGGAGTCTGTCTTGCTGAAATGTGACTCAAACCCCACCCTAACCCGGCTTCCGAAACCGCATCATGAACTGATCAGTATGCCCACGAATTGCCGGATCGAAAACGCCGACCGTGCGCGTATCGGCTGCATTGCGCAGCACCTCGCTCTCGCCATCGAACACAAAACCCGCCGCCTCCACCTCAGCGCGCACACGCGCTTGATCGATGCGGTGCAACGCGGTCTCAGCAACGGTTTCGAGCGCTGCGCCTGCAGGAGCGGAATGGTCGATCACAATATACAATCCGCCCGGCTTGAGCGCCGCAAACGCGGTTGCGTTCATGTTTGCAGCGTTGCCCAGTTCGTACAGGGTCAAATACATGTCGTGATAATTCTGCGCCGTGAATACGACGTCCAGCGGCTCGGGGAACGCCAGCGCATCGTAGGGCGTGCGCGCCATCGTAGCGTTGGGGTATTGCGCGGCAACCTCGAGGATCGGCGTCTCGAATTCCTTCGCCACGCCGTCGGGCCGGATCACCGGATAGACACGGCCTTCCGCGCCCACCGCGACCGCGAAAAGCCGTGTGAAGTAACCGCCGCCGGGAATGAGGTCGGCCACTTTGTCGCCGGGCTCAATGCGCGCGAACGCTAGAGTTTCGGCGGCATGACGGGCGCCGTCGCGATCCTTGTCCTCCTGCGGACGGCGGGCGTCGGCGAGCGCGGCCACGATGTGGGCGGCGTCGGCGCTGACTTCGCGGGGCGTCTCCGGAGTGGGCGCGGCAGGCGGCTGGTTGCAAGCGGCGAGTGCGAACGCGGCGAACGCGGCGAGGGCAAAGCGTTTCATGGGAGTCCTCCAAAGTGCGGGCTAACGCATGCGGGGGCTGCCCGCATCAAAAACACGACGAACGACAGCGATGCCGGGTCAAGAAGTGTCAACGGCCCCGCTTGGCTGGCTGCGGAGGCGGTGTGAGTTCCAATTGCTCCGGCGGCGCCGGCAGACGCGGGGCGGTCTCGATCGGCGCGGCGGCGGCGATGTCGATGCCGGCATCGCCTGCGCCCAGTTCCTTGAACTTGCGCGCCTGCGGCAGCACCCGGCTCTCAACTGAAGCCAATAGCGCATTATACCGCGACACGGTTTGCCCAACCGCGTCGCCGACCTTGCCGAGGTGGTCGGTCATGATCGCCATGCGCCGATACAGCTCGCGCCCGAGATCGGCGATTTCCTGGGCGTTCTTGGCGCTTTGCTCCTGGCGCCAGCCGTAAGCCACCGATTTCGCCAGCGCCACCATCGTGCTGGGAGTAGTGATGATTACTTTCGATGCGAGCGCATCCTCGAACAAATTTGGATCGCGCTCCGCTGCTGCGGCGAGGAAGTTTTCACCCGGTACGAACAGCACCACGAAATCGGCCGTATCGGGCACGTGCTTCCAATAATCCTTCGACGCCAGATTGCGCACATGGCTCTTGAGTTCGGCTGCGTGCTTTTTCAGATGCGTCTCGCGCGCGGCTTCGTCGGCGGCTTCCATGGCGTCGAGATAGCCCGAGAGCGCGACCTTGGAATCGACGACGATGCAGCGTCCACCCGGCAGATTGATCACCACGTCAGGCCGCAGCCGCGCGCCTTCGCCGTCGGTGGTGGAGGCCTGTTCGATGAAATCGACTTGCGGAGAAAGCCCCGAGAGTTCGAGCACATTGCGCAGAGTCTGCTCGCCCCAGCGACCGCGCATTTTTGGCGACGCCTTCAGCGCCGAAAGCAATTGCGTGGTGGTTTTGTTGGTGGCGCCGACGGCGTCGACGATCTGGCGCACTTGTTCGCCGATGGCGGATTTGTCGCTGAGGCGCGCCTTGTCGAGCGCGTCCACGCTCGCGGCCAGCTTCGCAAGCGCCTCCTGGGCCGGGGTCAGCGCTTCCTTGACGCCGCCGGCGGCGGCCGCTTTGTGTTTCTCGAACGTCTCGTTGGCGAGCGACATGAAGCTGCGCTGCGAAGCCTCCAAAGCTTGCTGCGCGATCGCGAGGAAGCGCGCCTCTTCCGATTCCGAGCGCGCCCCGGACGCTGCTTTCGCGGCCGCGAGCTCGGAGGTCAGGCGCGTGTTTTCCGCGCGCGCGGCTTCAAGCTCCTTCAGCGCCCGATCGCGTTCGGCGCGGATTGGCTCGACGCCAGCAGAGCGCTGCGCGAACCAGATGGCCGCGCCGGCGGCGGCGAGAGCGGCGAGCAACAAGATAATCGGGAGCGATTCGGACATCGCGCCAGCCTAGCGGAGTCCAACTCCAATGGGGTCGCTTGACGCCGTACCAACCGGTTGGTATGCCTGGCGTGTGAGCTCAGGAAGCCAGACAGAACCGGCCCGAAACGCCCGCGTCAGATTGTTGGATGCGGCGATTCAGGTGATCCGCACCCAGGGTTTTGCGGGGACCTCGGTAGACGAACTCTGCCGCGTCGCGGGCGTCACCAAAGGCGCTTTCTTCCACCATTTCGCCAGCAAGGAGGCGCTCGGCGTGGCTGCGGCCCAGCATTGGTCGGCGGTCACCGGCGCATTGTTCGCGAGCGCCGCATATCACGATCATGCCGACCCGCTCGATCGCGTGCTGGCTTACATCGATTTCCGCGCCGCTTTGATCGAAGGCGCGCCTGCTGAGTTCACGTGTCTCGCCGGCACGATGGTGCAGGAAGCTTTCGCCGCCAGCAACGAAATCCGCGCCGCATGCGAAGCCAGCATTTTCGGCCACGCCGCCACGCTCGAAGCCGACATCGAGGCGGCGCGCGCAAAGTACAAGATCGGCGGCGACTGGAGTGCGAAGAGCCTCGCGCTGCACACGCAAGCGGTGCTGCAGGGCGCGTTCATTCTGGCGAAAGCGCAAGGCGGCCCGGAAATCGCGCGCGAAATGGCTGCGCATTTGAAGCGGTATGTCGCCCTTTTATTCAAAAAGCCAACAGGAGAAAGCCAATGACCGGAGCGATCGGACAGAGGATCATCGTCGAAACCATTGTCGCTGCACCGCTCGAGAGCGTTTGGCGCGCTTACGTCACGCCCGAAGACATCAAACAATGGAACGCCGCGTCCGACGACTGGCACACGACAACTGCGAGTGTCGATCTGCGTGTCGGCGGCGCCTTCAGCTCCCGGATGGAGGCGAAGGACGGCAGCTTCGGCTTCGACTTTGCAGGCGTGTACACGAAAATCATCGAGCAACGCCTCATCGAGTACGATTTCGGCGACCGGAAGGCGAAAGTTGAGTTCGCGCCCGGAGAGGCCGGCATTAGTGTGCGCGTAGAATTCGACAGCGAGGCGACACACTCGATCGAACAGCAACGCGATGGCTGGCAGGCGATATTGAACCGATTTGCACGTCACGTCGAAGCGAAGAAGTCACACTGATCCAGTTCGATAGGAGCAATTCCATGCCAAACACAATCCGCCTTCATCGCGTGCTGCGCGCGCCGCCCGAGCGAGTCTATCGCGCGTTCACCGATGCTGACGCGCTGTGCAAATGGCTGCCGCCGCACGGATTCACGGCCAAGATGCACCATTTCGACGCCAAGGTCGGTGGCGGCTACCGAATGAGCTTCACCGCGTTCGACAGCGGCGCTGCCCATGCCTTCACGGTGAAGTACCTCGAACTCGAGCCGAGCGCGCGCATCGTCCACACCGATGTGTTCGACGATCCCAACCTGCCCGGCGAGATGCGCGTCACCATCACCTTCAAGCAAGTTTCGGTTGGGACCGAGCTTCACATCGAACAATCTGGCGTGCCCGATATCATCCCGCCCGACGCTTGTTATCACGGTTGGCAGGAATCCTTGATGCAGCTGACCGCGCTGGTCGAGCACGAAATACCGAACTGAGGCGCGTCAGCGCGGCGTCGCACGGATGCAATCCACTCAAAGAGGAGCAACACGATGACGAGTTCTATTCGCACCTGCCTGTGGTTCAGGGATGGCCGCGGCCCCGAGGCCGCCGCCTTCTACAGCGCGCTAATTCCGAACAGCCGGGTTGAGCGCATCTTCCGGTTCGACAACGGCATGGGCGCCGCTTCGGTGACCGACTTCACGCTCGGCGGCGCGCCCTACCAGATCCTCGATGCAGGTCCGCACTTCATCCTGACCGAGGCCGTGTCGATCTCAGTCGAGACGCCCGATCAGACCGAAACCGACCGGCTCTGGGCGGCGTTGACCGCCGATGGCGGAGAGGAGAGCATGTGCGGCTGGCTGAAGGACCGGTTCGGCGTGTCGTGGCAGGTCTTCCCCAAGCGGATGACGGAACTAACGATGCATTCCGACAACGCCGTGTCCGCCGCCGCCATGGCGGAAATGATGAAGCAGAAGAAGATCGACATTGCCGCAATCGAAGCGGCGGTGAAAGCGGCCGTCTAAGTACGCCCGCGCGCCGACGCCGCGTATGCTGCTTTGCGAAAATCGTGCAGCAGCCGCACACGCCCGCGACGCGCTGCTGAAAATGTGCAAGGTCGACAGTACAGCGCTCGAGCTGCATTCCGCAGCCAAAGGGAGGGTGAAATGGCTTACATTGATGGCTACGTCTCGCCGGTGCCGAAAGCAAACCGCGACGCCTACAGGCGGGAAGCCGAAAAGATCGCGCCGCTGTTCAAGGAATGCGGTGCGCTGAAAGTGGTCGAGACCTGGGGCGAAGATGTGCCCAAGGGCAAGCTGACCGATTTCTACATGGCTGTGAAATGCACCGAAGACGAGAACGTCGTTTTTTCCTGGATCGTATGGCCCGACAAGGCGACACGCAACGCCGGCATGGCCAAGGCGATGGCCGATCCGCGCATGCAACCGGGTCCGAACCCGGTGTTCGACGGCAAGCGCATGATCTTCGGCGGCTTCGAAGTGCTGCTGGAGGCGTAAAACGCGATTGCGCAAGACTCTTCTTTACTACCCATCCCCGGATTGGCGCTTGCGCCAAGTCCGGGGCCTAGGATCACGGACGGCTCGTGTTTATGGGTCCCGGGCCCGTTGCTTCGCAACGTCCCGGGAATGGGTGCTCGTTGATCCCGATGGATCATCGCTCCCGGTCGCCGGCTGGAAGCCGGCGGTCCGAAGGGCTAAGCTCCGCCCATGGACCTCTTCTCTTACCTCATCCCCGCCGCTCTCATCATCGTCTTCCTGGTGCTTTGCTTCGGCATCTACGCCATGTTCCGCGGCGGCGATTTTGGTCGTTCGTGGTCGAACAAGGCGATGCGGATGCGCGTGGTGGCGCAATTCGTGGCGATCCTCGTGCTGGTTGCGGCGATGTGGTGGAAGCAGCAATATGGGCAGTAGAAATTGGAGACTAGGTGCGTCGCTCCGTCATTCCGGACGCGCGAGACGCGCGATCCGAAACCCAGGGGATCGTAGAGCGCGGTGCGTTGGTCCCTGGGTTCCGGGTTCACGCTTCGCGTGCCCCGGAATGACGGGTGTTGTACACACAGCCAGACTCCCCAATCGGAGCGCTCATGGTTAGGCTCGATAAAATCGTCACCAAGGCCGGCGACGGCGGTAAGACACGCTTGGCTACCGGCGAACCGGTATCGAAAGCGAGCCCGCGCGTGGAGGCCTACGGCTCGGTCGATGAAGTCAATTCCGTGATCGGCGTGACGCGCCTTTACACCGGCGGCGATTTCGTACTCGATCCCATGCTGGGCCGCATTCAGCACGACCTCTTCGATCTCGGCGCCGATCTCGCTACGCCAGAGGGAAAAGCCGAAGCGTTGCGCATCACCGAAACGCAAGTGGCGCGGCTGGAGCGCGAGGTCGAGCTGATCAATGAGGAATTGTCGCCGCTGACTTCTTTCGTCTTGCCAGGCGGGAGCAAGGCGGCCGCGCACCTGCATCTGGCGCGCACCATCGCGCGCCGGGCCGAACGCGCGATCGTTGCGCTGGCTGGGGTGGAAGCTGTGTCGGCTGAGGCGATCAAGTACGCCAACCGGCTTTCGGATTTGCTGTTCGTCGCCGCGCGCTGGGCCAATGACAAAGGGCGGGGCGATATTCTGTGGACGCCAGGCGCCAATCGCTGATGCGTGGAGGCGTGCATCACAATATGGACTGCCAGCGCCCTCGCCGGCACGATGACTGCAAACGCCCTACCCCGAAATGTACTGCGCTCCATTCATCGTCAGCGTTGAGCCAGTCATAAAGCCTGAGCCTTCCGACGCCAGGAAGGAAACCGCGCTGGCGATCTCCTCGGCCTTGCCAAGGCGGCCAACCGGAATCGTCGCGATGATTTTCTTCAGCGCATCTTCTGGCACTGCAGCGACCATGTCGGTGTCGATGTAACCTGGCGCGACGCAATTCACGGTCACACCCTTGTTCGCGCTCTCCTGCGCCAGCGCTTTGGTGAAGCCGATCATGCCTGCCTTAGCGGCGGAATAATTGACTTGGCCGACTTGCCCTTTTTGCCCGTTAATGGAGCTTATATTGATGATGCGCCCCCAGCTGCGCGCGCGCATGCCTTCGATCACCTGGCGAGTCATGTTGAAGCAGGAATCCATGTTGACGCGGATCACTTCCGACCATTGCTCGTGGCTCATCTTGTGGAAGAAGCCGTCGCGAGTGATGCCGGCATTGTTGACCAGCACGTCGATTGGCCCGAGTTCAGCCTCGACCGCCTTGGCCGCGTTCGCGCAATCTTCGAACACGCCGACATTGCCTTTGACCACCATGATGCCGAGTTCCTTGGCGGTGGCTTGGGCGGCTTCCTCATTGCCGGAATAGCCGGCCGCGACCTTCATGCCGTCGGCTTTGAGCCGGGCAGAGATCGCTTTGCCAATGCCCCTGGTGCCGCCAGTTACGAAAGCCACGCGCGCCATTTTCCGTCTCCCTATTTGTTTTGCCCACTTTGCGCGAACCCGCGCCGAGCGCAAGCGCTACCAAAGCGTGGGCGCGCCGTAGGCGGGGAACTCACGGTCCGGGGAAACGATGGTCAAATTGTCGGCGAGAGCCTGAGCGATCAGCAATCGGTCCCAGGGGTCGCAGTGGTGCATTGGGAGGTTCGCCGCAGCCACAAAATGCTCCATCGCCACCGGCTTGAGCAAATAACCCCGCGAGGTCAGTGCAGCTTCCCAGTCCGCGACCGCCGGAATCTGCAATTTACCGATCCGGCGCTTCCACTCGATCTCGTAGGCCCACNNTTACCGATCCGGCGCTTCCACTCGATCTCGTAGGCCGAAGCAGGACAAATCCAAACCTGGTTGTTCAGATCGGCGATCGCAATCCGCGCGCGCTTTCCAAGCCGAAAGGACGAAAAGAACACCCCCAGCAGTGCTGGTGCATCCAGCAGGAGCCTCAAGGCCGCTTCCGCTGTTTTGATGGCTTGAAGTCCGCTTCGAAGCTCTGCTCGGCGAAATCGGCGGCTTCGTCATCAGGCGCCCACGCGTCAGGCGCAGCCCAGACTGATCCGAGATGTGAAAGAAAGCCGATCGGCCGGCTTGTGCGCGGCTCGTGAGCGGCGAGCAGCGCCTCCTTGGCCGGCTTCAGCACTACCGCTGGCGCGCCATCGCGGGCGATGATCACCTCCTCGCCCGCCTCGGCGCGGGCGACGAGTTCCGAAAGCTTGGCCTTCGCCTCGGCAATGTTCATCTGCACAGCCATGCGCCCATGCTAGTCCAATGTGTTGGTCCAAGCAAGGGAATGGACTGCCCCCTCGGGGGAGCGGGTCGTGGACTTGTTGCGATTTCGTGCCAATCTCCGAGCGACAGCGCGCCCGACCGACCGCTGTTTCGGGGAGGCGAACATGGGGAACGGGTCGCAATTCGCTCAATGGCTCATCGACAACAAGGACCCGCTCGAAAGCGCGAGCTATCTGGCGACGCTTGTCGGCGTGCCGCTGCTGCTGGTGACGTACGTCACCAATCTTCTGTCCGAGAGCCACCGCCGCGAGGTTGGCACCTACGAGACTTTGGAAACGCAATACGTGGAGTTTCAGAAGCTCGCGGTGGCGAACGCTCACCTCGACATCGCCGACAAGGCGCTCGATGCGCCCGACCCGCTCAACGACAAAGAACTAGCCCAACAGCGCACGCTCTACATGGTGCTGTTCTCGCTGTTTGAGCGCGCGTTTCTTATGTATCGCGGCGCTTTCGGGCGCGCGTTCATCGGTGAGATGCGCCGCCAGCAATGGCAGGGCTGGGTCAATTTCATCGACAAATATATTGGCCGCGAAAGCTGCCGCGCCGCCTGGTTTAACGGCGAAGCGCCACAAAAAGACGTCGGCCAGGATTTCGATCACCGCTTCGAGCACTTCATGTGGGAGCGGATGAGGCGCAAGGGATTTGTGAAATAACGCCGCCCGAACGAGGCTTCAGCCCGGGATAGCTTTCGGCAGGTAGGGCAATATCTGGGCTGCATCGTGCTCGCCGGAGCGACACAGGCGGGCGAAATCCGCCAGCGCGCCGGGCTTCGCGATCATATACCCCTGAACAGTATCGCAC
>CXWL01127577.1_pt1 | contig 10944 bp, 8 predicted proteins | sample 590931 | NCBI WGS metagenome assembly CXWL01 (sample SAMEA3498368, study PRJEB10139) | groundwater metagenome | biome: water well; material: biofilm material | place: Germany | collected 2015-04-27 | reverse complement strand
AGGGTGTCCACTTTTAAACGTTAAATTCATTAAAAAGTGTCCACTTTTAATTGTTAGATGGCACGAATAGGCGCCTGACTTTGACATGAGGTGAAAATATGTTATACTTGAGCTATTCTTTGTAAAAGAAAACGCTTACTTTGCATTTGACTATTTATTCTTGGAGAACTCATGATCAGCTATCTCGAAAAGCGACAAAAAACTTTACCGTATCGTATCCTTTCCGCCTTCATCGCGTTTTCATTTATTTTTAGTCTTGTTCTGCCTCCAAGCTACGCCCAATCGGTTTTAAATCTTCCCGCGCCGGGGGCGATGGTGATACCCAGCGCGGCGTTCACCCCGACATTGATCAAAGGCCTCACCATCCATCCCGAAAATCCGCTCGAATTCGATTTTATCGTTGAAAAAGGACAGGCCCCGCTTCAGGGAGAGGAGTTCAACAAAGAATCCATGAAGCTGGTCAAATATTTTCTCGCATCGTTGACCGTTCCGGAAGACAAGATGTGGGTCAACCTCTCGCCTTATGAAAAGAACCGGGTCATATCGGATAGTTTAGGCGCGACGGAAATGGGCAAGGACATGCTGGCGCAGGATTATATCCTCAAACAATTGACCGCGTCTTTGATGTATCCGGAAAAGGAACTGGGTAAAAAGTTCTGGGACAAGATCTACCGGGAAGCGCGGGAAAAGTACGGCGCAACCGAGATCCCGGTGGATACCTTCAATAAAGTGTGGATCATGCCGGATAAGGCGGTTGTGTATGAGCATAATGGCAGTGTGTTTGTGATTGAGAGTCATTTGAAGGTGATGTTGGAAGAGGATTATGCCGCGATGAATTCTAGCGCAGGGAACGCAGATCTGCGTTCCGTACAGGGACAAGGCGTGGTTTCCTCCGAAATCATCCGTGAGGTTCTCATCCCCGAGATCGAAAGGGAAATCAATGAAGGCGAAACATTTGCCAATCTGCGGCAAATATACAATTCCATGATCCTTGCCACCTGGTACAAGAAAAATTTGCGGGAAAGTTTGCTGGGGCAGGTTTATGTCGATAAAAGCAAAACCAGAGGCGTTGATCTTAAAGATCCTGAAGTGAATCAAGCAATTTATGACCAGTACATCGAAGCGTTCAAAAAAGGTGTCTACAACTATATTAAGGAAGATGTTGACCCGGGCACAAAAGAAATCATTCCCCGAAAGTATTTTTCGGGCGGGGCAGTTGGATTAAAGGAGTCTACCTTAGCCACGCGTTACGACCTGTCCGCAGTTCAGCGAAAGGAAATCATCAATGCCTTTAAAGATATTGGTAATTCAGCGGATTCAAGATTCAGCAAATTAAAAATTAAGCTGTATGAAATCGCGCCAGCCAACGAGATCTCCGAAAAGGCGATGACCGAGATCGCCAAGATGATTGAAAATACATCCGCCGGCGAAGCTCAGGAATTATTCGTCGGTCAAACCGCCTCCTCGCCGGTGGAAACACCGCAATATGGGATTCAAAAACAAAGAAATGCCTTGGCCAAAGCTTTGAAGTCTCCGCGAGATAATTATTATGATGCTGTTTTCCTGGTTGTTGATGAGCAATCATATCTTGAAACGCAAGATTTAGTTAAAGAACTTAGGGGGAGTATTATCCCGGAAGATTCTAATATTATTATTGTGCGTCAGCCGAGAGGAAAAATTAAAGGGAACTGGTCNNAAAGGGAACTGGTCGGCACTTATTAATATTCTTATGGATAGCGAGCATTGGGATCAAATCGATAAAGGGGTCTACTCCAATATGGCGGTCATTCTTAGTGCCGGAACCGGATCCAGAAATTATCCCTTGACCGCAACCGGGTATGGAGATAAAGGAAAACAGGCCGCGCCTAATGGCAGGACCTACATTGAGCAACAATTTAAATTGGTCATGCAATACTACGAGCAAGACCATAAAGGGATGGTGATTGTTTCGAATGACGGGATCAAGTCTTTGTCAAAAAAGATAACCTTGGGGGAGCAGGGTGTGCAATTTATGGGTTCTCAATTGCCGATCTTATCCGGCCAATTAGATGGATTCGGAACGGCAGATGTCGAATCTTCTGAAACAGGAGGTAAGCCAATCAGAGCATTTAATGAGAAAGCAACATTGATAAACCGCATTATGGCATATTATCGGGTTACAACACCAGGTGAAGCGGAAAAAGTTATTAAAGATATTAAGAGCGGGAACATTGAAGAGAAGTTAATTCCAACGAATTGGGCAGATTATAATTTGACATTAAAGGCCTTATCCGAGATTCATAAGACATATGGAGAATTGCGCGATGCCAAAGGGCAGCTTCTTTATCTTAAATATGGCCTAGATACGGGGAGTGACCTTTTTGAGAGTACGACAATTGAAGAAGAAGTATATGTTGCGGGAAGAGTGAAAAAGGGATGGGCCGAGGATGACGCGCGTCAATTATGGGACACAGCGACCTGGTTGCGTAAGAAATTTGGATTTGGTTATGTTTCCACCGGGATATCCGCCATCTTTTTTGATACAGGGAGCAACCAAACCTATGCGGAGGTCGCGCAGCAATTATTGACGAATAAAGATTTGAGAAATTTACTTGATATCCCTGAACCGAAAAAAGGAAGCATTATCGGGCCTAATGTTGTCTTTGGCCGGGGGGTTAAGGTCGAGAAGGGGGTTGTCGCTTTGGGGACCGTGGTTATTAACAAAGGACACCTTAAAAGTGGGGCTGTAGTCATTAACTCAGCACTTAAAGAATTGTATGCTGAGGGGGGTTCTTTAACATACAACGTAGAGGAATTAGAAAATCCGGTGTATGTGAATGAGGGATATTTGGTGAGCGATGTTTTCTTTAAGCGAAAAATGCGCTTGGTTCCGAAGAATATTCATCGGGGCGATCGGAAATTGTTTACCCTCATTACCGTGGACAGTCATCTCGAGACGGGGCATCCCCGGGTCATTGGAGGAGTAGCGATCGAGAATGGGAAAATTGTCGAAAAACCAACAGGAATCGATTTCGAAATCCCTCAAAAGGGAGATGAGGTCGTCAACCAGGCGAAGATCCGGGTTAACATGCCTTTATATTTATCTGCCAAAGATACTATCCGAGAATATGACTTGATGTCAAAAGCCGATGAAGTTTTTGCGCATATTATTGCTGTTAATGGAATCGTTCGCGGGTATTTCCCCCTCGACAAAGGTGTTGAGAATTTACATGAATTGGAAAATGTTATTGGCCGTACCATTAAGCATGATTTAACGGTTACTTCCAAAGATGACCTTTTGTATAATGTCAAACNNATGTCAAACCGATTGGTGAGGAAGCTATTTTATGGGAGTTAAAGAATTTACCTCGAAAAATAACGAATGAAAACCAGCCGGTTTCTCCTCGATTAGAAGAACGTGGAAATCGTGTGTCTTTCGCTGAATTAGCTCACTGGGCCGATGGTGAAGGTACCAGTGAGTTTTCTAAGGTACGTTTGCCGGGTTATTTAAAACTCGAGAAAGTTGCTGCATTGTCTAAGACAACCGCCTCCTCGCCGGTGGGAGGGGATGTGGCGGCGGTGATTGCCGCGTTGGCGGATAACCCCCGGGCGCCGGAGTTATCAGAGGCCGTCCGGATAATCGGCGAGAATATGCGCATCGAAACGACCGATACAAAATCCCCCCAACGGTATTTTACGATTGTCTTATTGCCGATGCCGGTTTTAAATGCTATGCCGGATGCCGAAAAAAATCTGGCGATCCAGTTAGCCCAAGGCATCGCCGATCATTTCGGTTTAGAGACGAATGCCTTATCCCTTGGAGAAGAGAAGATCGGCTTGCGCGTGGAATACAAAGAGAAGTTCCCGGGCATCATAAGAAATACCAGATCTAATCTCCAAAATTTTGTGACGCCGGTCAAAAAAGTATTGGCTCATGGGGTGGATCATGCCTCCTCGCTGGTGACTGAAAGACGTCAGTCAGACGTCAGTCGTCAGTGGGGGACTGATGACGGAAGACCGACGACTAATCCCGGTGGTATCGACTTGAATCCCGCGCTTCTCGACCTGCAGATCAAACGCGACGGGAATGGTGTGCCGCTGCCGTTGCCGATGCAGCCGATTCGAGATATGCATATCGAAGGATTCCTGCCGGTCATCATCAACGTGACGCCGATTACCAATTTACCGCTATTGTTGGGATTGGCGGATACAGAGCAGGATATGGAAGAAACAAGACCGGAGATGAAAGCACGTGAGCCGGAACTGATCAGCGCGTTGAATTAAGGCCCTGGCCGCTGTCAGTGCCCCTTTCCAATTGAATTTTCGTCCGCCCTGTGTTACCATGTCTGCATTATGCCTCACGCGAACGAAAATCTCACCAGCTCCAAATCCGATTCCTGGCGGATGTTTGATGAAATTTCCACGCGCTATGATCTTCTTAACCGTTTGCTGTCCTTCGGGTTAGACGTCTTCTGGCGCCTGCAGTTGGTCCGGTTTCTGCCCGCGCAACACAATCAAAAACTCCTTGATCTGGCCACCGGAACCGCGGATGTCCCATTACGGCTGGTTCGCCGTAATAAAAATATCGAATACGCCGTTGGCATCGACCTGGCGGATAAAATGCTCGCGATCGGCCAGGCGAAGGTCACGCGCGCGAAGCTTGAGGACAAGATCCTTCTTAGCCACGGGGATGCCAGCCACATCGCTTTTAACGGAGATGTTTTTAACGTTGTGACCATGGCTTTTGGGATACGTAATGTTGAAGACCCGTTACAGGTCTTGCGGGAGATGCGCCGGGTTTTAAAACCCGAGGGCCGGGCGCTCATTCTGGAATTTTCGCTGCCGGAGAACAGAGCTTTACGCGCCCCGCATTTGCTCTACTTGCGCAATGTTGTGCCGGCGATCGGCGGGCTGATCTCCGGCCACGGCGAGGCGTACCGTTATTTGAACCAAACGATCGAACAATTTCCTTGCGGCGCCGCTTTTTGCGCGATCATGGCAGACGCGGGATTCTGTAACCCCCAAGCGCATCCGTTGCTGGGGGGGATCGCGACTATCTATGAAGGAGACAAAGCGTAGGGAATGCAGATCTGCGTTCCCTCCCCAATGTGCAATGATCACGTTATTCCGCACCGAGCAAATTTATGCGTTAGACCAGATTAAGAACGTGTTGGCCTCGCACATCCGCCAACTGCCGGATAAGATTTCGCCCATCGGCGTGCCGCTCAAGATATTGCGTTACGAATTTCCCTGTGCGCCCCTTGATATCCTCACATGGCTGCACAATCAGCGCGTGGCGCGTAAAATTTATTGGTCTGACCGTGGGGACAGGTCTATATCTGTCTCCACATTTGAAATCGGCGGCATCGGCATTGCCGATGTGCTGGAGGGAAACGGCCCTGTCGATCACGCCGAGGTCTTCGCGTATATGGAAGACCGGCTGGCAGCGGATAATCCGAATTTGCGGTATTACGGCGGGATGAATTTCCACGGCCCGGCAACAGATACGAACTGGCAGAGCTTCGGCAGTTACCGCTTTGTCGTCCCGCGCTTTGAGCTTCTTAAAACCGGCGGCCAGACCATTCTGGCGTTTAACATTGCCTTCAAGGATGTCGAGCGGCAAGCGGTCGATGCCATCCTTAAGGAGCTGGACGCGGTCGATTTCTCGCCCGCCACGACCTATCGCCCGCCGCCGAAGGTCCTGCGCCGCGCGGACTTTCCCGACCGGCAGGGATGGGAGGCCGCGTTCGCGAAGACAAAGACCGGAAGCGGAAAATTCAAGTATGATAAGATTGTGCTCGGCCGCAAATCTGTTTTCGATTTCGACGTGTACATCGACCCCAGCGCGCTTTTAAAACATCTCAAAGACAAAACCCCGCAATCTTTTCATTTTTGTGTTCAGACGGATAAAACCACCGCGTTTCTGGGCGCGACTCCGGAGCGATTGTATAAAAGAGTCGGCGATAGGATCGAAACTGAGGCGGTCGCCGGGACAAGCCCGCGCGGGGCCAGTCGCGAAGAAGAGGCCGTCCTGGAGCGGGAATTGTTGAGCTGTTCCAAGAACGCCCAGGAACACCGTTATGTCGTTGACGCCATTCGTGAGGCCTTGAATGAATTGTGTCGCGAGGTCCAGGCGGATCCAAAGGCGCGTTTAGTCAAGCTCGAAGGCGGGCAACACCTGGTCACGCGGTTCGCGGGAAAATTGCGCGGCAAGGTCCCGGATGATCAGATCATCACGCGTTTGCATCCCACACCCGCGGTCGCCGGATGTCCGAAGAATGAAGCGCTCGCCGCGATCCCCCGATTGGAACCCTTCAGCCGGGGCTGGTACGCCGGCCCGGTCGGTTACGTCGGATACGACCAAAGCGAATTCGCCGTCGCGATCCGTTCGGCTTTGGTCAATCACGACAAACTTTCGCTTTACGCCGGAGCGGGCATCGTTGAAGGCTCAACGGCGGAAGGGGAGTGGAGGGAGATTGAGGCGAAGATCGGGAATTTTTTAGAGGTATTTAACAAGAAGTAATGAAAGGGAGTTTTGTGGTATGTGTTATGTTTGATGTGTCATGGTTGTCAAGCCCGACCGTTCATAACACATAACACATGAAACTTAACACATAACATTATGGTTATCTCTTCCAATATCAATTCCCTCTGGTCCTCGCTCATCATCGAGGAACTCATCCGTAACGGCGTGGATTATTTCTGCCTCGCGCCGGGATCGCGCTCGTCGCCGTTGGCGGTCGCGGTGGCCACGAATCCGCGCGCGAAGAGTTTTGTCCATTTCGATGAACGCGCTTTGGCGTTTCACGCGCTTGGGTACGCCTCGGCTACGCGCAAGGCCTGCGCGGTCATCACAACCTCCGGCACCGCCGCGGCAAATTTGTTTCCGGCTGTCATCGAAGCCTCTAAAAAGAAGATACCGCTCATTATTCTCACCGCCGACCGTCCGCCGGAATTGCGTTATACCGGCGCCAACCAGACGATCGATCAGGTCAAGATGTTCGGCGGCTACGTCCGCTGGCAATTCGACATGCCGTGTCCGACAGCCGATATCCCGGCGAATTTTGTTTTGACGACTATCGATCAGGCGGTCTTCCGTGCGAACGGTGAACTTAAAGGCCCGGTGCATATCAATTGCATGTACCGCGAACCGTTGTTCCAACAGGGGACGGCGCCCTTTTTAATAAAGGGCGCCGTCCCCTTTTTAAAACGCTGGCAGAACGCGCGCACACCGTACACGTCCTATTTTCGTTCCGGGGACATGTCCCTTTATTCAAAGGAAAATAGGTACGTGTCCCCGGAAATAAATGTGATCGCCGCAAAAATCCGTGGCATCAAGCACGGCATCATTGTTGTCGGCAAGCTTGCGGGCCCGGGGGAGCAAAAAAGCGTTCTGGCCCTGGCCGAGAAACTCAACTGGCCGGTATTCCCGGATGTCACCAGCGGCCTGCGGCTGGGGAATTCGCATAAAAATGTCATTCATTATTTCGACCAGATATTATCGGCAGGGACAGATTTAAAGCCTGTCCCCACAGGGATTCTTCACCTGGGCGGTCGCATCACGTCCAAGCGCTGGTATGATTACATTGAACAAACCAAGTTGTCGGAATATATTATGGCGCTCAATCACCCGCTGCGTAACGATCCCTTGCACGGGGTGACGTTACGGGTCCAGGCCCGCGTCGATAATTTTTGCGGCGCACTCACCAAGAAAATAACTAAGAGAGGAACCAATACGTTTCTTGCCAGATTGCAGGGTCTTAACCGGAAAATCGACCGGATCGTTGAAGAATATCTCGGCAAAGAGGCGCAATTAAGCGAAGCGGCCGCCGCGCGTTTGGTCACCCAGCATGTTCCAGCGGAAAGCGGATTGTTCCTGGCGAGCAGTCTGCCGATCCGGGAAGTGGATATGTACGCCGACCCCAAAGGAAAATCGGTTCTGGTCGGTGCCAATCGGGGCGTGAGCGGAATTGACGGAACGGCCGCCTCGGCGTGCGGGTTTGCCGCGGGCCTTGGCCGGCCGGTGACGCTTTTGATCGGCGATCTGGCGTTGTTGTATGATCTTAATTCGCTCGCCATGCTTAAAAGTTCACCGCGACCGTTGGTTATTGTGGCCCTCAACAACGACGGAGGGGGGATCTTTAATTTCCTGCCGGTCGCGGAGTTCAAGAACGGATTCGAGAAATTTTTCGGCACCCCGCACGGGTTGACGTTCGCCGCGGCCGCACAGATGTTCGATCTTAATTACGCCAATCCCGCCAGCGCGCAAGAGTTTGTTCAGGCCTACAAGATCGCAGCCCAAAGCCGGACGTCCACGATCATTGAAGTGACCAGCGACCGCAAGCACAACGTGGCGTTAACTACGGAACTGCAAAAGAGGATTCGTAAGGCGTTAGGTGGCAGGTTATAGTTGATGGGTGATAGTGAATTGCGCACGCGCGTGCGCAATTGGGAGGCAGGAACAGCATTTGGTGATTCTTGAGGTTTGTGCTAGACTATCGGAAAATTCCAGTATCATTGATGGATAACGCGGCTCGAAACGGTTATCGCAAGACGTTAACCGTCCCGTTGAACGGATCAACGTTGAACATTTCCAGTTGCGCCAACGTTCAACGAATAACGAGCAAAAAGGATAATTGCGATGACAACGAGAATAAAGGTTCAGAATACGGTCGTCTGGGTCGCGAGCGGGAAATACACGGACATCAAATACCACAAGGCCGAAGGCATCGCCAAGATCACGATCAGCCGCCCCGAGGTGCGTAACGCGTTTCGTCCGCAGACGGTCAAGGAAATGTCGGTCGCGCTTAACGACGCGCGCGACGATGAGAAAATCGGTGTCATTATCTTAACGGGGGAAGGCAAAGAGGCTTTTTGTTCCGGCGGTGATCAGAATGTCCGCGGGGATTCAGGATATAAAGATGAAAACGGTATCCATCGTTTGAATGTTTTGGATTTCCAGCGCCAGATGCGCACCTGCCCCAAGCCGATCATCGCCATGGTCGCCGGTTATGCCATTGGCGGCGGACACATTTTGCATTTATTGTGCGACCTCACCATAGCGGCGGATAACGCTATCTTCGGCCAGACCGGCCCCAGAGTGGGTTCTTTCGACGGCGGTTACGGCGCCAGTTACATGGCCAGGATCATCGGGCAAAAGAAAGCGCGGGAGATCTGGTATCTTTGCCGGCAATACAACGCCAGGCAAGCTCTGGAAATGGGACTGGTCAACACGGTCGTGCCGTACGAAAAACTGGAACAGGAAACCGTGCAGTGGTGCCGGGAAATTTTGGCCAATTCGCCGATGGCGATCCGCTGCCTGAAGGCGGCCTTGAACGCCGATTGCGACGGACAGGCGGGTTTGCAGGAATTGGCCGGGAATGCCACCATGCTTTTTTATATGACGCCGGAAGGGCAGGAAGGGCGGAATGCATTCCTTGAGAAGCGCAATCCGGACTTTAGCAAATTTCCCAAAAGACCCTGATAAAGGTTGAAAAGAGGTTATAAAAGGTTGAAAAATGTTAAAAGAGGTTTCAGGTTGGAAAAGGCTTTAAAAGGTATGGAACATTTGGTAACTTCAAGCAACCTGAAAGTTTTTGCAACCTTTTTTAGCATCTTTCAATTTTTTTAACTTAACCCATGCCAAGTCAGTCTCTCAAAAACTGGACCACGGCCATTCGCCCAAAAACCCTCCCCGCCGGAATCGCCCCGGTTTTGATGGGCACGATCATGGCCTTTGGCGACGGGATCGGGCATGTCCCGACCGCGCTGGTGTGTTTTTTCACGGCGCTTTTGCTGCAGATCGGGACCAATCTGGCCAATGATTACTACGATTTCAAGAAAGGCGCGGATACGATCGATCGCGTCGGGCCGACACGGGTAACTCAAGCCGGGTTGATCCCGCCGGGACAGGTGAAGGCGGCGTTCATCGGCGTTTTCGCGCTGGCCGCGCTGGCATCCATTTATCTTGTCACGCGCGGTGGCTGGCCGATCGGGGTTCTCGCGGCTTTAGCCATCCTTTCCGGAATTTTCTACACCGCCGGGCGCTATCCATTGGGATATATGGGGCTGGGGGACTTGCTGGTGTTCATTTTTTTCGGGCCCGTGGCGGTCGCCGGCACCTACTACGTCCAGTCGTTGGAACTTAACGCGGCCATCATTTTCGCCGGAGTCGCTCCGGGACTCTTTTCCGTTGCCATTTTGACCGTCAATAATCTGCGCGATATCGACAGCGACCGCAAATCCGGCAAGAACACCCTCGCCGTGCGTTTCGGACGCGGCTTCGCGCTGTCGGAATATCTGTTTTGCGTCCTTGGCGCCTGCGTGGTGCCGGTCTTCATTTATATGTTCATCGAGGACCACCTGCTCATCCTGGTATCGCCGGCCATCAGCCTGGCCGCGGTCCCGACGATAAAAATGGTTTTGACCCGGACCGAAGGGGTCGCGCTCAACGCGGCCCTGGCCGCGACTGCGCGACTGCTGCTGATCTACAGCGTCTTGTTTGCCGCGGGGTGGTTACTGTGAAGATCGCCTCGTTTCGTTTCTACAAATACGTCCTTCCCCTTAACCGGCCCATTGAAGTCCATGGGCTTAAGCTGACCAAACGTGAAGGGCTTGTCATTCATTTGAAATCCGAGCGCGACACTGAAGGTTTCGGCGAAGTCGCTCCGCTTGACGGCTGGAGCGAGGAGAGTTTGAATGACGCGCAGGAGCAAGTCCGCGAGCTCAAGGCGGTTTTGACCGGACGCGACGTTTTGCCCGGCGTGGAAAAGCTCGATGGAAAGATGAATTCCTGGTTCGAGGAGATGAACCCGCGGCGTTCGGTGCAATTCGGCATGGAAATGGCGGTTTTGAATCTCATCGCCAGCACCAGGAATACGGCGTTATTCCAGTCCGTCGCCCACGAGCACAGCGACCACCGTGATTACACGCGCGTCCACGCGCTTTTAGACGGCACCACCGAGG
>CXWL01013801.1_pt1 | contig 10945 bp, 8 predicted proteins | sample 590931 | NCBI WGS metagenome assembly CXWL01 (sample SAMEA3498368, study PRJEB10139) | groundwater metagenome | biome: water well; material: biofilm material | place: Germany | collected 2015-04-27 | reverse complement strand
GCAATCTGCGTCGCGGTGATGTGGATTGGAACGAAAGCCGCGCGGTCATCATCGGTAAAGGCGATAAGCAGGCTGTGGTGCGATTTTCCACCCGCTGCACAAAAGCCATCAAGGATTATCTCTCGCTTCGCGCCCAACTCGACGGCGGGTCGGGAAAACAACTGGCATCCCTGCCCCTCTTCGCCCGCCACGACAAAGGCGCAGGTAAAAAAATAAAGCCAGTCACGCCGACAACGGGAAGGAATATCGTCAAGGAACGCGTGGCTCAAATTTTAGGAAAAGAATCTGTCGGCAAGATCACACCCCACTCCTTCCGCCATTATTTTGTCACCACTGTTTTGCGCGGCTCAGGCAACCTCAAACTTGCACAGGAACTCGCGCGCCACAGCAACATCCAGGTGACGCAAAGATACGCTCATTTATCAGATGATGAACTCGACAAAGGCTATTATGAGATTTTTGAGGGTAAGTCAAAACAAAAATAAATGGGCTGGTTCACAACATAAACATAACGAATTTCTTTGTGCTTTTCTTCAATTCCCCTTCTTTCGCGGCGTCTTGATCTTCTTCGATATCCGAATAGGTCTGGCTCGCATCCAGAGACGGGTCTGCAAAAAGCGAACATTCGGGCGCGCATTCGTCACACGCATCCATTTGCCGAAACTTCCCCTTTAAACATACCTTGCCAGAAACGCCAGCCATATAATCTCCTCTAAAGAAAGTCTTATTTATGTAGTCGTTTTTAGCAGGAAAAAGTTACGCGCTCACCTTCGTTTTATCGAACAATCTTCTCGCTTCTTTCCCAAACGTAAGCTTGATACGCTTTCGAAAGAGTTTTTGCCCACGCCCCCACCTGCCCCTGCCCCACCAGCGACTCGTCAATCGAAATGATCGGCACCACCCCCCGCGAACTGGATGTGAGAAATGCTTCATCGAATTTTTCGCCCACGCGCAGCGGACGATATTCAATGGACAGCCCCTGCCCTCTTGCGATCTTCAGCACGGCGCGGCGCGTGACGCCCAGCAGAATCTCTTTTTGGGCGGTGAGGAGGGTCGCTGCTGGTTTGGGAGGTAAAGCTGCATCGAGGCTGGTGATTGGAGATTGCTTCGTCGCAATGACGGGATGAACGATGGCGTAAAAATTCGATGTCATCCCTTCGAGGATTTTACCGTTATGTGTCAGCAGAATTTCAAAGACATCGCCCCTGACTAATTTCCTTTGCTCGGCGCTTTTGGCAATGAAGTCTGTGCCTTTGATGCGCGGGTCGCTTCTTGCAACAGTGGAAGTGATGACATGCACGCCATTTTCATAAATCTCTTTCGCCAGCGGTGTGAACGGCTGGATGGCGGTAAAAATCTCGCCGCGTTCCTTCGTCAAAATCAAGCGGACTCTGGACTCGTGCGGGAGGTTTTCCTTCACAAGTTCTGCAATTCGTTCGCGCAACGTATTCTCGTCCACGGCGGGTTTCAGCTTTCGTTCTTTCGCAGGGAGATACAGCCTATCCAGGTGCGCCTGCAACCCGAGGACTCTTGTCCCTTGGGCGAGGGAGCTGAAGGTGGTGTAAAAGCCAATTGGAAGCGAACCAGTTACCTCGTCAAGAGAAGAGGCGATGTTTGGGATGGGGATATTTCCATCGGGGCGTATCTGAACGGCATGAAGTGTCATATCCACATTATACTTATGTGCAGTCACCTTACAAAAATGCCAAATCTGCACAAGGAGCGATGCCATATAATCGGTTCGTTAATCATGGAAAATAAAAAACCCAGCTACGAGAAGGCATCACAACTCACTGCCAGCGATCTGCTGACGGCGGCAAAGACCATTTCTGTGCAACAGCTATCACGCCTGTCTCTGCCGGAGGTGGAGGCGGTGGTGGAGTTGATCTCAAAGGTGGTGCCGGCGGGCAATGTGCCGGGCATGATCTTGAGCGGGTTGTCCCGTTTGCCGGGCCGGCGTATTCCCATTCAAAAAATGCAGCAGGATGTGAACGCGCTTTTTAGCGGTGTTGAGCAAATTCTTGACCAGGCTGTGTATGGCGCGTTCTTTGCAGGCCCCGCCGCGATCATTTGGGGATATCAAAACCTGCTCAAGCTGGCTGGCAAAGACCCAGACTCCGCTTTTCCGGAAGGGGCGTGGCAATTCTACGCGGGCTATGCGTTGCGGGAAGATACAGCCCGCCATACCAATGAAACGCACGGGTTCGATACGCTCCTGCGACAAAACAATATTCAACTGGGTTCAGTGGATCGGCTGACAGCCTGGTTTATGGCGGCTGCGACTTGTTTGCATCAATATCACGCCTTGCTCGAAAACGAATGGCAGGAACGTGTTTCGATTGCCCTGCTGGAGGAGGCGCTTCGTTCCGACCCCGGGCAGACTCAGCGAACCTGGCGACTCTACCGCGAATGGGAGTTGATGCGTCCCTACCGCCGCGAAGAGGATGCGGCAAACTATGACTACCCCGCTTATCGACGATTGAGGTTGGAGCGATTTTTACTTGGCGTTTTGAAATCTGTGCCGGCGCCTGTGCGTGAAGCATGGGAATCAAAACTCAAAACCACCTCACAGCAGGAGCTTGGAGATTACCAGCGGCAAATGTCCATTCTGGCATATTTGGAGCCGGGCCCGTATGGAGAGACCAGAGTCCCGTTCAAGCTATCCGATGCCCAGATCGGCATCATCTACCATGACAGCTACTATCTGTTACCCGCCTGTGAACAAGGCTCAAATAAGCCGCTGAATGTGATCAGCGCGCGGGCGCAGATTACCGCCTTGCTGGCGTCTCCATATTCCTCGCCTTCGCAACTTTCATCACTTGCCCGGGTCAAGCGGGCATCCCTGCCGGGCTTGCGGACGAAGTTAAATCCGATGCTCATAAATGATATTGACAACCTGCGTTTCGCGCCCATCCTTATTTCGGCAGATCAACACTCGCGCTCCCTGCCGCTTTCGGAACTACGCCAAACCGAGCGCGGAATTGGATCACACGCGCTGACGATTTTCGACACAGGCGAGTCTTTTGTCTTCGATCAATCCCATATCTTTTTTGACGGCGCATGGGGAACGGCGCTCTCCGAGATCATGACCAACGAAGCCTTATCCTGGGCGCGCTATTTGAGCCTGCTCCCCGCCCCCACCCCTGCGGGGACTCGCATCTACACTTCGCTTACTTTGCAATTACAGCCAGCAGACATTGATCTCGTCCAGCAGGCGCCTCACATTCCATCAGAATCTGGCGCAGAATCAGACAGGGTGGATATCAAAGCCTGCCTCGCCCTGCGCAAGCAATTCAAACAAAGAAACGACCTGCTAAAGTTGACCATCAACGATCTGCTGATTTTGTATCGCGCCATTCATGCCGCCACGTATAAGCCTTCTGCAAAACTGCTGGCAGAGATCGATAAACTTTCGGAAACAAAACCCGAGGTCGCCGCATCCCTGCACCAATTGGTGGAGGAAGGCAGCCGCACCAACCCATCGATCCTGATTCCCGTGGATGCCAGCCTCAAGGTCCCGCGTGAGCGCATTTACCCGCTCAACGTGGAGGTTCCACTTATGGAATTGAATCTGCTTGGCCTGCACAGCCAGACCATGCGGATGCTGAACGCCTACGAAGACGCGACACAGGATAAGACGGTGGTGTACGCCGGCTTCGACCAGTACCAAAGGCTGTACCTTGCATCCCTCGCAGGCTTCGGAACCTATCTTTCCCGCGCCAAAGAGATTGCCACATTGGGTCAAAGCGCCAGTGTTGGGGCAATCAAACTGCTCGCTCATTTGCCCCTCCCCCTTCAAAAGCTCCTGGACAAGATCCCGGAGAAATTCGACCTGTTGAATAACCTGCTCAAAGGGCGCGAGGTTTTTTCCAATGTGGGTGCGGTTGCCCCGAACAGCACGCTTACCCGCTTCATTACCGCCAAGGATGACAACACCCAGAAACAACTTGCCTGGGGCGTGATGACCGACGCAAAGAATATCATGCGAATACATCTGCGCGATTTCCGTCCCCATGTTGCCGTACTGCTTTCCATCGGACGGAAAGACCTAGCCAGTTTGATTACCCAGGATTATCTCGACGCCTATGCCGACGGCTTGAATGCCTATATCCGAGACCTTTCTCGAATCTCCGCCGCCAACAGGCAAACCATCCCAACACCCAAAACCAGAAAGCTGAGCCGTATAAAAAAATGAAAGACCCGTTGATCGGACAACAGTTTTCAAATTACCGCATCGAACGCCTGCTCGGGCAGGGCGGCATGGCCATGGTCTATTATGGACATGATATAAAACTCAACCGCCCGGTAGCCATCAAATTCATAGACAGGCGTTACAAGAACAACCCCGTGTATGCCAGCCGTTTCGTCAACGAAGCGCGGATGATGGGAAAATGGCGGCACGAGAACATCATCCAAATCCATTACGCGGACGATACCCAGGGGCATTCCTACTACGCCATGGAATACGTGGATGGGCAGGACCTCTCCAAAGTGATGGAGTTGTACCTGGAGGAAGGCGAACTCATGCCGATTGACGATGTCCTGCGAATTGGCAAGGCCATTGCCAGCGCGCTCGATTACGCCCACAGCCAGGGAATTATTCACCGCGATATAAAACCGTCCAATGTGTTGATCGCAAAAGACGGGCGCGTGCTATTGGGTGATTTCGGCATGGCTCTCGATGTGCGCGACGGCTCGATGGGAAATATCTTCGGCACGCCCCATTACATTTCGCCCGAGCAGGCCCGTCGGTCGGCGGATGCGGTTCCACAATCCGACCTGTATTCAATGGGCGTCATCCTGTTTGAAATTCTCACGGGCGCCGTCCCATTCAACGACCCATCCCCGGCCAGCATTGCCTTACAACATATTTCCGAGCCGCCGCCCTCCCCGCGCAGCATCAACCCGGAATTGACCCAGGAAGTTGAAAACGTTATTTTAAAAGCCCTCGAGAAAGACCCGCAAAACCGCTATCAAACAGGCGCGAAGTTAATGGCCGCCATCGAGGGCGCGCTCAAACCAAAGAACGCCGCAAAAATTTCCCTGCCTCCTCTGCCTGTTGGCGTGCCAACCATCCGAAGAAGCAACCTTTCCATTCAGCAGATCGCAAATCGTGAAGCGCCGAAACAAAAAGACGGCGCTGAGCAAAGCCCCATTGCCGGCTGGCCCGCCACCGTAAAAGCCAGCAGTCAATTTAGCAAAACGAACAAATGGACTTACGGCATTCTTCTTTTGCTTTTGCTGGGGATCGGAAGCTGGTACGTCGCGAAGGGACGATCCCAACCATCTACAGTTTCACCCGCCTCGACATTCATCTCCCCGCCTCTCCCTCTGACCGATCTGCCTGCCCTGCCGGCTGAAACAGTTTCTCCGCTGTTGGTGATTCCAACAACACTCCCACCCCTTTCCTCTGCCACATCCATATTGGAGCCATCGCCAACCCCCACAGTTTTCCTCACCCCAACCGTCAAATACCCGGACGGGAATCTCTTCTCCCTGTTTTGGAATGACACAAGCTTTTACATGCTCAACCGTTCCGATGCAAAGCGCAGCCTGTCTGCATTTGCCTTCGAACGCATCGACGTTGACACTCTTTCACAGGAAAAACGTGACCGCTTCAATGGCTATAAATGGGAATCCCAACGGTTCACCCACCTTCCAGACAACTTCTGCACCAGCATCACCATCTACGGCGACCAGACTCCGCCCTACATGAATCCAGCGGATTGTTTCTTTGGCATCATCAGCGTGATCCAACCCCGCTTTGACAATGACGGCGGCCTCGTTTTCTGGCGTCCAGAGTCAGGCGCCACCCACTTCCGCGTTCTCTGGCTTGGCGAAGAGGCGGCCCGCTGTGAGCTCGCCGCCGGCTTTTGCAATTTTTATGTTCCGTAAATTCAAAACGTCCCGACACTTGCGCCGCGCGTGATTTGCCAAGCAAATCATGCGGTGAGGATCTTCGAAAAATACTGGCTTCGGGACGATCATATATTTCCTTGACATATCCCACAAGCGGGGTGTAAACTTCGACCCATAGTACGAAAAATCCTAAAGAAAGGAACGCACTCTTGATGTCCAGCACAATCTTCAAAACCCCAGATGCAGTTGGCTTTTTGCCTTCTCGGAGTGCGCCTGTAGACCGAATCCAGTAGGTCCCTTTCTGTCCCTTGTTCGTTATGGGCTGTGGCGCATTCGCCGCAGCCTTTTTGTTTAATTTTTTATTGTCNNTTCGTCGGGCTACACCTGCCCTGGCGTGCGGTGCCAGGGAAGCCCTCCTCGCAATGACGAATATACGGAGCGCCCATGACCACCCTACAACCCACCCACGAGCCATCGCTCACCTTTGACTTCCGCCCCACCCTGCAGGAAAACCGCCTCAAGGGACTCTGGCAAATGATGTCCGATTACCGCATGTCCTACATTGCGGCGACGATTGCGCTTGCCATTTCTGCACTTTCCAAAACCTTCACCTACCTGCTCCTGCAATTCTTCGCGGACGATGTTCTCGCGAAGGACAATTACATCGGCGGCACGTTGACTTCATCCATGCTCTGGATCGCGGCTGGATTTGTCGGGCTGGCGGCCTTTGAAGGCGGCTTCGCGTTTCTTTCGGGACGTTTAGCCGCGTATACCGCCGAAGGCATTACCCGCCGCCTGAGAGACTTTCTCTTCGACCACATTCAGCGTTTGAACTTCTCCTATCACGCCACCACCCCTACAGGCGACTTGATCGAGCGCGTCACTTCGGATGTGGATGCCCTGCGCCGCTTCTTCAGCGAGCAAGCCATCGGCGTGGGACGTATCGTCCTGCTTTTCGTGATTAACTTCATCGCGATCTTCAATCTCAATGCAGAGCTTGCGTGGATTTCTGTTGTGACAATCCCTGTGATTCTGTTGGTCTCGCTTTGGTTCTTCAAAAAAGTAACCAAGGCCTACGAAGAATATCAAGCGCAGGAAGCGATCCTCTCCACGACCTTGCAGGAGAATTTGACGGGCGTGCGCGTGGTCAAAGCCTTTGCCCGTCAGGATTATGAAAAGAAAAAATTCGAGAAAGACAACTGGGGCAAATATTTGAAGGGCAAGATATTGCTCCTCATGCATTCCCTGTTCTGGCCGCTCTCGGATATTGTGCTGGGCTTCCAAATGCTGTTCGGCTTTGTCTACGGCGCAATGATGGCAATTGACGGTGAGATCACTGTCGGCACATACATCGCCTATATCGGTCTCGTGGTCTGGCTCATCTTCCCCATCCGTAACCTGGGGCGCATCATCGTGCAGACCTCCACGGGCATGGTCTCGTATGCGCGCCTGATGGAAGTGGTGAGGCAGCAGCGTGAGCCGCTCTTCGATGGACGGTATCAGCCTGAAGGCGCAGCGAGAGGCGATCTCGTCTTCGAGGATGTCTCGTTTATGTATTCGGACGGCAAATCAGATGTGCTAAAAAACGTCTCCTTCCTTGCCAAGCCTGGGCAGGCGATTGCGCTGCTTGGGTCTACAGGGTCGGGCAAGACATCGCTTGTGAATCTTCTGCCGCGCTTCCACGAATACACGGGTGGGCGCATTCTGCTCGATGGTGTGGAGTTGAAGGATTACTCGCGCTCGTTCCTGCGCAAACAGATCGGCATTGTGGAGCAGGAACCGTTCCTGTTTAGCCGCACGATCCGCGAGAATATTTCCTACGGCGTGGGACGGGATGTCTCACAAAAGGAGATTGAAAAAGCCGCGAAAGCCGCCGCTGTACATAATGTGGTCATCGGTTTCCCCGATGGCTACGATACGCTGGTTGGCGAAAAAGGCGTGACCCTCTCCGGCGGACAAAAACAGCGTGTGGCGATTGCGCGCACCCTGCTCAAGAATCCGAGCATCCTGATCTTCGATGACTCCACCTCCGCCGTGGACACGGAAACCGAAGCCGAAATCCGCGGCGCGTTGAATGAGTTGATGCAGAACCGCACCACCTTCATCATCGCGCACCGCATCCAGTCTGTGATGGTTGCCGATCTCATTCTTGTTTTGGATAAGGGTGAGGTTGTGCAGATGGGAACTCATGCCGAGCTGTTGAAAGATATGAACGGCATGTACCACAGAATTTACGATATCCAGACGAAGATCGATGTGGAGTTGGAACAGGAAATTATGAAATCTGAATTATGAATTCAGAAGAAAGCTGAAATCGGAATGAAGCAAAGGATGAAAAAGCATGAATGAACAACCGAACGACCTGCGGGAACGAACGACAAGTTTTGCCTTGCGAATTGTCCGCATGTATTCGACTTTGCCAAAGACAACTGTCGCACAGACGATGGGCAAACAAGTCTTGCGCTCTGGAACTTCCGTTGGAGCGCAATTTCGTGAAAGTCAACGCGCCAAATCAGACGCAGATTTCATCAATAAACTCGAGGGCTGTTTGCAGGAGGCAGATGAAACCGCATATTGGCTCGAACTCCTTGTCAAATCTGAAATTGTCCCTGTGAGCAAACTCGAATCACTTCGCAAGGAAACGGACGAGATCATTGCCATCCTTGTTACGATCGTTACAAAAGTAAAGAAAAGAATCGGTAAATTATGAAGGATGAATTCTGAATTCAGAATGTTGGATTGTGAGAAAAACGTATTTGCATTTTTTCATAATTCATAATTCAGATTTCATAATTTTCCCTCCTTCACTATTGCCACGGAGAATCACACCATGTCCGAAGAACTCATCGAACTCGAAGAAGAAGAATTTACCTCCCAACTGACCACCCCCGTTCTGAAACGCATTGGCGGACTACTGCTCCCCCACTGGCAATGGGTCGTGGGATTTTTGCTCACGATTGCCATTGTCTCTGGGTTGGACGCGTACTTCACCTACGTCAACAAGCAGTTCATCGACGAGGGCATTGCGCTGGGCGACAAAAACCGCCTGATGTTTTTGGCAACCATTTATGGCGGCCTTATTTTGGTGCAGGCGGCGGCAGTGTTCATCTTTATCTATCTGGCCGGCGTGCTGGGCGAGCGCATTCAATATGACCTGCGCAAAATGCTCTTCAATCACCTGCAAGACCTGTCGCTTTCGTACTACGCCCAGAACGCGGTGGGGCGTCTCATCGCGCGCGTGACCTCGGACACGGGCCGCGTCTCGGACCTGCTGACCTGGGGCATCGTGGATTCAACCTGGGCGGTGATGAACATCATCTCGTCCACGATCTTCATGGCCATCATCAACTGGCGGCTGGCGCTGATCGTGCTGACCATCATCCCGATCATGGCCTATGTGGCAATCGAATTCCGCAAGAAGATTCTGGCAGAGTTCCGTGTATCACGCCGCGCCAACAGCAAGATCACGGGCGCGTTCAATGAAAGCTTTCAAGGTACGCGCGTCACCAAGGCATTAGGTCGTGAAGATGAGAATACCCGCGAGTTTCAAGGGCTTACCGCCAAGATGTACAATGCCTCCTATCGCGCTGCCTGGCTCTCGGCGCTCTTCCTGCCCACCGTGCAGATCATTGCGGCGCTGGCGTTGGGTGTCATCGTGGGCTATGGCGGTAATCAAATTACCATTGGGTTGATGACCATCGGTGGTATTCAGGCTTTCGTTTCGTATCTCACGTTCATGATGTGGCCCATTCAAGACCTGGCGCGCGTCTATGCCGAAATGCAGCATAGCATCGCATCAGCGGAGCGAATTTTCAAGTTGGTCGACACCCCGCCCGAGGTCCATAATAGAGGCGATGCTCTCGAAGCGAAAACTCTACTAGGTGAAATCGAATTCGATCACGTGGATTTTTTCTACGAGGACCGAAAATCCGTTTTGACAGATTTCACGCTGACGGTGAATCCTGGCGAGATGATCGCTCTGGTCGGGCCGACAGGGGGCGGCAAAAGCACGATTGTGAATCTACTCTGCCGCTTTTACGAGCCGAGCAAGGGCGTGATCCGCATCAACGGCGTGGACTACATGGACTACAAGCTGGAGTCCATCCATAACAAGATCGGCATTGTATTGCAGACTCCGCACCTGTTCTCAGGCACAGTGCGCGACAACATCCGCTACGGATGGCTGGAAGCGAGTGACGCCGAAGTGGAGGAAGCCGCGAAGATCGCGGGCGCGCATGATTTCATTGTGACGCTGGAAAAAGGCTACGAGCAGAACGTGGGTGAAAGCGGCAACCTGCTTTCGGTGGGACAAAAGCAGTTGATCAGCCTCGCGCGGGCGGTGTTGGCCAAGCCTGAGTTGTTCATCATGGACGAAGCCACCTCCTCGGTGGACACTCTCACCGAAGCCCTCATCCAGCGCGGCATGGAAGCCTTGATGAAGGGACGCACATCCTTTGTCATCGCGCATCGTCTCTCCACCATTCGGCGCGCGAATAGAATTTTAGTAATCGAAGATGGCAAGATCGCCGAGGGCGGCTCGCACGCCGAGTTGTTGAAATTGCGCGGGCATTACTACCGCCTGTACACCCAGCAGTTCCGTCATCAGTTGGAGGTGGCTTATGGGGTGGCGGAGCGTGAGGAGGAGGAAGTGAGTGAGGCGATGTCTGCGGATTAAGGTGTGAAAGTAATCAGTGAACAGTAAAAGCAGACCCCCAAGTTTTCGCGAAGAGTCCTGTGGGGGAAAATCTTGGAGGTCTGTGATATGTTAGATAAATCTGCCGTCTTCATTGATACGAATTTCTGGCTTTACGTGTTCCTTGACACGGGCGAAGAAAAAAATTTCTCCTGTGCGGAGTCGCATTTCAGACAACTGAATCAACTTTATCAGACCAAAGGGCTGGCATTTATCCCTCATCCTTGTTCTTCGGTATAATCTTTCAATGTCCACTAAACCCGTAAGAAGAACCTATTTCGGCCTGTTCGCCTTGATCGTTGCAATTCTCGCCGTTGCTTTTATCGTCGCGAATTATGTGGTTGCCTACTTGAATATTTCCCCTGCCCAATTCAATCAACTTAATGGGTTTAC
>CXWL01114993.1_pt1 | contig 10946 bp, 11 predicted proteins | sample 590931 | NCBI WGS metagenome assembly CXWL01 (sample SAMEA3498368, study PRJEB10139) | groundwater metagenome | biome: water well; material: biofilm material | place: Germany | collected 2015-04-27 | reverse complement strand
GCGGGCAACGGCCGTAGCGCACTTCACTTATAATGGCGACATATATTTGCACGTGCAGGGGCCTTGTTTGCCCGCTGTTACGCATTTTTACCGATTTTTTTGCCGATTGCGATCCATTATGTCCTCCATCTCCATCAAGACCCCCGAAGAAATCGCCGGCATGCGCGTGGCCGGCCGCCTCGGCTCCGAAGTGCTCGACTACATCACCCCGTTCGTCAAGGTGGGCGTCACCACCGGCGAACTGGACCGCCTGTGCCATGAGTACATGGTCAACGTGCAGGGCAGCATCCCGGCGCCGCTGAACTACTGCCCGCCCGGCTACACGCCTTATCCTAAAGCGATCTGCACCTCGGTCAACGACGTCATCTGCCACGGCATCCCGGGCGACAAGGTGCTCAAGAACGGCGACGTGGTCAACCTCGACATCACCGTCATCAAGGACGGCTTCCACGGCGACAACAGCCGCATGTTCTTCATCGGCGAGCCGTCGATCCTGGCCAAGCGCCTGTCCGAAGTGACCTACGAGTGCATGTGGCTGGGCATCTCCAAGGTCAAGCCGGGCGCGCACCTGGGCGACATCGGCCACGTGATCCAGCAGCACGCCGAAAAGCACGGCTACAGCGTGGTGCGCGAATTCTGCGGCCACGGCATCGGCACGGTGTTCCACGAAGAGCCGCAGGTGCTCCATTACGGCAAGCCGGGCACCCTCGAGCGCCTCGAAGCGGGCATGATCTTCACGATCGAGCCGATGATCAACGCCGGCCGCCGCGACATCCGCGAAATGGGCGACGGCTGGACCATCAAAACCAAGGACCGCAGCCTGTCGGCGCAGTGGGAACACACCGTGCTGGTGACCGAGACCGGCTACGAAATCCTGACCCAGTCGGCCGGCACCCCGCCGCCGCCGGCCATCGTGCAGAAGCAGGCGGCTGCGGCAGCGGCGTAAGCCATGCCGGCCGCAGCCCAAAAAGCCCAGATCCGCGACCTGCTCAAGCAGCAGCTCAAGGCCGACCGTCAGGTGCTGACGGCCGCCTTTCGCGAGGACGGCAAGCCTGAAAAGCTGCTGCGCGGGCTGCGCCAGAGCGTCGACGCCGTACTCACCGAAGCGTGGAACGGCGCCGCCCTGCCCGCCGCCAGCGCGCTGGTGGGCGTGGGCGGCTACGGCCGCGGCGAACTGTTCCCCTACTCCGACGTCGACCTGCTGATCCTGCTGGCCGAGCCGGCCGACGCCATCACCCGCGGCAAGCTCGAGGAACTGGTGCAGCTGCTGTGGGACCTCGGCCTCGAAATCGGCAGCAGCATCCGCACCATCGACGAATGCATGACCGAGTCGCAGGCCGACATCACGGTGCAAACCAGCCTGCTCGAGGCGCGCCTGGTGACCGGCGACGCCGCCTTGTTCGAACGGCTCGAGCAGCGCTACCAGGCGGCGATGGACCCGCAGGCTTTTTTCCAGGCCAAGACCGTCGAGATGCGGCTGCGCCACGCCAAGTACGAAGACACCGCTTTCTCGCTCGAGCCGAACTGCAAGGAGAGCCCGGGCGGCCTGCGCGACCTGCAGGTGATCCTGTGGGTGGCCAAGGCGGCCGGGCTGGCCAGCTCCTGGGGCCAGCTCGCCACGCGCGGGCTGATCACCCAGACCGAAGCGCGCGCGTTGATGGAAAAGGAGCGCGCCTTCAAGGACATCCGCGTGCGCCTGCACCTGCACGCCGGCCGCCGCGAAGACCGCCTGGTGTTCGACGTCCAGGGCGCGATCGCCGAATCGCTCGGCCTGCACACCACCGGCGAGGGCCTCAACGCGCGCCGCGCCAGCGAATACCTGATGCAGCGCTACTACTGGGCCGCCAAGGCGGTCACCCAGCTCAACACCATCCTGCTGCAGAACATCGAGGCGCAGCTGTTCCCGCAGCCCGGCGTGGCGGTGGCGATCGACGAGCACTTCAACGAATTCAACGGCTTCATCGACATCCGCGACGACGACACGTTCGAGAAGGCGCCGTCGGCGATCCTCGCCGTGTTCGTGGTGATGACCGAGCGGCCCGACCTGAAGGGCATGACCGCGCGCACCATCCGCGCGCTGTGGCACGCCAAAGACCGGATCGACGCCGCGTTCCGCGCCGATCCGGCCAACCGCGCGCTGTTCCTGCGCATCCTGCAGGCGCCGGTCGGCCTGGTGCACGCGCTGCGCCGGATGAACGACATGAGCATCCTGGGGCGCTACCTGCCGGCGTTTCGCCGCATCGTCGGCCAGATGCAGCACGACCTGTTCCACGTCTACACGGTCGACCAGCACATCATGATGGTGGTGCGTAACATGCGCCGCTTCACGATGAGCGAGCACGCGCACGAATACCCGTTCTGCAGCCAGCTGATCGCCAACTTCCACGATTCCTGGCTGCTGTACGTGGCCGCGCTGTTCCACGACATCGCCAAGGGCCGCGGCGGCGACCATTCCAAGCTCGGCACCGCCGACGCGCGCCAGTTCTGCGAAGACCATGGCCTGCTGGAAGAACACACCGAACTGGTGGTGTTCCTGGTCGAGCAGCACCTGACCATGTCGCAGGTGGCGCAGAAGCAGGACCTGTCCGATCCCGACGTGATCCAGGCGTTCGCCGCCGTGGTTGGCGACGAACGCCACCTGACGGCGCTGTACCTGCTGACGGTGGCGGACATCCGCGGCACCAGCCCGAAGGTGTGGAACGCGTGGAAGGCGAAGCTGCTCGAAGACCTGTACCGGGTCACCTTGCGGGTGCTGGGCGGCGAGCCGCATTCGGCCGANNGCGCGCCCACGAGGCGCTGTGGAACCAGCTCGACGTGGCGTGGTTCCTGCGCCACGACGCCGCCGACATCGCCTGGCAGACGCGCTCGCTGTACGACCGCCTCGACTCCACCAAGCCGGTGATCCGGTGCCGCCTGGCGCCGATCGGCGAAGGCCTGCAGGTGGCGGTCTACATCAAGGACCAGCCGGACCTGTTCGCGCGCATCTGCAGCTACTTCGACCGCAAGAACTTTTCCATCCTCGACGCCAAGATCCACACCACGCGCCACGGCTACGCGCTCGACACCTTCCTGGTGACGGAGCAGAATTTCGCCAAGAGCTACCGCGACATCATCAGCCTGATCGAGCACGAGATCTGCGAGCTGCTGACCAACCAGACGCCGTTGCCGGCGCCCTCGCGCGGGCGCCTGTCGCGCATGTCGCGCACCTTCCCGATCACGCCGACGGTCGACCTGCGGCCCGACGAGCGCGGCCAGTATTACCTGCTGTCGATCTCGGCGAACGACCGCACCGGCCTCTTGTATTCGATCGCCAACGTCCTCACGCGCTACCGCATCAACCTGCACACCGCCAAGATCATGACCCTCGGCGAGCGCGTCGAAGACGTGTTCCTGGTCGACGGCGCGGTGCTCTCGAGCGCGCGCAACCAGATCCAGCTCGAAACCGACTTGCTGGACGCCCTCAAAGTTTAAAGTAAAGATGTCCACCCAATGACTGAACTGTTACGCCTCTCCAAACGCATGTCCGAACTCGGGCTGTGCTCGCGCCGCGAAGCCGATGAATGGATCGCCCGCGGCTGGGTGCGGGTCGACGGCCAGGTNNCGCCAGGCCGCCGCCGAGCAGTCCAAGCGCGTCACGGTCCTGATCAACAAGCCGATGGGCTACGTCAGCGGCCAGGCCGAAGACGGCTACACCCCCGCGGTGGCGCTGATCAAGCCGGAGAACCGCTGGCCCGACGATCCGTCGCCCGAGCAGTTCCATCCGACCCAATTGCGCTCGCTGGTGCCGGCCGGCCGGCTCGACATCGATTCGGTCGGCCTGCTGGTGCTGACCCAGGACGGGCGCGTCGCCAAGACGCTGATCGGCCAGGACACGGCGATCGAGAAGGAATACCTGGTGCGGGTGCAGTACACCAAACCGGGCACGCTGCCGGAGTCGGACCTGAAGAAGCTGTGCTTCGGGCTGTGGATGGATGGTAAGCCGCTGCTGCCGGCCAAGGTGCGCTGGCAGAACGAGGACCAGCTCAGCTTCACGCTGCGCGAGGGCAAAAAGCGCCAGATCCGCCGCATGTGCGACATGGTGGGGCTGAAGGTGATTGGCCTCAAGCGGGTCCGCATCGGCAAGCTCAAGCTGGGCGACCTGCCGGTCGGCCAGTGGCGCTACCTGCGTCCGGACGAGCAGTTCTGAGCGTGCCATGAAACGGCTCGCCGCGCTCGGCGCCGGACTCCTGCTGTGCTACGGCGCCTGCGCCGCGGCCGAGCGCTGCCCGGCGCAGGTGCGCGTCAGCCTGCCGAACTTCGAGATCGCGCCGTTTGTGCTCGGCACCGACAAGGTGGAAAGCCCGCCCGGCCTGCTGGTCGAATGGACCCGCCAGGCGCTGGCGCGATCCGGCTGCAAGCCGCGCATCGTGATCATGCGCCGGCCGCCGAATCGCCAGCTGGCGGAAACGGCCATGGGCCTGCTCGACGTGCTGCCCGGGTTCGCTGCCAACGGCAACCAGGGCGACCAACTGATTTTTCCGTCCAGGGCCGGCGCCGTCAACCCCGGACTGGCCGTGATGAGCGATACCGTCTCGCTGTATGCGAGGGCCAACGACATGAGCGTGCGCTGGGACGGCGCCACGCTGCGCAGCACCAATCCGCTGGTCGGCAGTTCGACCGGCGGCGCCACCACCGACGCGATCGCCAGCGCGCATGGCTGGCGCATCGAGCCGGCGCCGACGCCGCAGGCTGACTTGCGCAAGCTGATCGTCGGCAGGATCGATGTCATCCTCGAACCCGATGTGGTGATGCGAACGAACATGTCCAGCGCCGACGCGCGCGCGGTGCGCAGGCTGCTGCCGCCGGTGCGCGTGACGAATCGCTATGCGCCGGTCAGCAAACACTTCTACCAGGCCTATCCGGAGTTCACCGAGCGGTTCTGGTTCGAACTGTGCCGGCAGTCACGCGCCGGCACGCCTGCAATGCCACCCTGTTCATGAGGATCTCCATGCATCGACTTCCCGCTTTCGCCGCCGGCCTCGTACTCGCCAGCCACAACGTGTTCGCCCAGCCGCAGCCGGTCGTCGCCGAAGCGCCGCTGCGCGCTCACCTGGCTTTCCTCGCCGACGACCTGCTGGAAGGACGCGGCACCGGCCAGCGCGGCGCCGACCTCGCGGTGCGCTATCTTGAAACGCAGGCGGCCGCGATCGGCCTGAAGCCGGCGGCCGGCAAGGGTTACCTCCAATCGGTGAAGCTGGTCGGCACCACCACGCTGCCGACCAGCGCGGTGCGTTTCCAGGCAGGCGGCAAGGTGCTCGCGCCAGTGCTTGGCAGCGAGATCCTGCTCGGCAACGCGAACGGCCAGGCCGCGGTGCGCTTCGATGCGCCGGTGGTCTTCGCCGGCTACGGCATCGACGGCGCCGACGAGCACTGGAACGACTTCAGCGGCGTCGACGTCAAGGGCAAGCTGCTGATCGTGATGGTCAACGATCCGAAGCCGACCAGCGCCGAGCCGAATCGTTTCGGCGGAAAATCGCTGACCTATTACGGCCGCTGGATGTACAAGTATGAAGAGGCGGTGCGCCAGGGCGCGGCCGGCATCCTGCTGATCCACACCACCGAATCGGCCTCGTATCCGTGGAGCGTGCCGGCCACCAGTTTCGGCCACGAGCACTTCCAGCTGGCCGGCGCCGGCAACGCGCTGCAGGGATGGATTCAGGAAGATACCGCGCGTGCACTGTTCGCCGCCGCCGGCAAGGATCTCGACGCGCTGCGCGCCCAGGCCGAGGTGCGCGGCTTCAAGCCGGTCGACCTCGGGATCGTGGCGCATGCGGCGGTCGACAGCAAGATTCGCCAGGTCGAACAGTTCAACGTCGCCGGCATGGTGCCGGGCACCGACCCGGCGCTGAGGGACCAGGCGGTGATTTATTCGGCGCACTGGGACCATCTTGGCATCGGCGAGGCGGACGGCAAGCCCGACCACATCTGGAACGGCGCGATCGACAACGCATCCGGATCGGCCGCGTTGCTGGCGATGGCGCAGGCGGCGCTGGCTCATCCGGCGCGGCGCACGCAGATCTTCCTGTGGCCTTGCGCGGAAGAACAAGGCCTGCTCGGCGCCCTCGCGTACGTGCGCGCCCCCTTGTGGCCACTGGCGAAGACGGCCGCCGACTTGAACCTCGACAGCATGAATTTCGTCGGCAAGACGCGCGACATCGGCGTGGCCGGCAGTGAACGCAGCAGCCTGCACGCGAGTGCCGCGCAAGTGGCGAAGGGCATGGGCCTGCATCTCGCGCCGACCGTGCCCGATCTCGGCGGCGCCTACTTCCGTGCCGACCATTTCATGTTCGCCAAGGCGGGCGTGCCGGCGTTTAACGTCGGCTCGGCGGTGTTTTCCGGCGACGGCTCGTTCGACTTCGCGACCGATCCGGATGCGTCGCGCGCCCGCATGGTGGCATTCAAGCAGGACTACCACCAGGTCAGCGATCAATACAATCCTGCCTGGGACCTGTCGGGCATGGTGCAGCAGGCGCAGTTCACGCTGAACCTGGGCTATGCGGTGGCGAATGCGCCGGCGATGCCGGCCTGGAATCGGGACGACCCGCTGGGCAAGGTAAAGCGCTGAACGCGGTGGCTTACTTCACCAGCTTGAACTTGAGCTGCACCGACAAGCCGCCGTACAGGCGGTCTTTGTAGGACGGCACAAAGCCGACATTGACGCCGACCCGCTGGTACTCCAATGTCGCCATCGGGATCACGGCGGGGAACCAGCCGCCGTCGCGCATGCGCGGATAGCCGTCGAACAAGGCGAACACGGCGCCGAACCGCACCGACCCGATGGCGAACGGCTCCCAGATGGCGCCGGCGTAATTCGAGTATGCCCGGTCGCTGTCGTAGAAGCGCCCCACCGTGGCGGCGAGGTCGCCACGGAAGCGGTACTCGACGCCGATGCCGCTGTTCTTGCCGTTGAGGTCCTTGTCGCGGTCGAAATGGTAGGTCAGGAAACCGCTGCCGACCCAGAGCTCGTGCTTCGGCTCCTCGGCCACCGGCACCACCGCGTCGCCGGCGTGGGCCAGCGGGCACAGCACCGCCAGCGCAAGCAGCCACGGCGTCATTCGTCGTCTTCCGGATCGAGCTCGGGGAACATCACGCTGGTATAGCCGAACTGCGAGAAATCGGTGATCCGCATCGGATACAGGATGCCGAGCAGGTGGTCCACTTCGTGCTGCACCACGCGCGCGTGAAAGCCTTCGGCGTCGCGCACGATCGGTTTGCCGAACTGGTCGACGCCCTCGTAATGCAGGCGCGTGTAGCGCGGCACCACGCCGCGCAGGCCCGGCACCGACAGGCAGCCTTCGAACTGCTCATCCATCTCGTCCGACAACGGCGTCAGCACGGGATTGATCAGCACCGTCTCGGGCACCGGCGGGGCGTCCGGGTAGCGCTGGTTGTCCTTGAATCCGTAGATCACCAGCTGCAGGTTGACGCCGATCTGCGGCGCGGCCAGGCCGGCGCCATTTGCCGCATGCATGGTGTCGAACATGTCGGCGATCAGCGCCTCCATCTCGGGCGTGCCGAATTCGCGCACCGGCTCGGCCACGCGCAGCAGGCGCGGGTCGCCCATTTTCAGGATTTCACGGACAGTCATTTTGCCCCCAGTTCCTTGTGCATCTGGTCGAGGAAGATGCGGTAGCCTTCGGCCGTTTCGGGATGTTTCAGGCCCATCGCCGTCATCGCGGTCAGGTAGCCGAGCTTGGAACCACAATCATACCGCTGTCCGGNNCGCCCCACCACCGCCAAGGTCGATGGCGCCACGTCCGGCTGCGGCTTCTCGACGATGCCCGACACCAGTTCGAGGTCCGGGCGATATGCCGAGGCGCTGACGATGCCGTACTGGCGCGTACTCTCGCGCGGCACGTCCTGCACCGCGAGGATGCTGCATTTTTCGTAGCTGTACAGGTCCGTCATCTGCGCCAGCACCGGCTTGGCGCCAGCGTCGGTGTCCATGAAGTCGTCGGCCAGCAGCACCGCGAACGGCTCGTTGCCGATCACCGGACGCGCGCACAGCACCGCGTGGCCGAGGCCGAGCGGCGCCGACTGGCGGATGTAGATGCAGGTGATGTTTTTCGGGATCACGTTGCGGACAAAGTCGAGCAGCTCGTCCTTGCCGGCCGCTTCGAGTTCGCTTTCGAGCTCGTAGGCCTTGTCGAAATGGTCCTCGATGGCGCGCTTGTTGCGGCCGGTGATGAAGATCATTTCGTTGATGCCGGCGGCGACCGCCTCCTCGACCGCATACTGGATCAGCGGCTTGTCCACGATCGGCAGCATTTCCTTCGGCTGCGCCTTGGTCGCGGGGAGGAAACGGCTGCCCAATCCTGCGACCGGGAAGACCGCTTTGGTAATTTTTTTCATGTCATTGTTCCGGTAATGGTGATGCGGCGGCGGCCAGCAAATCCTGCAGCGCCGCCTCGTCGAGAATGGCGATGCCGAGTTCCTGCGCCTTGGCCAGTTTGCTGCCGGCGTCTTCGCCGGCGACCACGTAGGAGGTCTTTTTCGATACCGAACCGGATACCTTGCCGCCGGCCGCCTCGATCATGGCGCCCGCCTCGTCGCGGCTGAGCGTCGGCAGGGTGCCGGTCAGCACGAAGGTCTTGCCGGCGAACGCGCCGGCGTTCTTCATGACGTGGGCGCCCTCTTTCCAGCGCAGGTGGCCGCGCAGCTGGGTCACCAGTTCGACGTTCTGCGGATCGGTGAGGAACTCGGCGATCGAGCGCGCCACCACCGGCCCGACGTCGGCCACCTCGAGAAGCTGCAGGCCGCCTTCCCAGGCGGCCGCATGCAGCAGCGCGTCGAGGTTGCCGAAGTGCTGCGCCAGCGCCTTGGCGGTCGATTCGCCGACATTGCGGATGCCGAGCGCGTAGATGAAGCGCGCCAGCGTGGTGTCTTTCGATTTGTCCAGCGCGGCGAGCACGTTCTGCGCCGACTTGGCGGCCATGCGGTCGAGCGAACAGAGTTTTTCCTGGTCGAGCGTGTACAGGTCGGCGGCGGTGTGGATCACGTCCTTGTCGACCAGCTGTTCGATCAGCTGGTCGCCCAGGCCCTCGACGTCGATCGCGCGGCGCGACACGAAGTGCATCAGCCCGCCCTTCTTCTGGGCGCTGCAGTGGGTCCAGCCGCCGGAGCAGCGCGCCACCGCTTCGTCTTCGGCGCGCACGATCGGCGAACCGCACACCGGGCAGCTGGTCGGCATGACGAACTCGCGCGCGTCCGCCGGACGCCGTTCGGGCACGAAGCTGACGACTTCCGGAATCACGTCGCCGGCACGCCGCACGATCACTGTGTCGCCGATGCGGATGTCCTTGCGTCGCACTTCGCCCTCGTTATGCAGGGTGGCGTTTTCGACCGTCACGCCGCCGACGAACACCGGCGCCAGGCGCGCCACCGGCGTGATGGCGCCGGTGCGCCCGACCTGCACGCCGATGTCGANNGTCGAGCACCTCGGTCAGCGCTTCTTCGGCCGGAAACTTGTGGGCCATCGCAAAACGCGGCGCGCGCGACACGAAACCCAGCTTGCGCTGGTCTTCCAGCCGGTCCACCTTGTAGACCACGCCGTCGATCTCGTAAGCGAGGCCGGCGCGGCGCTTGCCGATGTCGGTGAAGTAGTCGAGCATGCCGGCCGCGCCGGCGACAACCGCGCGTTCTTTCGACACCGGCAGGCCAAGCCTGGCGAGCCAGTCGAGCAGGGCCGAATGCGACTCCGGCATGTCGGCGCCTTCGAGCGCGCCGATGCCGTAGCTGAAGAAGCTCAGGTTACGCGACGAAGTGATGCGCGAGTCCAGTTGGCGCAGGCTGCCCGCGGCCGCGTTGCGCGGGTTGGCGTATTCCTTCTGGCCGGCGTCGCGCTGGCGCGCATTCAGCCTGGCGAAATCGGCTTTGTACATCAGCACTTCGCCGCGCACTTCGAGCACGATCGGGATGGCGTCGCCGTGCAGCCGCAGCGGAATCGACCGCACGGTGCGGAGGTTGGCGGTGACGTCTTCGCCGGTGGCGCCGTCGCCGCGGGTACCGGCCTGCACAAACACGCCGTGCTCGTAGCGCAGGCTGATGGCCAGGCCGTCGAATTTGAGTTCGCCGTTGTAGCGCACCTCGTCGACGCCAAGGCCTTCGCGCACGCGGCGGTCGAAGTTCTCGACATCCTCCGGCGAGAAGCCGTTGTTCAGCGACAGCATCGGCACCGTGTGGGTGACCTGCTTGAATTCCGGGATCGGCGCGGCGCCGACGCGGAAAGTGGGCGAATCCTGCGACACGCTNNGTCGGCGCATCGAGCACGTGGTAGGCGTAGATGTGCCGATTCAGTTCGGTCGTCAGCCACGCCATGCGGTCGCGGTATGCGGGTACGGTTGTCACGGCAATGCTTTCCTTCAGCTGAACAGGCGCAGCGCGCGGGTCGAGCCGGCCGGGATGTCGGATGCCGCCATCTCGTCGTAGAACTCGAGGACCTGGCCGTTAATCTCGGCCAGCGCCTCGTCCATCAGCGGCTGGTTGCTGTCGTCGACGATCGTCGCGTCGAGCCGCGCCACCATCGAACGGGCGCATGCGACCATGCTGCCAAAGCCGTCGCGCGCGGGCGCGACGACCGGCACGTCGAGCAGCAGCGTCAGGTGCGAGGTGGTGTCGGCGCCGAGCGTGACGTTGGTCGACAGCGTAAACAGCACGCCGCCATCGCCGTCGGGCATCGCGTAGCGGCCGTCCGGACGCACGTCGAAGCCCTGCTTTTCGAGCGCGCCGATCAGCGTCGAGATGGCCCATGGCGCGCCGTTCGACATCAGGTTCACCCCCAGCTGGGCGTCGTGGCCGGCGACGAAGCGGTGCAGGTTCTTTGCTTCGCCCATCACTTCGATCATGTCCGGGATTTCCGGCTCGGCGCCGATTTCGTCGGCCAAGGTGCGCAGGCGCGTCACCAGTTC
>CXWL01009025.1_pt1 | contig 10946 bp, 11 predicted proteins | sample 590931 | NCBI WGS metagenome assembly CXWL01 (sample SAMEA3498368, study PRJEB10139) | groundwater metagenome | biome: water well; material: biofilm material | place: Germany | collected 2015-04-27 | reverse complement strand
TTGGCGGACTTGCGCGCCGAACTGGCGCGCACCGTGAAAGCGGGCGCAGCGCCGACCGTTGACATCGACGAAGCACCAGTGAGCCACGAGGCTGGTTTGTGATTAGGCACAATCTGCCATGGACCAATACGAGAAGATGCGATGAAACTTGACTTACCTGGCTCTCGCTGGGCCGCACTGCCCGGCCGCATCAGGGGCATGTTTAACCTGAATGATCCGAAGTGGGGACGAGGCGATGACAAACCTGCTGAATCGCCCAAGGACCCCGCCACGCGTCCCGATGACGCACGCCCGGACGACTTGCCGCAAGGCAATGGTGGCCGGGGCCAGAAGCCAGGGCCCAATCAGGGCCCACCCGATCTTGACGAGTTGTGGCGAGATCTCAATCGAAAGCTTGGAGGCCTGTTTGGCGGTGGCAAGAACGCCAATCGGGGCAAGTTGGGCTCCGGCATGGGTGGCGGCAATGGTTCCGGCGGCGGGTTTCAGCCGGACATGAAAAGCGCTGGTATCGGCGTCGGCCTGATCGCCGCCGTGGCGATGGTGATCTGGTTGGGGACCGGATTTTTCATTGTGCAGGAGGGTCAGCAAGCGGTGATTACCCAGTTCGGCAAGTACCGTTCGTCGGTGGGTGCGGGCTTTAACTACCGCTTGCCGTATCCGATCCAGCGCCATGAACTGGTTTTTGTGACCCAGATTCGCTCGGTCGATGTCGGTCGTGATACGGTGATCAAGGCCACCGGCCTGCGCGAGTCGGCCATGCTGACCGAAGACGAGAACATCGTCGAAATCAAGTTTGCGGTCCAGTACCGCCTGAACGATGCGCGTGCCTTCCTGTTCGAGAGCAAGAACCCGGCCGACGCGGTGGTTCAGGCCGCCGAGACCGCCGTGCGCGAAGTGGTTGGCAAGATGCGCATGGACAGCGCCCTGTCCGAAGAGCGTGACCAGATTGGGCCGCGTGTTCGGGCTTTGATGCAGAAGATCTTGGACCGTTACAAGGTCGGCATCGAGGTGGTGGGTATCAACTTGCAGCAAGGCGGCGTGCGGCCGCCCGAACAAGTGCAGGCGGCGTTTGATGACGTGTTGAAGGCCGGTCAAGAGCGTGAAAAGACCAAGAACGAGGCGCAGGCCTACGCCAACGATGTGGTGCCGCGGGCTGTCGGTTCCGCCTCCCGGCTGAAGGAAGAGGCCGATGCGTACAAGGCACGCATCGTTGCCCAGGCGCAAGGCGACGCGCAACGCTTCAAGTCGGTGCTCGCCGAGTATCAAAAAGCACCCCAGGTAACGCGTGACCGCATGTACCTCGATGCGATGCAACAGGTGTACAGCAACGCGACCAAGGTCATGATTGATTCCCGGCAGGGGTCGAATTTGTTGTACCTGCCGCTTGACAAGATCGTGCAGATGACGGGGCAAGCCGCTGATCCGTTTGGCATGGCATCGCCGAGTACTTCGCCATCCTCCATGCCACCCATCGTTCCCACGCCGGATGCACGTGCGCGGGATGCCGCCCGCTCGCGTGACCGCGACACCCGTTAGGAAGCCCACCATGAACCGGCTTGGATTTATTTTTTCTTCATTTCTGGTGCTGCTGGCGCTGGCCAGTTCGATGTTGTTTGTGGTGGATCAACGCCAATTTGGCGTGGTGTACGCGCTGGGGCAGATCAAGGAAGTGATCACCGAGCCGGGATTGAACTTCAAACTCCCGCCGCCCTTTCAAAACGTGTCTTACATCGACAAACGCCTGTTGACCCTGGACAGCACCGACACCGAGCCCATGCTGACCGCCGAGAAACAGCGGGTGGTGGTGGACTGGTATGTGCGCTGGAGGATTTCCGAGCCTACCGAGTACATCCGCAACGTCGGCACCAATGAAGCCGCTGGCGCCAGTCAGCTCAATCGGGTGGTTCGCAACGCATTTCAGGAAGAGGTCAACAAGCGCACGGTCAAAGACCTGTTGTCACTCAAGCGAGAGGCGCTGATGGTCGATGTCAAGCGGGAGGTGTTGGCGCAGGTGCGGGGCGCCAAGCCGTGGGGTGTGGACGTGGTGGACGTTCGGATCACACGGGTCGATTACGTCGAAGCGATTACCGAATCGGTTTACCGTCGCATGGAGGCCGAGCGCAAGCGCGTGGCCAATGAGCTGCGTTCCACTGGTGGTGCGGAGGGCGAGAAGATTCGTGCCGACGCGGAACGTCAGCGCGAAGTGACGGTCGCCAATGCCTACCGTGACGCGCAGAAGATCAAAGGCGAGGGTGATGCCGAGGCAGCCCGCACTTATGCCGATGCGTTCGGGCGTGATCCACAGTTCGCGCAGTTCTACCGCAGCCTGGACGCCTACAAGGCCAGCCTGGGCAAGAAGAGCGACGTCATGGTGGTCGACCCCGCTTCGTCTGAGTTCTTCAAGGTCTTTCGTGGTAACGCCGCGCCCGCGCCCGGCAAGAAGTAAGCCTTGGATCAGCAGACGTTCTGGCTGGCACTGGCCCTGGTGCTGGTGATCGAGGGCCTGTTTCCCTTTGTATCGCCCACCGGCTGGCGCAAGTTGTTTCTGCAGTTGTTGCAACTGCACGACGGACAGATTCGCTTTTTTGGACTGTGCAGCATCCTGGTGGGTGTTGCGGTGATTTGGTTGTTGACGTAAGCAAGGTGGGTCGCGGAGCCCGGTAAAATCACCGTTTTAACAGCTCCCCCAAATCACATGTCCGCTTGGGTCCTGCCGGATCACATTGCCGATGTCTTGCCCTCCGAGGCGCGTCACATCGAAGAACTGCGTCGAGACTTGCTGGACATGGCCCGTTGCTATGGCTACGAGTTGGTCATGCCGCCCTTGCTGGAGCACCTGGAATCCCTGCTGACCGGCGCCGGTCAAGCCTTGGACTTGCAAACTTTCAAGCTGGTTGATCAGCTCTCCGGCCGGATGATGGGCTTGCGTGCCGACAGCACGCCTCAAGTCGCCCGTATTGACGCCCATTTGCTCAACCGCCAGGGGGTGACACGGTTATGTTACTGCGGACCAGTGGCGCACACCTTGCCAGCGGGTCCGCACGCCACGCGTGAGCCGCTCCAGTTTGGCGCGGAAATCTATGGCCATCGGGGCTTGGAGGCCGATCTCGAAATCTTGCAACTGGCCCTGGACAGCCTGAAAGCGGCCAAGGTGCAGTCGGTTTGCGTGGATTTGGCTGATGCGCGCATCGTTCGGGCGGTGTTGCAGGGTGTCGTGGCGGACCACCCTGCATTGGCGCAAGTGCACCAGGCCTTGGCGTCCAAAGACCGCAGCGAACTGGCCGCGCTCACGCTCGGTTTTCCGTCCGCTTCACGCCAGGCTTTGCTGGCTTTGGTTGAACTGTATGGTGACGCCTCGGTCCTGGCGCAGGCACGGACCGCGCTGTCCGCTTTTCCTGCGGTGGACGAGGCGCTGGCGAGTTTGAAGTGGCTGGCCAGCCACCTCGATGGTGTGACAGTTTCGTATGACTTGGCCGACATGCGTGGATACGGTTACTACAGCGGGGCCCGCTTCAGCATGTACGCGCCGGGCGCCCATGACGCATTGGTGCGTGGTGGTCGCTATGACCAGGTCGGCGCCGTATTCGGCCGCAATCGGCCGGCCGCCGGATTCAGCCTGGATGTCAAGGCCCTGGTCGGCGCGATTGAACCGCGCACCCTTCACGCGGCCATTCGTGCTCCGTGGAGTGAACGGCCAGCCCTGCGCGGCGCGATCGCCACCTTGCGCCAGCGTGGTGAGACCGTGGTTTGCGTGCTGCCGGGGCATGAAAGCGAAATCGATGAATTCCATTGTGATCGCGAGTTGGTTCAGATCGCCGGGCAATGGGTGGTGCAGAGTATTTAGAAGTGTGATGGACTGAGCGTTGCCGCAATGCGGCACGTGTTGGCCCGAGGTATGACGCGACCCAACTTGGCTTCAAGTTGGTCTCCACTGAAATTCTGTTTTGAGAATGTCCAAGATGATTGCAAGCAAAGGTCGAAACGTAGTTGTGGTCGGTACCCAGTGGGGCGATGAAGGCAAGGGCAAGCTGGTCGATTGGCTGACCGAAAGCGCGCAGGGAGTGGTACGGTTTCAGGGTGGCCACAATGCTGGTCACACCCTGGTGATCAATGGGGTCAAGACCGCCTTGCACCTGATTCCTAGCGGCATCATGCGTCAGGGGGTCAAGTGCTATATCGGCAACGGTGTGGTGTTGTCGGCGGCCAAGCTGTTTGAAGAGATCGAGGGCCTGGAAAAAGCCGGTGTCGAAGTACGGTCACGTCTGCGCATCAGCGAAGCCTGTCCTTTGATCCTGCCTTTTCATGCGGCGCTGGATGTGGCGCGCGAGGCGGCGCGCGAGCAGGGTGGCGTGGAGAAGATTGGCACCACCGGGCGGGGTATCGGCCCGGCTTATGAAGACAAGATCGCCCGGCGCGCCCTGCGTGTGCAGGACCTCAAGTACCCCGAACGATTTGCCACCAAGCTTCGCGTGCTGCTGAGTCTGCACAACCATCTATTGACCTCCTACCTGGGCTCTGCCCGCTTTGTTTTCGGCGATGCGCTCAAGCCGTACATCGTCAATGGCGAAGTTCAGTTCGACGCCGTGTACTCGGAAGCCATGCGCCATGCCGAGCTGCTCAAGCCCATGATGGCTGATGTGTCGCGCGAGCTCAATGCGGCCCATGCCGACGGCGCCAATCTGCTGTTTGAAGGCGCGCAGGGCACACTGCTGGACGTGGACCACGGCACCTACCCGTACGTGACCTCCAGTAACTGCGTGGCGGGCAATGCCGCGGCCGGCTCCGGCGTGGGGCCTGGCATGCTGCATTACATCCTGGGCATTACCAAAGCGTATTGCACGCGCGTAGGGGGCGGGCCGTTTCCGACCGAACTGGATTGGGAAGTGCCGGGCACACCCGGTTATCACATGAGCACAGTGGGCGCCGAGAAGGGTGTCACCACCGGTCGCAGCCGCCGCTGCGGTTGGTTCGACGCGGCCTTGCTCAAACGTTCGGCGCAGGTCAACGGTTTGTCGGGCTTGTGCATTACCAAGCTGGACGTGCTCGATGGCCTGACCGAACTCAAGCTCTGCACCGGCTACGAACTCGACGGCGAGGTGATAGACATTTTGCCGATGGGCGCCGATGACATCGAACGCTGCATGCCAATCTACGAAACCATCGCAGGCTGGTCCGACAGCACGGTCGGTGTGACCGACTATGACAAACTGCCACTCAACGCCCGCCTTTACCTGACCCGCATCGAGGAAGTGGCCGGCGTGCCAATCCACATGGTCTCCACCAGCCCGGACCGGGACCACACCATCATGATGCGGCATCCCTACAGTCCGCTATGATTAGTGCTATTAAATCAGGAGCATAGCAATGTTGACGGAAGACGGTAAGCACTTGTATGTAAGCTACGACGAGTACCACAGCCTGATTGAAAAACTGGCCATCAAGGTGTACCAGTCAGGCTGGCAGTTCGACACCATTCTGTGCCTGGCCCGTGGCGGCATGCGTCCGGGCGACATCCTGTCACGAGTGTTTGACAAGCCGCTGGCGATCATGTCCACCAGTTCCTACCGGGCTGACGCGGGCACGCAGCAAGGCAACCTCGACATCGCACGCTACATCACCACGCCCAAGGGTGAGATCGCCGGGCGCGTATTGCTGGTGGATGACCTGGCTGATTCGGGCCATACGCTCAACGCCGTGATCAAGTTGCTTAAGACCGGTTATGCGCCGATTACCGAGTTGCGCAGCGCTGTTTTGTGGACCAAGGCCATGTCCACCTTCACGCCTGACTACTCGGTTGAGTTCTTGCCCACCAACCCATGGATTCACCAGCCGTTTGAAGGCTATGACGCCATGCGCCCAGCGCAACTGATTGAGAAGTGGAAAGTCTGAGTCAGTCATGCGTGACCTGTCCACTGAGTTGATTCATCATGCTTACGCGCCACCGGAAGGATTTACGGCGCCACAGCCGGGTGTGTTCAAGGCGTCGACCGTCTTCTTTCCGAATGTGGCGGCCATGCGTAGCCGTGAATGGAAGGACAAGAGCGGTTACACCTACGGTCTGCACGGCACGCCCACCACCTACACCCTGGAAGAGCGTTTGTGCACGTTGGAAGGTGGCCGAGACTGTGTACTGACCCCCAGTGGATTGGCCGCCGTTGCCTTGGTGGCCATGGCCACGCTGCGTTCCGGTGACGAAGTTCTGATCCCGGACAACGCCTACGCTCCCAACAAGACCTTGGCCGAGGGGGAACTGAAAGCCTGGGGCATCGCGCACCGGTTCTACGACCCGCTCACTGTGCAAGATTTGGCTGACAAAATAGGCCCGCGCACGCGACTGGTGTGGCTCGAAGCTGCCGGTTCGGTGACGCTGGAGTTTCCTGACTTGTGCGAACAGGTTCGAATCTGCCGACGCGCGGGCGTGCTGAGCGCGTTGGACAATACCTGGGGCGCCGGACTGGCATTTGCGCCGTTTGACTTGACGCCCGGTTCGACTGAACCCCTGGGAGTCGATATCAGTGCTCACGCGCTGACCAAATATCCCAGCGGGGGTGGTGACGTGTTGATGGGTAGTGTGATCACGCGTGACCCCGCCCTGCACATCCAGATCAAGATGGCGCACATGCGCCTGGGGCTGGGCGTGGGTGCCAATGATACCGAGGCGGTGTTGCGCTCGCTGCCCAGCATGGCGCTACGATATCGATCGCAGGACCACTGCGCACGCGCGCTTGCGCAGTGGTGTCAGTCGCAGGAGGTGTTTGCGCAGGTACTGCATCCGGCCTTGCCAGATTCGCCAGGTCACACGCACTGGGCGGGCGTGTGTGGTGGTGATGCGGGTGGTGCGGCAGGATTGTTCAGCGTCATCTTCCGGCCCGATGTCGGTGTCCATCGGGTCGACGCCTTCTGCGACGCACTGCGGCTCTTCAAGATTGGTTATAGCTGGGGTGGACCGGTCAGTTTGGTCGTGCCATACGAGTTGGCCAGCATGCGCAGCGCCTGGCCAGAACACCTGGCCCGCGGGACCTTGGTGCGTTTTTCTGTCGGACTTGAATCGGTCGACGACTTGCGGGGCGATCTTGAACAGGCGCTGTGGGTCGCCATGGCGTGAAGTTTGAGTCCGCCAAGGGATCAAAAAAATAGTCGAATTCGATCAGCAAACGGTTGGTCCGAACTGTTAAAGTGCCCAAAACCTCATTGAAAGCTTATTGTGGCAACACCGAATTACGGATACGAAAAGCGCCAGAAAGAACTGGCCAAGAAGCGCAAGAAAGAAGACAAGCTCAAGCACAAGGCTGAGCGCAAGGCGGGTGACCCCGAGCAGCCCGAGACGCAGGGCCAAGACACTGACAACGCGGGTGATGCACCCGCGCCTGGTGTGGCGCAATAGCGTCGGTTCCTACTTCGGTAGCCATCCCAAGCCCTTGGCGTGCAGGCTCTGGATGTAGAGCCGGTCGGCGGTCTCCGTGACGGCCGTGGTCTCCGGGTACGCGCCACTGGGGTCCTGCAGATCGGCCACGATCTTGCCATCTTCCGTGAACGCCATCACATGGCCGTAGGCTTTGGGGATCGGCCATAAGGCGCGTGGCAGGCGCATGGTCACTTTGCGCAAGAAGGGCCGTGCCCCCATCATGTCGACCACTGGATTGCGCGGCTTGGCCAAGCCCAGCCAGATCTTGCCGTCCAGGCCCCGCATCAAGTTGTCTGGGTAGCCGGGCAGGTTGTCCAACAGAACCGACGCCAACGGGCTGGCCTGCCTGATATCGAGATCATTGGCCTTGACCGAGATTTTCCAGACACGGTACTTGCCGGTTTCGTTGACAAATAGCGTTTGCCCGTCCTGGCTCAAGGCCACGCCATTGGCAAAACTCAGTCCCTTGGCCACCAGACGCGTGGCGCGTGTGATGGGGTCGTACTCCAGAATACGCCCGGTCGAGGATTGCTCCAGGATGTCCAGCACACTGGACTCAAACGTGCCACCCCAGGCAGCGGGCGCGAAACGGGTCGAAGCGTCACTCAGGTACATCTTCCCGCTTGGCGCCACCACCACGGCGTCGGCGTAGCGAATCGGGTCCGTGCCGACGGTATCGGTTAGCACGGTGATCTGCTTGTCGGGTGAAACCGACAGCAAGCCCTTGATGGAGTCGGCGGCGATCAGGTTGCCTGCGCTGTCGAAGTCAAAGCCCAGCACGCGCCCACCGGTATTGACGAAAACCTCGTGGCCGCTGCCGTCCGGGTTCATGCGCAGGATGTTGCCGCTGAGCACGGTCGTGTAGAGCTTGCCGTCCTTGGCCAGCACGATGTGCTCGGGGCCCTCTTCGTTGCCCAGCGAGATCACCTTCAGATTGGCCAGCCGGCTATTGACGGCGTGAGGCCCCTGGTAGCCGGGGGCCGTGGGAGCGTTCCAGCCTACCGGCACGATGGGTACCGGCCACAGTGACAAGTACGCGCCCATGCCGAGCACGCCCAAGCCCACCACGGCCAATGCTTTTTTCATGTCATGTCCTTGTTCATTCGTTCTGCCAAGTTGGCCATTGCCGCGACAGAATGGTCGCTTGGATTCAGGGTCGGGGCCAGCGAAAATTGATTGAAATTGCGACGCATGGACTGCAGGTAGCCCGGGTCGTAATGCTCGGTCAGCAGTGCCTGAACCACTGGCTCAATCCTGCCGGCGCGCACCGAGGCCTTCCATGCATCGACTACCGCGTGGCCCCGGAACTCAACCAGCACGTCCAGGCGTTGGCAAAACAGCTCGCTATTGCGCACAAAGAAGTCGTAATCTTCAATCAGCAAGGCCACGCGTTCCGGGTCGGGCAGCGCCAAATTGAGGCAGGGGCTAGCCCGCATGGCGTCGATCAACGGCATGGGGACCGCAACGTTGCCGACTTTCTTGCTCTCGCTCTCCACAAACACCGGCTTGGCAGGGTCAAATTGACGAAGCGCCTCCCAAACCAGGGTGTCGAATCGCTTCTGGCTGGGCTGTGGCAGGCCGGGGATGGCGCCCAACACTGAACTGCGATGATTGGCCAGCGCTTCAAGGTCGAGAACCTGGGTGCCTTGTGCCTGCAGTGCTTGCAACAAGCGGGTTTTGCCCGAACCGGTAGTGCCGCAAATCACCCGAAACCGCAGGCCCGGCACGATGCGAGCAACATCGAGCAGCATGGCGGCGCGAAACGCCTTGTAGCCACCTTCGAGCAAGGTCACGCGAAAGCCAATCTGGTCCAGGATCAGCGCCAGCGAGCCACTGCGTTTGCCACCGCGCCAACAATAGGCCAGGGGCTTCCAGTCTCTTGGTTTGTCGATCACCTCGCGGTCAATATGGGCGGCAATGTTGCGGGCCGCAATGGCCGCGCCGCGTTTCTTGGCTTCAAAGGCGTTGACCTGAACGTACATCGTGCCGATGGCATGGCGTTCGTCGTTATTGAGCGTCGGCCAATTTACCGCTGCGGGCAGGTGATCGAGCACAAATTCCTCTTCGCTGCGGGCATCGATGATGGCGTCGAACTCGCTCAGGCGCGCCAGCACCTGCGCGGCGTCTTGAATAACCAGACTCATTTGAGCAACTTTCGTAGCTCGGGCCAGACGTTGTTGAGCATCAGTGGGTGCGCCTCTTCCTTGGGGTGAATGCGATCAGCCTGAAACCATTGCGGGCTGTTGGCGGTGTCGGCAATGCCTTTCAGAAAGAATGGCACCAGGGCGGACTTGCTGTTCTTGGCGACCTCGCCAAACATCTGGGCGAAACGCGCCGCGTAGTCCTGGCCATAGTTGGGGGGTACTTGCATGCCCACCAACAGCACCCGCGCACCGCCCTGCTGCGCGGCCCGCGCCATGTGGGTGAGGTTGTCTTGTGTCATCTGCAGCGGCAGACCGCGCAGTGCGTCATTGCCGCCCAGTTCGATCACGACATGGGTGGGCCGGTGTTGCGCCAGCAGGGCGTTCAACCGGGAACGGCCGCCGGACGTCGTGTCACCGCTGATGCTGGCGTTGACAACGATGGCTGCGATCATCTGTGCCGACAGGCGCTGTTCCAGCAGGGCAACCCAGCCGCTGCCACGTTTGAGCCCGTACTCCGCGCTGAGCGAGTCGCCCAACACCAGGATGACGGCCGGCGATGTCGCGGCTTGCCTGTTGCCTGGTGCGGCGGCCGCCACGGCGGCTGTAGTCAACAGTGATGACCCTGCCATGGCAGCCAGCAGAGAGACTGCGCTAAAGTGTCGTCGAACCAAAGAAAACCTCATGTCTGAACCCATCATTGCCGTTGAACACCTGTCCAAGTCCGTTACAGATTCCACTGGAACCCTCGACATTCTGCGCGATATTGATTTTGTGCTGGCGGCGCGGGAGACTGCGGCAATCGTTGGCGCCTCGGGTTCGGGCAAGAGCACGTTGCTGTCCATCATCGCTGGCTTGGACACGCCCACGCGGGGCACGGTGCGTCTGGCCGGGCAGGATTTGTTTGTGATCAACGAGGATGACCGCGCGGCGTTGCGCGCGCAGAAGGTCGGTTTCGTGTTTCAGAGCTTTCAACTGCTGGGCAATCTGACCGCGTTGGAAAACGTCATGTTGCCGTTGGAACTGGCTGATCGGCGCGACGCTCGCAGAGCCGCTACCGAGATGCTGGCGCGTGTGGGTCTGTCCGAGCGTTTGGGCCACTACCCCAAGGTGCTCAGCGGTGGCGAGCAGCAGCGTGTTGCCCTGGCGCGAGCCTTTGTGGTGCAGCCGGCGCTGCTGCTGGCCGACGAGCCCACCGGCAGCCTGGACTTCGCCACCGGCGAAAAGGTGATGGAGCTGATGTTCGCACTCAACGAAGAACTCGGCACGACGCTGGTATTGGTAACGCACGACCAAGCGATTGCGCAACGTTGCCGGCACCGCATCACGATTGAGGCCGGGCGGGTGGTCCCTCATGGCTCGCTGTCCCAATAGTCGAGGCTGTTGGCGCGACGCTGAAT
>CXWL01122105.1_pt1 | contig 10947 bp, 12 predicted proteins | sample 590931 | NCBI WGS metagenome assembly CXWL01 (sample SAMEA3498368, study PRJEB10139) | groundwater metagenome | biome: water well; material: biofilm material | place: Germany | collected 2015-04-27 | reverse complement strand
GTGCTGATCACCATGAACTACGGCACCTTCGACTTCTACGCAGGCTTCGTCATCGGCATCAAGGCTTTCACCGCCGCGGTACTGGGCGGCATCGGCTCGTTGCCCGGAGCGATGCTCGGCGGAATCATCCTGGGGATCTCCGAATCGCTGTTCTCCGGCCTGGTCAACTCCGACTACAAAGACGTGTTCAGCTTCTCGCTGCTCGTTCTTGTTCTGGTCTTTCGGCCTCAAGGCCTGCTTGGCCGTCCTCTTGTGTCGAAGGTGTAAGCGATGTCTGCAACCCATAAGAAATCCATCGATATCAAACAAAGTGTGGTCGACGCGATTCTCGCCGGCCTGATTGCCCTCATCGTCTTCGGCCCGATTGTCGGGGTGGTGCTCGACGGCTACAGCTTCAATCTGGAACCGACGCGGGTGGCGTGGATCGTCGCCGTGGTCATGGCCGGGCGCTTTGCCCTGAGCCTGTTCCTGCAGACCAGCAAGGGCCGGCGGATTCTTGAAGGTTTCGAGTCCACCGGCTCTGGAGTACATGTGCTGGCGCCCGACTACAAGTCGCGCCTGCGCTGGATCATCCCGCTGGTGATCGCGATTGCCGTGATCTTCCCGTTCTTCTCCAACTCCTACCTGCTGGGGGTGGTGATCCTCGGCTTGATCTACGTGTTGCTGGGACTGGGCTTGAACATTGTGGTCGGCCTGGCCGGCTTGCTCGACCTGGGTTACGTGGCGTTCTACGCCATCGGCGCTTACGGTCTGGCGCTGGGCTACCAGTATCTGGGTCTGGGCTTCTGGACAGTGCTGCCGCTGGCGGCAATCACTGCCGCGCTGGCCGGCTGCATACTCGGCTTCCCGGTGTTGCGCCTGCACGGTGACTACCTGGCAATCGTGACCCTGGGCTTCGGTGAAATCATCCGCCTGATCCTCAACAACTGGTTATCGCTCACCGGCGGTCCGAACGGTATGCCGGCGCCCTTGCCGACCTTCTTCGGCCTGGAGTTCGGCAAACGGGCGAAAGAGGGTGGAGTGCCGTTCCACGAGTTCTTCGGCATCGCCTATAACCCTGATGTGAAGTACTACTTCATCTACGCCGTGCTGTTCCTGGTGGTGCTGGCCGTGCTGTACATCAAGCACCGCCTGACCCGTATGCCGGTCGGCCGTGCCTGGGAAGCTCTGCGTGAAGATGAAATCGCTTGCCGGTCCATGGGGCTGAACCATGTACTGGTGAAGCTCTCGGCGTTCACCATCGGTGCTTCGACCGCAGGCCTGGCTGGGGTGTTCTTCGCCACCTACCAGGGCTTCGTCAACCCGACCTCGTTCACCTTCTTCGAATCGGCGCTGATCCTCGCGATCGTGGTGCTCGGCGGCATGGGCTCGACCATTGGCGTAGTGATCGCCGCGTTCGTCCTGACCGTTGCTCCAGAGTTGCTGCGTGGCTTCGCTGAGTACCGGGTGCTGCTGTTCGGCATTCTCATGGTGTTGATGATGATCTGGCGGCCACGCGGCCTGATCCGGATCAGCCGGACGGGCGTGACCCCGCGTAAAGGTGCCATAGCGTATGAAAGGGGGCAGGGCCATGAGTGAAGTCGTACTCAGTGTAGAGAAGCTGATGATGCACTTCGGCGGTATCAAAGCCCTCAGTGACGTCAGTCTTAAAGTCCATCGCAACTCGATCTTCGCCCTGATCGGCCCCAACGGGGCCGGCAAGACCACGGTGTTCAACTGCCTGACCGGTTTCTACAAGGCGTCGGGTGGCAAGATCGAGCTCAACACCCGCGGCAAGCAAACCAATGTCATCCAGCTGCTGGGAGAATCGTTCAAGGCGACCGACTTCGTTTCGCCGAAAAACTTCGCCTCACGCCTGTACTACAAAATGTTCGGCGGCACCCACCTGGTGAACCGCGCCGGCCTGGCCCGAACCTTCCAGAACATTCGCCTGTTCAAGGAAATGTCGGTGCTGGAAAACCTGCTGGTGGCACAGCACATGTGGGTCAACCGCAACATGTTGGCCGGCATCCTCAATACCAAGGGCTATCGCAAGGCTGAGAGCGATGCGCTGGACTGCGCGTTCTATTGGCTGGAGGTGGTCGATCTGGTGGACTGCGCCAACCGTCTGGCTGGCGAATTGTCCTACGGCCAACAGCGGCGCCTGGAAATCGCCCGGGCCATGTGCACTCGGCCGCAAATCATTTGCCTCGACGAGCCGGCTGCCGGCCTCAACCCGCAGGAAACCGAAGCGCTGAGCGCGATGATCCGGGTACTGCGCGATGAGCACGATCTGACCGTGGTACTGATCGAACACGACATGGGCATGGTAATGAGCATCTCTGACCACATTGTGGTGCTGGACCACGGCAACGTGATCGCCGAAGGCGGACCCGAAGCGATTCGTAGCGATCCGAAAGTGATCGCCGCCTACCTGGGTGCTGACGAGGAGGAGGTGGTATGAGCCAGCCGATCCTCGAACTTAAGGAGCTGGACGTGTTCTACGGACCGATCCAGGCCCTGAAGAAAGTCTCGCTGCACATCAATGAGGGTGAAACCGTCAGCCTGATCGGCTCCAACGGCGCCGGCAAGTCGACGCTTTTGATGTCGATCTTCGGCCAGCCGCGCGCCGCCGATGGGCAGATCATTTACCAGGGTGTGGACATTACTCACAAGTCGTCGCACTACATTGCCTCCAACGGCATTGCCCAATCGCCGGAAGGGCGGCGGGTTTTCCCTGACATGACCGTTGAGGAGAACCTGCAGATGGGCACTATCCCCATCGGCGACAAGTACGCGGCCGAAGACATGCAGCGCATGTTCGAGCTGTTTCCGCGGCTCAAGGAACGGCGTAACCAGCGAGCCATGACCATGTCCGGTGGCGAGCAGCAGATGCTGGCCATCGCCCGGGCGCTGATGAGCCGTCCCAAGCTGCTGCTGCTCGATGAGCCGAGCCTGGGGCTGGCGCCGATCGTGGTGAAGCAGATCTTCGCCACCCTGCGGGAGCTGGCGAGCACCGGCATGACCATTTTTTTGGTCGAGCAGAACGCCAACCACGCGCTGCGCTTGTCGGATCGCGCCTATGTGATGGTGAACGGGCAGATTCGTCTGACCGGCACTGGCAAAGAGCTGTTGGTAAACGAGGAGGTGCGTAACGCCTATTTGGGCGGGCACTGATTCGCGCGGTTATCCACAAGCCTCGACGCGCAAGCTCGGGGCTTTTTTACGTCTGGGTAAAAGCCTGCCTTGCGCCTCCACCGTTGAAATTGTGGAAAACAATTCGTACATGCTGCTAAAGCGCGACATAAAGCCGCTGCAAATGGCTGTTTTTCTGGGCTTTTGACTTGTCCCCGTTTGCTGTGGAGCGGGCTGTGGGTAACGTGGGTGCAACTCCACCAAGGCCTTATAAAACGTGGCTTCCAGGCGATTGATTGTTTTTTGATCAGTGCTTTTTTGCGAGTCGTAACCGCAGGATGTCAACCTTTTTATCGCTCGGCAAACCCAGTCAAATATGACTGGGCATGCCTGTGGATAAGTCTGTGGTCAAACTCTGGAAAGACCTCGCAAAGCGGCGTGGTTGCTGGCTTGGCGCCATTGCCAAGTTGACCGCGCGGTCGAATTGATGCGCAAGAGCTACACGGGTGAGGGGCCGGGTCAAGCAAAAAACTTTGCATTTTCCGCGCAAAGCCTTGTGGATAGCGGTGTGCAGGGTTTCGAGTTGCCCCCAGAGAATGTGGGCCGGACTGTGGATAAGGTGGGTGTAATGAGCTGCAGGCCACGGTTTTAAAGGCTTTGCGCAACCTGATCATTTTTTGTCCAATAAACCCGAGGTTGCCCACCGCAAGCGGGCCGGGCATGCTGCCGGCTGATGGTTCATTACACCGGCTGTGTAGCAGCCCGATCAAGGAGAGCACGATGTCCAACACCCTGTTTATTACCGGCGCCACGTCCGGTTTTGGTGAAGCCTGCGCCCGGCGTTTTGCTGCGGCTGGCTGGAAGCTGGTGCTGACCGGTCGTCGTGAAGAGCGTCTGAATGCCCTGTGCGCCGAGTTGTCGGCGCAGACCGAGGTCCATGGCCTGGTTCTTGACGTGCGTGATCGCAAGGCCATGGAAGCGGCCATTAGCAACCTGCCACCGTCGTTCGCCACCTTGCGCGGACTTATCAACAATGCCGGCCTGGCCCTCGGCGTGGATCCTGCGCCGAAATGCGACCTGGATGACTGGGACACCATGGTCGACACCAACATCAAGGGCCTGATGTACAGCACCCGCCTGCTGTTGCCGCGCTTGATCGCCCATGGCCGTGGCGCGGGAATCATCAACCTCGGTTCGATCGCCGGCAATTACCCGTACCCGGGCAGCCACGTGTATGGCGCAAGCAAGGCATTCGTCAAACAGTTCTCGCTGAACCTGCGTTGCGATCTGCAGGGCACCGGCGTGCGCGTCAGCAACATCGAGCCGGGGCTGTGTGAAAGCGAATTCTCGCTGGTGCGCTTCGGCGGTGACCAAGCGCGTTACGACGCCACTTACGCCGGTGCCGAGCCGATCCAGCCGGAAGATATTGCCGAGACCATTTTCTGGGTGCTCAACGCACCGGCGCACATCAACATCAACCGTCTCGAGTTGATGCCGGTGAGTCAGACCTGGGGTGGCTTTGCCATCGATCGTGGCGCCAAGGGCTGAGTAGTCCTCAGGCGCAGTAGGCGGCCAGTCCGGCGTAGCAGGTCGCCAGGTGGTAAGGCGTGGTCGAAGGCATGTCCTGGCGACTGACCACGCCTTGGGCATCGAGGCATTCGTACCAACCATCACTGTGCAGGAAGCGTTGCTGCAAGGCCGTCAATTGGCGCAGCAGCGCCGCCTGGCTGTGCGGACGCAGTGTCAGCGCACGCAGGTACTCGGCCTGGGCCCAGATGCGCTGGGTGGCATCGCGTGGCGCTTCGGCCTGATCCAGTTCCAGCATGGCGGCGACCGCACCAGTCTGCGGATCGACGCCTCGTTGTTCGGTGAAGGCAAACGCGCCGGTCAACGAAGCGTGTAACGGCGATCCCTGAAGGGTGGTCGACGAATCCAGGAGGAAAAACCATTCGAACTGGTGACCGGGCTCGAACCAGTTATCCACAGCTCCCAGCGGTTTCTCCATCATCACCCCGTGTTGTGGGTCGATGAAGTGTTTGTGCATCGCTGCGCACAGCGCGTTCAGCGCATCGCTGACCGGAGCGTCATCGCGTACTGCGAGGGTCGCGAGGAAGGCTTCGGCCAAATGCATCAGCGGATTTTGCAGAGGGCCCGAGTTCAATGACGACCAGTCGCGATCAAGGCTGGCTTCGTACAGGCCGTCATCCGTGGCAAAGCGCTGGGCGATCACTTCCAGGGCGGCATTAAGTACGGACTCCACCAGCGGCTCCTTGACCCTGGACCAGTAGTGAGCGCAGGCAAAGAGGATGAAGGCGTGGGTGTAGAGGTCTTTACGGGTGTCGAGCGGTGCGCCCTGGGCATCGATGCTGTAGAACCAGCCGCCATGCTCGGCGTCGTGGAAATGCCGTTGCAGTGAGCGGAACAACGCCGCCGCCCGCTCCTCGGCACCTGTCACTTCGCCGATCAGGCTGGCGAACAGGTACAGCTGGCGCGCGCAGGCCATCGCCCGGTAGCGTTGTGGCGGCAAGGGTTGTTGCGCGGCGTCCAGCGCTTCGTAGGGCAGCGCCATGTCGGCATTCCAGCCCGGACCTTGCCACAGCGGCACGATGACCTGCCGGAAATGCGCTTGCACCGTGGCAAACAGAGCGGTCAGTTCAGGCTGGGGAGCAGAGCGGGGAGCATGGGGCATTGGCGGGCGTCGTCACGGCGGTAATGGTTGCGCGACATGGTAGCAGAGGAGCACAAGGTGCAAGCGGCAAGCCACAAGTTAATGCGCAGCCGCGTTGGCTCCTGATCGTGCTTGCAGCTTGCCACTGCTCTTATCCCACCATAAGCCAGGCGCCCATGCCGGCCGACACTGCCCCGGCTACCCGCACTAGCGGCGCAGCGGCTTGCGGCAATACCCGCACAAGCCCATAACCGGCTGCGTGCAAAGCCGCAGTGGCGAGGACGAAACCGGCGGCGTAGGTCCAGGGGCTCGACATGTCGGGCAGTTCCAGTCCATGGGCCACGCCATGGAACAGGGCGAATAGCGCTGTCGCCGTGACCGCCAGGCTTAGCGGTGGGCGTACGGCGAGCGCCACGGCCAGGCCCAGTGCCAGCACTGAGGCGGCTATTCCGCTTTCCAGCGCCGGCAGCTCCAGGCCCTCGAAGCCCAGCACGCCGCCCAGCAGCATGGTGCCGACGAAGGTGCAGGGCAGCGCCCAGCGTGCGGTGCCCTGTTGCTGGGCGGCCCACAAGCCGACGGCGAGCATGGCCAGCAGGTGGTCGAGGCCCCCGATCGGGTGGCTGATGCCGGCCAGCAGGCCATTATCACCGTGCCCCGGATGAGCGAAGGCCAGGGCCGGAGTGAGCAGTAGTGCCGCAGCGGCGAAAAGGCGATGAAGTGTCATGAATAAGCGTCCTTGTTGAGTGGCTTGTGGATAAGTGTCAGGCAGCGGTCAGCAGCCCCTGGCGTTCGATGAAGGCGATGATTTCCTCAAGGCCCTGGCCGATTTTCTGGTTACTGAAGACGAAAGGCTTGCCGTTGCGCATGCGCTGCGTATCGCTGTCCATCATCGACAGCGATGCACCCACCAGCGGCGCCAGGTCGATCTTGTTGATCACCAGCAGGTCGGATTTGCAGATCCCCGGCCCGCCTTTGCGTGGCAGCTTGTCGCCGGCCGAGACATCGATCACATAGATCGTCAGGTCGGAGAGTTCCGGGCTGAAGGTCGCCGACAGGTTGTCGCCACCGGACTCCACCAGAATCAGGTCCAGCCCGGGAAACCGGCGGTTCAGTTGATCCACCGCTTCGAGGTTGATCGAGGCGTCCTCGCGAATTGCCGTGTGCGGGCAGCCGCCGGTTTCCACGCCGATGATGCGCTCGGGGGCCAGGGCCTCGTTGCGCACCAGGAAGTCGGCGTCTTCGCGGGTGTAGATGTCGTTGGTGACCACTGCCAGGTTGTAGCGATCGCGCAGGGCCAGGCACAGGGCGAGGGTCAGCGCGGTTTTGCCGGAGCCAACCGGGCCACCGATACCGACTCGCAGGGGTTGTGTGTTCATGTGCTTCTCCTAGGAACGAAACAGGCGGCTGTACTGGCGCTCATGGGCCATGCACGCCAGGGACAGGCCGAAAGCGGCGCTGCCGCAGTGTTGGGGATCAATCGTCGAGGCATCCTGCTGGGCCTGTTGCAGCAGCGGCAGCAGTTCACTGGTCAGGCGCTGTGCGGCCTGCTGGCCCAGCGGCAAGGTTTTCATCAGCACCGCCAACTGGTTTTCCAGCCAGCTCCACAGCCAGGCAGCCAGGGCGTCCTGCGGGCTGATGTGCCAGACACGGGCGGCCAGGGCCCAAGCCAGGGCCAGGTGCGGTTCGGGATTTTGCTCAAGGAAAGCGCGGGCGCTGGCGTCCAGTTCCGGCAAGCCATTGAGCAGTTGTTGCAGGGAGTAACCCATCTGCCGGCTCTCCTGATGCAACTCGCGGGTTTCTCGACTGGCGCGGTGCTGTTCGCAGTGCTGGCTTAACAGCGGCCAGTCGTCCTCGGCGGCGGCGCGACAATGGGCGAGCAGCAAAGGCGCTTCGAAGCGAGCGAGGTTGAGCAGCAACTGGTCGCTGATCCAGCGCCTTGCCGTCCCGGGATCGCAGACGCGGCCGTTATCCACAGCCATTTCCAGGCCCTGAGAGTAGCTGTAGCCACCAATCGGCAGCTGCGGGCTGGCCAGGCGCAGCAGGGCCCATGCCGGATTCACAAGCGCACGCCAAACTGGTGCAGCTTCGGCGCGTAGTTGAAGTCTTCGTCGCCGTGTCGCGAATGATGATGGCCACCGCCGTAGGCGCCATGCTCAGGCTGGAACCCGGCCTCGATGCGTTCGGTGCGGGCGCCCAGTTGCTCGAGCATCGCCTGCAGGACGTAGTCGTCGAGCAGGCGCAGCCAGCCATCACCCACTTGCAGGGCGACATGCCGATTGCCCAGGTGGTACGCGGCGCGTGTCAGTTCGAAGGCATTGGCGCAGGTGACGTGCAGCAGTTGTTCGGGGCGCGCGCAAACGCGCACGATGCGTCCGTCCTCTGCTTGCAGGCACTCGCCGTCGTAGAGCGGTGGTTGACCACGTTCGAGGAACAGACCGACGTCTTCGCCGTCGACACTGAAACAGCGCAGGCGGCTTTTGCTGCGGGCTTCAAAGCTCAGCAGCAGCTCTGCGGTCCAAAGGGGTTGTGGGGCGATTCGGCGACGGATTACCAGCATCAGGCAGCTTCCAGCGATGTGCAATAAGCACGCTAGAGCAAGGGGCTTGCCAACCCGCTCGGGTGTAGGAAAGTCCTGTAGGTATTGGCTATGTGCCAGGCGAGCCATGGACTACAGGTTGCGAAATGTTTCATTGTGGTGCGTGCGCAATGTTTATTGCGCCGAAACCGTGCGTCGTGTAGGCGCCGGAAAAACGCTCCGGAAATCAACAACTTGTTGTTCCATGCCTGATTTAAGGACTAGTCCTACAGGAATGACGGATCGGGCGTACATGTGCTTACTTTGCAGGCCACTAGGATGCCGCCCCGTGTTTAATCCGCGACGGTATCCGTTATGTGCAGGGTATTTACATTTTTAGTGCTTATTAGTCTGCTGCTCCTTACTTCAGCGGCCTGGGCCAATCTCGACTCGCGCAGCCTCACCCCAAAACCATTCGGCTCGGCGTTGCAGGCTGTGCCGCAGCCGTCCATCGAGAACGTTGTCGACCGTGCCCACCAACTCTTGGGCACGCCTTACAAATGGGGTGGCGCGACTCAGGCGCAAGGATTCGATTGCAGCGGTTTGCTGGTGTATCTGTTCAAGACCGAGGCCAATCTCCAACTGCCACGCACCACCGGGGCGATGCAACGTTCCAGTGCGGCAACCATCAAGCGCGGTGCCCTGAAACCGGGCGACGCGGTGTTTTTCAAGGGCAACGGGCGTCAGCAAATCAACCATGTGGGACTTTATGTCGGCGAGGGCAAGTTCATTCACTCGCCGCGCACAGGCAAGAACACCCGTATCGACTCATTGACCAACAGTTACTGGAAGAAAAGCTTCACCTTCGGCAAGCGCTTTCACGCGGTGCGGTGATTGGGCTATTCGGTACTGCCCAATCCCTGCCAGTGCTTGAGGCCGATGAAAATGAAGCGCAACTGCTGGGTGATCTTCGCCTGCGGGGTCAGATGCTCGGGCAGCGCCTCGGCGGGCGGATCGATGATATCGGGCAGGGTAGCGAACACACTTTTGACGATCAGGTCGGCGATCACTGACAAGCCGGCCAGGTCCAGGTGCTGCAACTTGGGCATCAACGACAGGTCGGCAGCCAGGTCCGCGCTGATGTTCTCGCGCAATTGACCGATGGCCTGCCGTACCGGCAAAGAGCCGCCGTATTGCTCGCGGGCGAGGAACAGAAACTGCGAACGGTTGGCGGCGACCACGTCGAGGAAGATCCGAACCGAAGCGTCGATGATGCCGCCCATGACGAATTCGTTGTGGCGTACCAGGCGAATGGTTTCACGGAAGGTCTGGCCGACCTCGCTGACCAACTCCAGGCCCAGTTGATCCATATCGGCGAAGTGACGGTAGAACCCGGTAGGGACAATCCCGGCGGTTTTCGCCACTTCACGCAGGCTCAGGCTGCCAAATCCCCGGCCACACTCCATCAGATGGCGAGCGGCGTCCATCAGGGCGTGGCGGGTCTGTTGTTTCTGTTCGGCGCGGGGCGGCATCGGGTGGCTGACTTCTAATCAGGGACGGCGGCGCACTCTAGCAAATCGGCTTCGCTGGCGTCGAACTGGCATTGGCAGGTGCAGGCGAGAAGGGTGTCGCGGGGAAATGCATGGTTTACAAAGTCAAAGCCCGACTCCAGGGAGTCGGGCTTTTTTCCAGGCCACCATGGGCTCAGCTCACAGTGCTGTTGCGGTCGATCACACGGTCACCACCACCTTCGGCAACCACCTGACCTTGTGGGGTACGGTCATAGCCGTCTTCAACCAGACCTTTTTCTTCCAGGCGATCACGACCACCTTCGGCAATGGTCTGGCCTTGTGGAGTGCGGTCGAAGCCATCTGCGGCTACTTTGTTGCGTTCCAGCAGACGGTCAGAACCACCTTCGGCAACGGTCTGGCTGAACACCGAGTGTTCGGCTTTGACTTGCGGGGTTGCTTGCTCGGCGGCGGGCAGGGCAAATGCGTTGGCGGCAAGGATCGAGAGGGTCAGGCTCAGCAGTAATTGGCGTTTCATGATCGTGTGCTCCGTAGGTGGGCGACAAAGTGGGTACGAAGCCAATGCTACTCTCGATAAATCGATATAAAAGTTCATAAGGACAATGGTAATAATCAACGGAATTGATGGTTCTGCTGGAAGGCTCTAGAACGGGCGTTTCCGGCGAGCGTTTCAGCACTGATGTGGGTATTTTCGACTCAGGTGTGGGTCATAAAAGTGCGGGCGAGGTAACAGCTTGTTGTCGGATTGATCAGGAAAAAACCGCTTATTTGCCGCTGAATCGGCTTTTTCATTAAACCTGCGGGCCATTTGCCAGTCGTAGTTTGCAGAGACGGTCGATTTTCGGCCCGGAATTTTCAACGTGCGTCGCCGTCAGGACGCCGAGCAGTGATCAGGAGCTTTGTGCAATGACGCGCACCGGAAAAATTTTCGCCTGGGTCCTCGCCAGCCTGGTGCTGTTGTTGGCGGTACTGCTGGTGATCATCGCGTTCTTTGATTGGAACCGAATCAAACCGCCACTCAATGCCAAGGTCTCCGAGGAGCTGCATCGGCCCTTCGCGATCAATGGCAATCTGGCGGTGATCTGGAAGCGTGAACCCGACGAAGGCGGCTGGCGAGCCTG